>Ga0315281_10007397_pt1 | contig 15474 bp, 30 predicted proteins | sample YL17G07_0_MG_FD_204540 | JGI IMG/M metagenome (GOLD analysis project Ga0315281, IMG submission 204540) | Sediment microbial communities from Yellowstone Lake, YNP, Wyoming, USA - YL17G07_0 | ecosystem: Environmental > Aquatic > Freshwater > Lake > Sediment | place: USA: Wyoming | collected...
TCCCTCCAATAGCGGCCTTCCTTCGCGTTTGTTTCTTATAATTGACCCAAGCGGTTAAATGGTCAAACCAGGCTGGGGCCAATTCATAAAAATATTGTTTTTTGAATCCTTCTTTTAAAGTTCTTGTGAGGATGCCATTTTTGACAAAGATTAAAAGGTGGTATTCAGCAACTTTAGGTCTGCCTTCGCGTGCAACGAAAGACTGTATAAAAGTTTTGCGGTCCATCCTGCCTTTTTCAAGAAATAAAGCAAATGTTTTTTTTTCTGAGTCGGTTATGTCACTATAAGAAAAAAGCTTATCTAAAAATGCTTGTTTATCATCTTTATCACCTAAAAATGCTTCGGATTTATCTAAAATAGGTGTTCCTTCTGTTAGTGTGATTTCGCTTTTTGACGAATTGTTTAATGACATTTCGTTCTTTGACGAATTGTTTTGACTAATCGACCTGTCGGAACCAATCTCGACAGGTCGATTCATTGTCGACACATCAATTTTTTTTTCTTCTGCTGATTCCGATTTCTCTTCTTCGACATGTTCCGACGCAATAACTTTTGACTCACCAAAATCCTCGGAAGTATTTTCGTTGCCTAAGATTTTTTCTGATTCTGTGTAAGTGTGCTCTGGCTTTTCTTCTGTCTCGGGTGGATGGAGCGGGGGATGTGCCGGTGTCTCGGTGCCGTAATCCTTTTCGTCAACTGCCTTAAATGTGGTCTGGATTGCCGGCAGAATAGTTTTAACCTGCTCATGCTCCTTCTGCTTAATCAGCCTCACGTTCTCATCGAGCAGGCGCGCATTTGCCTGTTCCAATTCATCAACCTTATCGCCCAGAGTGGCGCGTTCATTCTCCACCTTGAGCAGGAACTTGTCGAGCTCGTACCAGACAACAGTCACGTAAGCGACCATTTCCTGATAGTTCTTGTAGATAAACATCTGGTCGTTCAGAAGACTAGAGACGAGTTGCATATCCCGGTAAAGAGGGAGATGGGCTATCCGTTCTGCATGGGCCATGATTCGGGCCTTGGCATCGTCTATCTCTTCGATTTTCTGGATGGGATAATGCTTCCAGACCACCTCGTTGCTCTTCTCAAGCCTGGTTGCCAAATCCTGCTTGAGGACTTTTATCCTATCGTCTTGGTTCAGGCTTTGATAGTATTTGGAAAGGTGTAGGATTTCATAGCACTTGTCCTCGTCCATCAGCTCTATCGGCTGGATGCGACCCTTGAGTCTTTCTAGCGCCATTACTCATTCCCCCCCTCTATGGGCATTCTTGATTTCCTAAGAGCCTCCGCGGAAATGATTGTCGTCCCGAGCTCCTTTCTCATCCTGCCCACTTTCCTGATCTCTTTCTCCTGGGCCTCATCCTGCTGGGCTTTCCATTTTAGCATCTCAGTCTCAAGGTATTCATTCCTCAATAGAGCACCAGTGAGCGCGTGTTTGTATGATTGGACATATTGTTTGGTAGCCAGGCTTACCGGGTCATCGCCGAGATAACGGATATATCTGCCGTCTGGGTCCCCGAGCATCATCTTCGTCAAGTTGTCTGGCACTACCGTTTCAAAAGGCACGAACGGTACTGGGAGCAGGTTTTCTTTTCCATGCTCCAGGGTAGTTATGTAGGTTATTCCATCCCTTGTCTTGCCTCCAGTGAGGGTCTTAGGGCCGTATACGGGATGGATGAGGATGTTCCTGTTCCTTCTCCTGGACTTGTGTTCGTTCAATTTATGTTTCTTCTTGAACTCGATTATCTCAAAAAAGACTAAAAGGAACACAATAATTAGAATCATCAATACTGCGATTTCAACGTCCAAGAAAGTTACCATTTTCCGGGCCTCCTTGTTTTTTCATGTGGGCAATAACCATAAAAACCAATAGAAGTATTACAGTTCATACAAAGAATTCTGTACCCCCCTGGAAAATTATTTTTGAACAACCAACGATAAAATGAAAAACCTGCCTTTTTCCCTATTTCTTTCATATGCTTATTCCCCCCGCCATTGATGTGGTCTATAGAAAGAAATTCCATTTTATCTTCTTTACAACAGGCACATCTAGGGGGAGTGCCACCGTAATGTTCAAATACAATTTTTTTAATTTTATCCCGATATTCTTTATGATGTTCTTTTATCTTTGGTCTCCGCATATATTCCTTCATATATTCCTTATTTCGTTCTTTTACTTCTGGTTTTTGTTTATATTTTTTTCTTCGTTCTCTTACATCTAATCTTTGATCGTATTCTTTACTCCATGCTATCCTTTCTGGGCTTTGGTAATATTTGAGGTAATGTCTTTTTCGATATTCTTTCCACTTCGGTAACTGGTAATAATGCGGTTTACACAGTCCTTTTGCATGATGCTTTCTTCCGCATCCTTCAATTGAACAGATTTTCATATACCATTATCTCCTTAGGCTCCCTTCATCAAGCGGGTCAGCCTGGCTATCTGCAAGTTCTGTTCTTGTATCACGGTTTCCATTCTTTCCAGGAGCTCTTCGAGGTAGGCGATGTCATTATATGCGGAGGTTATCGTCTCCCCAATCAGACTGGCAAACTTTTCACGGTCATTGTCATAGCTTCGCGCTTCGTGGGACATCTTCTTGACTTCATTAAACTGCCGCATCAATACCTCGCGCTGTTTGGCCCTTATCCTCTGGGACTGCGGAAGGCTTGGCAGGTCTTCTGGTTTCTTTCCCCTGAATGGTGTTGAGACAATATCAGCCACTTTAGATATAGGTGTCTCCTTTTTCTTCTCTTCTTCTTCCATCTGTTTCTCCCCCCCATAGTTCTTTCAGTTTCTCGACTGATTCTTCTGATGGCACGGTTATGCCTTGGTCTTCATTGACGTATCCTTCCTTTCTCCTGATGAAATATACCAGCATCAGTATTACGAAAGCCACGATTATAATACCTATTATCCAGGCCCACATATTGCTTACCTTCTCATCACAGCTCGTAACGCACCCCTGTAGCGTGTCATTCAATTGCTTTTGGGTGAATTCCATCGTCCCTGGAGGCAGGTTTGGGAGCACGACGAGCCAGGTCTCCGTTTCCGCTTCCCCGCTATAAACCAGGTTTATCTTGCATACCCCAAGCTGATGTATTCGGTAAGCTTCATAGACAAAGGTCCCCACGTCCCCTTCGAGCACCTGACCTGTACTGTAGGCGGTTACGGGATTGATGTCGTATTTATTGGTCCCCACGACGAGGGAGACGTCGCAGATAGTTCCTATTCCCTCCGATCTGTTCCCGAGTTTTACGACCCAGGTGGTAAGGCTGGAGTTTCTTTGGGTGCGGGCGACTGCGCCGGTAGTATTCAGACTTTGGGATATGAATAGGTTTCCATCAGCCCCCAGCAGGTAATAAGCGTCGGTGTTCGGATTCATTAATTCTTTCACGATGAACTGGTCCGAGGTCAGGATTGTCGATACGGCCACGACAGTCAGATAGGTCGATACAGTAGTCGTTCTAATCCCGTCGGAGGCAGTCACGGTTATCTGCTTGTTGGCGACTGACTGCGGATTGATGATTCCGACCGTTAACTGCATGGTTCTTGATTCGTTGGCGTTCAGGATTGGGATGGTCTCGTTAGGGCTTATAGGACAGTCCCATCCGCTCGGGCAGGTAACGTTTATCTGGAGGTTATAAACGGGCAATGAGCCATTATTGGTAAGCGTCAGGGTCACGTTAAGCGTTGGGATGGCCTCTATGTTGTAGATAGGCTCTAGTCCAGTGATGGCAAAAGAGGGCTCCGTCAGATTGAGAGCCATCGGGAAGGATTGGAAACCTGCTTGGCTTGAGAAGAAGAGCGTTCCCGTATACCCGCCCTCCCTTGCTGAATAGGGAATATTTATCTGTATTGAATAATTGGTGGATTGGCCCGGCTCTAGAGTAAATGAAGGGTTCAAGGTTATCCATTGGCTTACATCGCCTATCGCTGAGACGCTTACGGTTAACGGGGAATTCGAGTTGGATGTCAGGATACAGGAGGCGTTCTGGGTTGAATTTATCCCGAGGCTCATATTGAAAGAACCGCAGGCGTAGGTTATGCTGTAATTGTTCTGCAAGATAACGGTGAAGCTGGACGTGCTGGTTCCTGCGGTCCCATCGTCGTTTATCCAGCGGGAAGTCACGGGTATCGTATAAGTCCCGCTTGAAAAATTATTTGTTGAAATGGAAAAAGAGTCTGCCAGGTCCGATGAATCATAAGTATTGCCAAATGCAGAGAAGTTTACGCTGTAGTTCTGGACGGTCTCGTTGAAACTGGTTGAAACCGAGAAAGGCGCGCCAGAGGTATAAATGATGCTGGGGGAAACGGTTAACACACCCGTGGTTCTCCCGTAAATCTGGATACTGGTCGAATTTGTTTCCCCAGTCGTTGCGTTGGAGGTTATGGTATAATCATTGGTGGGTATCATAGGCACGGTGATTGAGTTGCTATAATATCCTGCGGAATCGGTTGATGAGAACTGCTTCTCGAAATACGGATTACCAAAATAGGTCACGACGGTTCCTGAAATCGGACTGCCGGAATCGTTGAGGAGATAGCCGCTCGCCGTCATGACCTGGGTGACGTTGGCCTGGGTGACATCCATGCTCAACCCTGCAAAACCCGTGCAGATCAATATCAACATTGCTATAAGTTGTTTCATCTGCGCATCTCCATCTCTTTCTCCATGGCTTTTCCAGCTTTGCATGTCATACGAGCCAGTTGGGTTAGTCTTAGTTCTAGTTTCTTCATATCCTTATCTGATGCGCTTAAAAGGAATTTAAAAAAGTCTACTCCTTCGCTATTTATTAATGCTGATTTTTCTCCATTGTTGCCCGGGTTATTAATTTGTTTATATCTCGAAGTATTTTTAATTTCCATTTCAATCCTCTCCTTAGCCAGATATTTCGGCTAATTTTAATACTCCTTCAAGTTGCCCGCTGGTCGCAATGTTCAGCAGGTCCTTCACTCTTCTGTCTCTCCCTTTGGTCAGGAAATCTTTGATGTCGGACCAGCCGCCTTGTTTGAAATCGCTCGGGAATACTATCTGAGGGAGGATCTCATAGCCCTTCAATCCGTTCAGCAGGACATAGTATCTTCCGAGCACCGTCTCTATGGTATATACCCAGATGTTTTCATAGGCGAAATATCTTGGCTTTTCGGTGAATGTCTCTGGTAACCTTGTCCTGGCCGGATGCATCTCGAACTTCTCAAACTGCTCTTCCGGGTCTTCTAACTGGGCAACGGTGACTTCCTCTTTCTTTTGGAATAACGCCCTGAATTTCTCCTTGACGGTTGCGCTCCTGGTGACTATGTAAAACAGTAAGGTCATCACGCCAGTAAAGGGGAACCAGAATAATGGGTCGGCTCCGAAGAAAGATATGCCCGTGTGTTGGATACCTGAACTGTCTTGCCACATCATAGTAGCCCATCCGTAGGTAAAGAAGAGTAGGCATAGACCGAATATCCCTGCCAATGCGATTTCCGTGAATTTTGTCATATCCAACCCAGCATTTTCATAACGACTAAGATGATTAGAATTATCACTATAACCCACAGCAGTATATTATCTTCCCGATTTCTTTTCTGTGGTTCTTCCGATGGTTCTTTCAGCCCCTTTGGAATTGGCGGAGTTGGCTCCAAGCCGAACAATGCGTTTTTGACTATCTCATCCATATCTTCACTCAGTTTTTCACTATTTATTTCTTACCTCGGAAATCAAGTATTATGGGGTCCGCCTTTTTTTTATACAGCGTCCAAATAGCCAATGCACCTAGTATAAAAGCAACTGTGCCTAATACTCCCTCGCCAAAGTTCAGCGTTTTCCAAAATACTATTACTGAAACCATCCATGCTAGGAAAGCCAGTATCCAAAAGGTTATTTCAAAGTCCTTCATATTATCCTCCTCACAAATCTGTCAATCATTTAATCCCCAGTATGCGCCTAAGTACTTCTGCATGAGTCTCGCCGATATAATTTTTTCTCCCGGTGAGTTCTAGAGCATCTTTCTCGAATACTTCTATTTTTACAGTAGCGAGTTTGTTCAATTTGTTTTTTTCATCAATTTCTAAATGTACCAAATAATGGCAATTTCGGCAGAATGTTTGGATATTTTTAGCAGCGTTATTTTCCCTATTCCCATCTTTGTGATGACCAATAAGAATTCGTTTATCTGAGATTCCACATCTCTCGCATTTGTCTTTAATAAATTTTCGATATTGTTTTGTGATTTGTTTCATTCAGTTTTCGCCCTATTTTTTATTTCTTCATCTATCTTTTTCTGGATGAATTTAGATAACTTAATAGTGTTTTCTTCTATAAACTGTTCATGTCTTGGCAAAATAGTAATAGATTTAGTAACTGCTTTTTCTTCAGGAACCTTTTGTTTATTCATGATATATGTATTATATAGATAAGTATATAAAGCAGTATGTTCATATAATAAATATCTTAGAATGCTGGCTGACTCCGCGCATGGGGGATGAAGCCAGTAGGTACCTAAAAAATAGAGCATCGCGTTAGGTACCTAATCGTTTGAGGTTGAGTTTGTGTTTGAGTTTGAGAATGAGCTAGGGAAAAGAGTCATAGTCTATTTCAAGGATAAGAGCATTCATCCCCACAGCATGTTCGGGGTTCTTCTTCTGGAAACTGATGGAGAAATAAAACTCGAGCTCAAAGACGGGACTATTTATACCATTAACAAAGACGAGATAGCCAGGCATAGATTGTTCAAGGAGGGTGTAAAATGTTAGTCTTGCCGTTGAAAGCCAATGTGCCGAAGGAATGGATAACGTCTAACAATATAGCCATAACCAAGATAGCGGTTCCGAGCTGGGGGACCGGGGACAAGGACAAGTACGAGATAACCATGCACAACGACACGAGGGAACTGGAGTGCGAATGCCTGGCGTATAAGTTTAGAAGAGTATGCCATCATGTTAGGGGGTTGTTATGGTTTTGTTACAAGAGCCATATCAAGAAAAGAGGAGTTCAGCCTACCAGCGCCCAAAGTTATTTCACGTTTTCGGAGGACGAGCTTGGGAGACGCCAGAAAGAGATTTTCAAATACCTGAAGATGCACGGACCCCTGTCCAATAGGGAAATTTCGAGCAGGATGGGGGTACCTATAAATTCAGTAACACCCAGGATCAAGGAACTTAGGGAGATGGGGATGGTGATGGATGATGGAAAGACTTATGATACCAAGACGGACCGAGAGGTATTGGTTTGGGCTGCGGTTGGAGAGATGCCTGAGGATGATGAAAAGATAAAAGAATTTCAAGGTTGGTTTGAATGAAGACTTCACAGAAAAAGAAATATATGCCCGATAAAGCTATTTGCCCGAATTGCCGTCAAAGGATAACGTGGTGGGATAGGCAAAGGATACATTGTTTGGAATGCCCCAAATGTCATTATAGGCAGAGGATTCCTATTTGGGTTAAAGGCGAGTGAGATGAAACTCTGTGCGAATCCAAAATGCGGGCAGGTTATCAAAAGGCAATACCCCAACTGTCGTTGCAAGCTAGAAATGTCCATCGCCCAGCGCATGCAGATAAAGAAGCATCTTGGCGGCCCGTATTGTCAGTGGTGCTGGTTAGGATGGCAGAACTCCAAGGAAGGCAAGGAATATCTGAAGGGCATGGGTATCAAAGGGTAGAGATTATGGACATCAGATGGATTTTGGCGTTCTTTGCGATAGCCACGATATTGGACGGGGCGACCACTTTTGCCGGAGTCTATTCTGGGCAGGGTGAGGAGATGAATCCTTTAGCCAAGCTGTTTTTGCATCCCGAAATGCCCCTTTCTGCCAGCCTCTACATCTGGATCGCTTTCTCTTTCGTATTTTCTGCCGGAGCCATCCTTGTCATCAAAGCGATAAGTGATTTCATCCATAAATACAAAACTCGAAAAGGGATTGAAAGATTGGGAAGAGTCGGTGTTCTAATAGTAAGACATTATAACTTGAAGAATTGGCTGATGATAGGAACTATACCGCACCTGGTTGGCTTCTGGTCTGGGATAGCCGCCGGTGTGATTTGATGATGATAGGTTTAAATAGTAGTATAAGGATAATATAGATAATAGGGATAGTATGGATAAAAGACCAATTAAAAAGATAAAGACTCAGCTCGATTCAGACGTGTTGCTGGAGCTGGGGAAAAGAAAGCAATATGTTGGCGAGACGTACTCTGATGTACTTAGAAGAATTTTAGGGATGAAAAAATGATTAAGGATAATAGGGACATATTCGCAGTTTCTCTAATGGCAATCGGAGCTCTCATGGTATTAGCGGGAGCCGTTGGATTTTTCGAGGAGATTATATTCCATTTGCCGTGGTATCTGGCTTTGATGGCGGGCGGGTTTATCGCCATAATAATCGCAGGGATGATTGGATGAAATGTTCCGAATGCTCTAAGGAAATGGAAAGTCCAGCGCCAGTGTATAATAAGTTCTTTAATGAGGAATGGTCGGAAACGGAGGTGGAGGCACTTAGGAAAAAGGGAAAATGTACCAATTGTCTTTGGAAGGAACTCAGCAAAATCTCGATAATGGACGCGGATGAAGGTCTCAAAAAATTCAGGGTCAGGCTGTTGGGCGGGATATGGAGAGGGGAGATGCAGATGCCCAAGAGAACGGTCTGCGCACACCCCGGCTGTAATGAACGGCTTTATGGGAGGGCTATATCAGTTGGGATTGAATACTGCCCGATGCATAGGTCAGACGAACGGGCTGAAGTAGGGAGACCGAAGAAAAGTGTTGTCGCAATTGAAAAGATGATAGGACCGATTGCGCCACCGATACCACCTAGTCCAGAACCCAGCTCGATAATCATAGACGAAGAAAGTGCCCAATACCCAGAGACACCTAAAAAAATTGGACGACCCAAGATATATCCGAAAGAGTATGTTAGGACATGGAAAGGATCAAGACGGGGTAAAGTAATCTCGCCAAGCGAAGCGGGATATGACAAAAACGAATTAACATCTATTCTGGCTAAATTGGATACTACCTGCTCTTCATTCAAGGCGTTCTATGGGAAAAAACTGCTTTCTATCTGTGGTGAGATGGAGCGGGAAATAGTGAAGTGGATGAAAAGTGGAGATGAAAAAAATGAATAACATGGAAGCATTGATGGCTGAACTGATAAGGGAATTGAACGACTTTAAGGGGATTGAGGGAAACTGGCACGAGGATCTGAAAACGGGCGAGCTCAAGATACCCTCAAAGACCAGGAGAAAGATTGTCAGAAAGTTGCGTAGGCATTGGCTGATATTTAGGAGTGGAAGCAAACATGATTGAGACCTGTAAGCGTTGCAACTATAGCGGAGAACTGCATCAAGTCGGACGAGTTTTTCCAGATTTGACTATTGGCATAAGGCAGTGTCCGCAATGTGGCTTCTTGCATAGTTTTATTTATGAGAAGGTGAGCAAATGACGAATATGGATATAGATTGGAATGCGTTTGTATGGGGCATTGTTGTTGGGATGTTATTTACGTTACTAATATACCATTTAGCAACTGGGTGGTGATTTGAAATGACGAAAGCGAACAAGCCTTTTACTGCGAATAGGTCGGAAAAAGCCTTGAGGGAAAAGATGATGTCAGAATACCAAGAATATCGCAAAATCGAGGCTAAAGAAATGAAGAAGCTATTAGTGAAAAGCTCGAAGCGGAAAGGTGGGAAGATTGAAGGAAATAGTGGTATTGACACCACAACGTCTTTTGCCACTTCTCACCCCGTAAATACGAAAGCGAAAAGCTCGGGAGAAAAAGAAATTGAAGAAGGTGAACGAATGAGTTTTTGGTGGGATACGATGACACATAACCAAAGAAAAGCAGTAGTATTTGTTTTCCTTCCATTTATCTTTTTATATATTATCTTAAAGAGGGGTTGAGCAAATGACGGAACTCAAACTAACGCAGAAAAGGGACAGTCTCGGCGAATGGAGAACATACACAAACTACCGATGTATGTGGTGCGGAAAGAGAAGATACCTGAACGGGCTACTGTTGTGCCGAGAATGCTGGAAACAAGTGAAAAATTCTATTGCGAAGGAAGTTTACGAACAAGGCAAGAAAGAAGGTGAGGGAATTGGATATGGTATTGGATTGAAACATGGCAGAAAGCAAACCCTCGAGGAAGTGCTGAAAGATTTGAAGAGAACAAAGAAGATAATTGAAACATACATAAAACCGCTTTCCGAATATGAGCGAGGCAGATATGAACACGCTTGGAACATGATATTAAAATTAGAGCAGAAAATCAAGGACGTGAGCAAATGACGAAAGCGAACAGGATGGTAATGAATGATATAACTACCTTATTGTTTATGTTAGGTGGCTTTTTAATGGTTTTATACGGTGGATTTGTTGCCGATTTTGAATTAGTATCTTTAGGGGCGATAATAGAGATGCTTGGGATGATTTATCAGAAACTTTAAGGTGATAAAATGAAAGCGAAAAGCTCGATTAAATTACAAACGATGCCAAAGCGAAGTAAAGCAGAACAAAATAAGATAGATGAACAATTAGAAACTGATTGGGATAAAGAAATAGCAAAAAGACGGAGAACGGATAGAAAAGCGAAAAGCTCGAACTTAAAATGTTGGGAATTTAATATTCCTATTGATAGAGAAGAATTTGGAGAGAAGTGTTATAAGCAAGGCAAGAAAGACGCAGAAAAGAAATGTCCCTATGCTACGGGAATTCCACCTTATTTCAAGAAGGCAAAGGAGAAATGTATTGTAGTGATTGGTGAAAGAGATATAATCAGAAAGCAAACCCTCTCGGAAGTGCTGAAAGATTTGAGATTACGAGTAGGGAAGCACAATAATTGGTTTTTTATTAGATTTGGTTATATTGAAGAGTTAGAGCAGAAGCTGAAGGCGATGGAATGAACGTAATTCAATATATACTTTTGTGGAATGGAAAGAGGAAGAAGAGAAGCGAAAATGGGGTATTCAATAAGGGTGATTAGATGGGAAGTGCACTGAAACAGATTGGATTGTTCATGTTTGGATTTGGGGTAGTGCTTGGTTCGTGGGTTGCCCCCGTTATGTACCAAGGGATTAATATCCCGTTTTTGTATAATCTGTTATGGGTTTTCCTTATTTCATTCGGTTCATACCTTATAGCCAGCCAGAATTAAAAGAAGTGATATTATGATAAGAAAAATAGATATTATATTGTTCGGGGTAGCGTTAATTACGATACTAATTATGCTTATTATATTATTCATTGCGGGCGGCGCGTTTGATACTTCTCACCTCATTAACGTCCCAGGCAATACGACTGGCGGATGGGATTATCCGTATTCATCTATGACGTTTATATGTTCCCAGACAGATGTGACCAAAATAAACATGAGTTATTCCGGGAGCATAACTGCGATTACGTTTAACTCGACCATAGCTTATAGTAATGGAAACGCATTTACTAACAGTTCGGACCCGACAGCACATAAAGTCTTGGTAATGACCTGGTTCTGTCCCCGAGGAGATGCGTGTATACATTACTTGTCGTTCTCCGATTGTGCCGTGATGAATACGACAAAGCCTGAAGATCTCCCAGCCAGCTATGTGCTTTACTTTTGGAGGACGGGTTGCGAATATTGTGCGCAAGAAGAGCCAATAATCCATGACTTATTGGTTGAGAGATACCAGATAATTTCAATTGATATAGCCAACGAAACCATGAAGCAGTACGCCACCCAATACGAGATAACTGGAACTCCGACATTCGTAGCGAGCAATTCGGAAAGGCTTGTCGGCTACCAGACTTACGACCAGCTCAAAGTATGGTTCGGAAAGATACGATTGAATCATAGTGATTGAATGAGAAGAATAAGATGTATTGATAATTGGGTTAGCCAGGTTACATTTAAATTTTTTGGATGGTGGCATAGGGGTCTTTAAATGAATTCGCATAAGCAAAATAATTTTAGGAGATGGTGGGATTCTCTCAGCATAACGGATAGGATATTTGCTGACGGACTTTCTTTTTTGGTCTGGGTATGCATTCTTTTTTTAGCTTATTTTTTCATAACTGGAATATGGATTTGGTGGGTAACCTTGTTAGCGTGGGCATTTTTCTTTTTTATGGAGATAGACGCAGACCCATACAAATATGCCTGGACTTTCAAAGAACGGGAAGAATGGGATAAACAACACCCTACCCAGAGAGGGAGCGTAATAATCCATGGAAGACATTATTAAAATGGAAGCGCAATGTATCTTATGCGTACATTTCAAGATGCATCAAAAATTCTTACAGCTCTGGAGGGCGTGCGATAAGGGACTTAGGCAACCAGAGCCGTTCTCAAAGCACGATTGCCCTTATTTTGAATGCGACCTAAAAAGCATACAAAAATGTTCGTGTTCGGTGATGCATGATTACAAGATAAAATTCAATATCCAAAACGGACCGCTTGGGGAATGCTATTCGTATGAACCATTCAAACTTACCTGTCTCGGCTGTTATTTTAAGAATGTGATAGACGGGAAAGAAGGGATAAAAGGGGATGACAATCCGATGCTTAAAAAATATTTAAAAAGATTGAAAGAAAGAGGGGAAGTAACAGACGATTCGATACAGAACTTTACGTCAGATGTCCGAAAGAAAGCTTATATATACGGAGTGAGTAAAGGGAATAGGCAGGGCACTCATCTGCTTTCCCAGCAAATGGGCGCTATACCCGACAACACTGTGTCTGGCTCTGGAGGGTCGAGGCATGGTGAGGATATAAGCACACAAGAGAGTTGCCCTGTCAAAATTAGTGTAGAAATTTTGCACGCCAATCTATATAAATCAGTAGGTTGGGAGGGAGTTTGAATGGACTGGAAACCTAAGTACCCGATTGTGGACTATGCAGCTATTGCTCGGCTGAAGGGCAAGGTCGTATCTAATTATCCCAGAACCGAGAGGACTTGTTCTATTTGTAAGTCAGATTTCATACGCGGTGAATTTCCAGAAGGAGCCGTGAAAAGCGAGGATGACCTGATCGGAAAAGATGTTTGTAGGAGTTGCGGTAAGAAATACAATATCAACGGAGCCAAGATAGAACTGATGAAATTAGAACTCAAGGAAATCCTATTCGACCAGAACCGGAAAAGGCTAGAATTTAAGGATTTGGTTTAGATGGGCGGCAATCGTCCACGTCCATAGTTGAGTGATAAAATGGATGTTCAAAGAAAAATGAATGAAGTGGCTTTCAAGACGGAGATGACTGACCAGCAAATCCGAGACTTCTACAAAGATAATCTTCCTTATCTTATGCCAGACTCGAAACACAGGCAGTATAAGATAGTCCTTCGGGGGGGGAAGATGTTGGTATTGAACGACTTGATAAAAACCCCCGAACAGCTCCAAAAGCTATGCCTTGACTTCCTTCCAGTCTCGGTGTTCCAGACCATAAGCACCTGGCTGAATCCGAGGGAAATATCGGGGAAGAGGCCCACCCAAACAGGTCGGAAAGGGTATAAATGGCTAAACAGCAAAATCCTCTTATGTGATTTTATATTAGATTTGGACAAAGAACACTGTACATCAACCAATCTTTCCGCGATAGAAAAACTGGTCAAATACGATACGAGGGTCAGGACTGGCTCTGGCTATCACTACTGGATATTCCACCCATTCCCTCTTTTGAACAGCAATCCATTTTTTAGGGAAGATGAATGTCGGTATCTTTTGACTGGTTATGCCAATGCTATGAAAAAGCTCGGTATTCAATTCGATTATCCCGTATCCATCGACCCGAGAAGGATTGTCAGAACGCCTAACACTTTGCATCAGTCTGGAAAGGTCATCACTATCGAATACTCATCAGCCCATAAACTGCTGCCTCCGCAAGGGGTAGTTATGGGTGGGAGCGAGCCCAGCGGATTTGTCGAAAAAGATAATTCGTTGGGCAATGAGACTATGCCTTCGCAACGAGGTCCGGTTGGAAAGAGTATGGAAGTTGAAGCGTGCAAACCTCCTTTGCTTCCAACTTCTCCCGATGAGTCAACCCGTCCTCACAAACGCTTATCAAATAACTGGAGCGAGCCTTTGGGCAATGAGACAATTCGCGTGACTTGGAAGCCGGTGGAAAAGGGATAGACTGGGCTGGGCTATCCTCTCCAACGATAAGCCACCCGCATCCATAGTAGCTATTAAGTAGCCACTATATCCCAGCCCACAAGTGATGGAAATGGTATCGCCAGACGAAGATGAGGTAAAGAGGATTTGGGAAGATTATGTAAGTCCAACCGCTGATAAAGTTTTGTATGACGATCCCAGCTTAGCCCCGAATAAGATCGGAGAACTTAGGAGGAACATCAATAATGCATTTCAGGGGGAGAAAGGCGGTAATGGGATTAATTATATGCTCGGGAAGAAAGGAGACCACCGCTTCGACACCTATATAGAAAAATCTGCCGTGTGGGTGTTGCAGAAGGATTGGGAGGAAACCGGGTTAACTGGTCAGCCCGATTGGGAGAAAGCGGTAAGAGAGAATAAACAAAGCGAGATACTTTCTGGCCGTTTATTCGGTGCAGAATGGTTCAAATAGATGAGATGAGATAGTGGATGAGATAGTAAAACATTTCTCAGTATCGGTCATTTTGCTGTGCGTTATTTTTGGCATTATATTGGTAATTGGATTGAGGATGATGACGGAACAGCACGAACAGGCGCATGCCCAAATCTGCAAATATGTCGGTGGAGTCCCGAACATAACTTATACGGGTTTTGGGACCGATGGCAGTGCAATTTGTCGTGGCGAGAACAATACGCCTTTAATTCTTTCTGAAGAGGATTATCAGATGAAAGTCATGCTGGACTCCATGAATGAATCGGTGGAATATCAGCTTTTTCCATTGTTCTTTTTAATAACGTGTTTTTCGATAGTAATCTGCATATTCTTATTGGCGTTATTGGAATTTAATAGGAGATAAAAATGTTGAGAGATTATCACGAAGACGGATTAAAGTATGAAGGACCGTGCAAACTCTGCGGCGAACATAAGGGGGGAAAGCATCATTTTTATTGCGACAGGTGCGCCGACTTTATTGGGTGGTATCGAGTGCTTCCAGAAGGAGTCAGGGTGGAGAAAATGAAAGACCTGGAAGACTTCATAAAGAAAGAAGAGGAAGAGGAACGGAAAGGGAAAGACGTGGAACATAGAAGAAAAGATGCGCAGAAATTGAAAGACCAAAAAAGGATTGAGAAAGAACTAGTAGGAGTGAAATGGGGTTATTCCGTCTGCAAGAGGTGTGGGATAGAAAAGAAAGAGCAGTTTATCAAAGACGGATTTTGCGGGGAATGCTTAAATAAGATTAAACGAGGGTCGAGATGTCAGTCGGATTGAATTATACTTGCTTTGTCGGGAACATCAGGGAGCAGAACGTTCATAGTCCCTTTCTTTTTGCTGTGGAGAGAATATCCTTTCTCGCATCTCACACATCTGACCTTTGTTTTGGCCTGAGAGAGTTGCTTCCATCCACACCC
>Ga0315281_10007398_pt1 | contig 15473 bp, 11 predicted proteins | sample YL17G07_0_MG_FD_204540 | JGI IMG/M metagenome (GOLD analysis project Ga0315281, IMG submission 204540) | Sediment microbial communities from Yellowstone Lake, YNP, Wyoming, USA - YL17G07_0 | ecosystem: Environmental > Aquatic > Freshwater > Lake > Sediment | place: USA: Wyoming | collected...
TATAGGAGGGTGACAGCGAGTCCGCTTCTGCGGACGAGCGCCATAGGGGGGCGGAAGCCCCCATATGGGGAGCGAAGCACGCTGAGCGACGTCGCAGGTTCGATCCCTGCCTGGCTCACCAGTGATTTGTCTCATTATTAAGCGATTTAAGCATAGCAAGCTCTCTCGGGGGGTTTTTCATCATTTCAAAAAATCTACCCATTCTCTACCCCGTTTTCCCTGTTGTTCTTGTGCCGGCGATCGTTGTTGTCGCTTCTCCAGGTTGGAAACGTCAGTATCTTTGAAGAAAAGATAAGGCAATCCAACCTCTCTCCAAACCCTGCTGAGACTTCTGGAAGAAGGTGACCGTATGTGTCCATCGTAGTGGTCAAGGAGTTATGTCCTAGTTGTTTTTGTATGAACTTCATGTTTTCCCCTGCGGAAATAATGAGGGCCGCGTATGTGTGTCTCAGGTCATGAAATCTTATGCTTTTAAGCCCTGCTCGTTCCAGCGCCGGGTGGAATTCCCTTGAAATCAAGTTCGAATATTACAACTGTTCTTTCACTATATTTCGTCTTCGGTTCTGTAAAACCGATTCCAGGACGGTAGGATCTCCGTATGAAGATTACTCCGCGTTTAAGATCAACATCGCACCATCGAAGAGCAAGTAGCTCACCCTGCCTTGCTCCTGTCATTACTGCTGTCGCGAATAACGGATAGTATTGAGGTGAAGCAGCCTCTAGCAGCTTGATTATTTCCGCCGGGTTTAGGTATTCCATCTCCTTTCGGGTCTCCCGCGGTTTTGCTACGAAGCGGGCGGGGTTCTCATTGATATATCCCCATATTTGAGCATGCCTGAACATCGACTTGAGCACTGTGATGGTCTTGTTTATGGTTCTCGGCGATAAATCGGTTTTGGTCTTATGCGATACATACGCCTGTGTATGGGCCGGTGTGATGTTTCCTATAAGTTGCTTTCCGAAGAACGGTCTTAAGTGTATCCTCACTACCTGCTCGTAATCTTCACAAGTACGAGGTTTCACCTTTATTGCCGCGTAATCAGAAAGCCATTTATCAGAGAAGTCCGAAAATGAGATATCACCTTGCTTTCCGTACGTTTCGGCTGCAATCTCAGATTCTGTTCTCCGTAGAAGCACCTCTGCGTCGTGCTTGCGGGTACTTGCAGCTCTCCATGTCTTATTTCCAGTAGGATCCTTGAAGATTATGTAGTACCTGGGCCCGTTTCCCCCTTCACGCTTGATGATATAACCCATTTAAGCCTGCTCCTTCATTAAAATAACGTCTTAGCCGATACTACCTTTTTCCTGTGACAACTCATCATTATCAGTGGATGGAAATCGGATTACGTTATCTTCTTCCACGGATTTGATACCGCCTTTAGGAAAACTTGCGAGCACCTCTTCCCAATCGAACCGCAAGTACTTGCCGACCTTGATGTAAGGTAAAAGCCCCAGTATCAAGCCGGGGTTATTTTACGTCGTAGCCGCAAGTGCGAAGGCGGTTACACCTGCCACAAGGGTATCTCCGGAGCTTCGCGCCTTCTACGAGCTGATTGCCAGGAAGAATGGCAAGGAGGACGCAAGAGTCGCCACCGCCAGGAAGCTTGCTGAGATCGTCTGGCACGTTTGGACGTTGACCAAACGGTTCTATGAAGTACGTTAAGACGGTTCTCGGGACCCGGCTGCCCTCTCAAAGTTCTGGACTTTAAGGCCCCTTTTACAGATTAGGGAGCTAGGGTCCCACCCTTATGGTGTGTGCCGGCGTCATGCCGGGCACGAATGGAAGAATGGTCGCGGAGTCCCGGAAGCATTTTGTCGGGATGGACTTGACAGGCGCTTTCATGGAAGAACTTTGTGGGCTTGACTGAGGTAGGGCGTTTAAGAATAAGGATTTCTGTGAGAGATTTTGGTATGGAATTGAGAGATAATTCGTATACCCGCCAATCATTACATATCATAGGTTGTCCGCATTAATTGACCGGCCATGTAGCCCAAACGTCTTCGCTTGTTTTTCAATGGGGTACTTTTGGTTTGGAGCGGGAGACCCGGATCGTTCAAAACGCACACGACAGCTCGACTCGAAAAGTGTTTTGCGTTTTGGGGGTGTTGCATATCAGTTCCGCTTAAGTTAACATTAATGTTAATTATTATGGAACAGTTATTGGCCAACCGGCTTGCGAGCGAACTAAAAATAGACATAACCCAGGTCGTGAGGGAATACTGGGAGATACTCTTCCTGGACGGCCTCTTCGGGACAAGCGCGGGCAACGACTTGATCTTCAAAGGAGGAACTGCGCTGAGACTCGCTTACGGGTCGCCGCGCTTCTCCGAGGACCTCGATTTCGATCTGCGCGAGGACAGCCTTACAGAACGATTCGAAGAGATTGCCGAAGGGCTCGTGAGGCCTTTCACCGAGGCGGAGATAACAGACCTCGCGCGTAAGAGGTGGACATATTTGTGCGAGATCAAGGTGTCGGAAGTGTACCTGGCGCAACCGTTTAGAATCAAAATCGAGGTATCCAGGAGAACGCCGGCTGGCTACAACTCCGGCCTCAGGCTAATCACGTCACCAACCACCCCGCTGCAGGTCCTGGGAAACATCGCCAAGCTGGAACAACTCTACAGGGACAAGCAGGCCTGCCTCGAGGGGCGTGCCGCTCCGAAGGACCTCTTCGACCTGTGGTTTATCTGTCAGAAGTTGAAGATCCCCTATCGGCCACCAGGGACATCCCTGTCAAAGAAAGAGCTCGTACGAGACCTCAGGAAATACCTACCGTCGAATTACGGTAAGGTCATCGAGGAACTTCTGTGAAAGACATCGAGCTGGTGAGAGAACTTACTTCGACAGGAAAAGAATTCTTCACTCTCGCTGATCTGGAAAAAGTCACAGGGCTCGCGCGCAGGAGCCTCAAGGTCTCTCTGAACAGATGGCTCAAGCGAGGGGTGCTCGAAAGAGCCGGGCCAAGTATCTACGTGGTCACGGGTGCCACGGTGAGTGTTGAAGTGATCGCGGGACAGCTCTACTTTCCATGCTATATGTCCTTCGAATCTGCTCTCAACCGATCCGGCGTTCTGAACCTCGTCCCGTACAGTCTGACCTTCGCCACAAGCCGCAAGACGAGGACGATTACGATACTGGAGCGGGACGTGGTCTACCGGCAGATCAAGGAGGAGCTCTTTTTCGGCTTCGGACTGATGGGAGCGGTCTATGTCGCCGAGCCGGAGAAGGCTTTGTTGGACCTTGTCTACATGGTTACTCTGGGGAAAGCGTCGTTGCCCTTCGAGGAGATGAACTTCCGCTCCATATCGAGGCAAAAGCTTCTCGACTACGGACGGCGGTTCCCGCCGCGCGTCGAGAAGCGACTCGATGAAATGCTGACAAAGGCCTGATTGGCGATTATAACAGGTATATGGAGCGGGAGACCCGGCTCGCTCAAAATGCACACATAACCGGCCTGAGGAGAAGGTCTTTCTGAGTTTAATCTAAGGCGTGGCTCCCACCACATCACGCCCCCCGGTCCCGACTCCTTTCCTAAGGGGAGCGGCGGTCAATCTCAGACTTTGGTAGCGAGCTCCAGTATCGCTAGTGCTAGTACGACTAGTATCAAAGTCTCTAGTACGTTACTCATGTTGACTCCTTTCAGGGCGGCAGCGCAGGACCTCTTTTAGTCCTTGGCGCCTGGCGCCCGGAACTAATAAATCCGCCGGGGCAAGCGAGACGTGCGTAAGGCTGCTTGTTAAGAATATTGATCTAAGAGTTCCACTCTCAGTCTATTATGAGAAAAACTGACGAACGGAATTATATGCCCCGCGCAATAGATGATATAATCACCATACGGCGACCCGGTGCGTTTGTATTCGGACCATCTAAATATCCCCAAGAGTTGCCGCATTAGAGTCCGAAGAGCGCCGGGATCGCTTCCCCTAATCGAATTGCTTACTCCCTAAGGTTGAACAGAGCGATACGGTTCAAGCATTCTTGTTACACGACGTTTAATTCCGCCGGGAGCTGAGATGACGGGGTCGGTCGGCGAACACACGACAGAATCCATTCAACCGGGCTGGAAAGGCTCGGATTTTTGTAAGATGTCGGCGTTGGAGGAGACAAATGAGGAATACCGGTTAGAGTAACTCTGTCGGAGGTGAGAGTATGGGAAGCAAGCCGAAAAAGGTCGTATTGATAGGTCTTGACGCAGCGAGTTCAAAGCTCACCCGTAAGTACATCGAGGAAGGCAAACTTCCAAACCTTGAAAAGCTGGCCAAAGAAGGGGTATTTGCCGAGAACTGCCTTTCGCCGCTCCCTACGATCACTCCCAGCAACTGGACCACTGTAGTGACAGGCTGCTGGCCCTCGACCCATGGGATAACCGACTTCAACGTCCATATCCCCGGTACGCCCCTGGACGATATCCGCCTGGGTCTAAGCTCTGAGTTCTGCCATGCGGAAAGGATTTACGAGGTGGCGGAAGGGGCCGGCAAAGGGTCTATCATCTACAACTACCCCTCCTCCTGGCCGCCTACAATCACCAAAGGGACGCAGGTCGAAGGCAACAGCCTCGAGGTGGGCACCCTCGGACATATGCTTCCAGTGGTCTTCTCAAACCAACCTGCTGGGGAAAGAAAGACCTTCACCGGCCTTTTTGTCGGTCAGTTCATTACGCCGGTCCCGGCATCTGGCTGGACGGAGGCACCGGACTCAAGATCTCCCGCTCTTGAAGTAGAACTGACTATAGACCCCGCCCCGGTCCGCGCTATTGTTGAAGTGGCCTCGATATTCAAACCTATGATGAGTCGTATAATGTCTGAGCCACGCACGTATCACGGCTATATCTACGATTCTGAGGGTAAGGGCTACGACCGGGTGCTGGTCGCATCAGGGAAGGATGGCCGGGATCCGCTCGCGCGTATCGGGGTGGGAGAGGCGGGGCCGATCATAAGCGATGTTTTTGCGGTGGGGGACAGAAAAGAAGAGGGCCATCTCCAATTCGCCCTCTCCGAGCTCTCTCCCGATGCTTCAAGGATAACCATTGTGGTTCCCGGTGTTCACGCGGACTCCATACACACCTATCCCGAGGGACTTTCCAGCGACATAATAGAGCGGTTCGGCTCGCCTTTCCTCATAATGAGTGCGAGCATAGTGGGCGGGGACGTATTCCACTACCTGCTCTCCGAACAGAACCGTTGGAACGCCGAGGTCCTCACTTACCTGATGGAAACCCGAGATTGGTACATGTTGTTCAATCACCACTGCATAGATTACACGGCACATGATGCTTTCAAACAGGCGGACCCGCTCACATCTGATAGCGAAGAGGATTTACTGGAGTTCGGGGAATACGTGGAATTCTCATACAGGAGCGCGGACCGGTATGTAGGCAAGATCATGAAGGCGGCTCCTGAAAACACGCTGTTTATAATCGTCTCTGACCACGGAGCCACAGCTCAGCCTGTCACGTTCGCACTCGGGAATTCGTTTGGGGTATTGATCGGAGGGATAATGGAAGAGGCGGGATACACCGCTTACAACGAGCCACCGGAGGCGTTCATAAGGACGGTGGACTGGTCCAGCACCAAGGCGGTGATGCAGAGGACCTGCTACGTCTATATAAATCTCAAGGGAAGAGATCCCCACGGCATCGTCGATCCGGAGGACTACGACGAGTTGCGCGAGGAGATAATAAGGTTCCTCTGCGACTACACCGACCCCGATACGGGCAGGAAGCCCGTCGCCCTGGCCCTCAAGAAGGAAGACGCCAGGGTCATGGGCTTTCACGGGGACAGGGTGGGCGACATAGTGCTGGCTCAGAACTCGGAGTTCGGGGGGTTCGAGCACGGCCTTCAGCTGCCTACTTCCGAGATCGGCATGGGCTCCATGAAATCCCTGTTCATCATGGCCGGCCCGTCGGTTAAGAAGGGATATACGCTTAATAGGACCATGTGGCTCCAGGATATAGTCCCTACAATCTGCCATATAACAGGTCTTCCGGTGCCGGCTCAAACTGAGGGCGCTATAGTCTACCAGGCCCTTGAGGCCTGACGTAGGCCTTCAAGTTACTGACGCCTGTGTCTCCCCGGACAGTTGGAAACGAAAACCACCTGACCTGGTTTTGATTCACCTATTTAAGACGTAACAATAAGGTAGAGGAAATGATATATATACAATAAGCCCAAGAAGAATGTTCCCCTAAAAACAAGTTCGTGCAACGGGCGCGAGGCGAGCACCCGGCAACCACGACGGAAAGGCTATATACCGCAAAAAGGCCAGCTTTGTGATAATGTGTCGGCGTTGAAAGCGGCAAATGGAGGATACCGGTTCAACATATTCGCATTGATGGCTTGTCGTCGGCTATGTGTGCTTTGTGCAGCAACGCAGGGAGGTAGGAGATGGCTAGAGTTGGCAGACCAGGCCGGGCGCCGGATGTCGCTTTCGAGGACCTCGAGCTGCCGGAGGGGTTCCTTTTCGGGATCAGTAACTCGGGTTACCAGGCGGAGGGCGGTTTCAACGGCGAGGGAGAGCCCAAGAACAATTGGTTCTACTGGGAGCGCAGCGGCGGCAGGGAGATCTCCGGTGCGTCTGTACGCTTCTGGGAAAGGCCGGAGGAGCATATAGAGCTGGCCGCTTCCCTGGGGCTGAATGCATTCCGCATGGGTATTGAATGGGCCCGCTTACAGCCGACTTACGAAACGCGACCCGCATCTCCGCCGGCGTGGGACATTGACGCTCTCGACCGTTATGCCGAAATCATCGTCAAGGTCATCGCCGCGGGTATGGAGCCCATAATCACTCTGCACCATTTTATCGTCCCCGCGTGGTGTGGGCAGGACTTCTGGCTGAGCCAGGGCATGGCCTGCCTGTTTGTCGATTACGCCTCCCGCGTTGTGGAAGAGGTCAATCTACGCGTAGCCGAGAAAGCTGGCCGACCGGTAGATTTCTGGATAACCATGAACGAGCCGAACCTCTTGCCGCTCATCATGTATGTATCCGGCGAACACCCTCACGGGAAAAGCGGGATAGGCAACGCAGCCATCGCGCACGACAACATGATGCTCGCTCACACACATCTATACGATCGCATTCATGGTACGCACGAGCGCCACGGCTGGGGCGAACCAATGGTAACCTTCAACTCATTCTCCACGGCTGTCTACGAGCTCGACCGGGTATTCTACGACCTCATGCGAGCCCGCTCGCTGGGGATTGACCGTGCGGGCCTTGACGGCTTTTTCGCGGATAGGAGAAGCGTGTGGGATGCGGCATTCGACACCCTTGCCTCCTGGAGGTGGCCGGACAACCCGATGCGGATAGCTTTGTTCAAAGGTTATCGCAAGCTGGTTAAGGCCTTGTCCGGTCCGCTGCGCCTCAAGAACGCCATCGATGCGATATATGCTTCCGAGCGCCCGCGCAAAATCGATTGCATAGCTTTGGACATATACGATCCGTTTGTGCTCGGAACCGTCAATCTGAACATCAACGCCCGGTCATTGAGGGGACCGGACGAATTGCTGCACAACCCGTGGTGGGAATGGACCCACGAGCCGGAGCAGTTCCGTGCCGTCATAATGGCGCACAACGAGCATAACCTCGACAACTTGCCTATCTACGTCATGGAAAACTGTATCGGCCATCATCAGGAGAAGGAAGGTCCTGCCGAGCCCCGTCCCGATGGGCAAAGCCGCGACGAGTACCTGCGCTGGAGCATTGGCGAGACCTTACGCGCCGCCTCGAAGGGAATCCCCATGAAGGGTTACGTATACTGGACTCTCGTCGACAATTACGAGTGGGGCTCCTTCCGTACGCGCCTGGGATTGTACGATTACGATCATGCTGCTTGTAAGATAAAGGACAGGAGTGGATTGGGAGAAGCGGCCGGAGAGACTTATAAGGGCATCGTCAGCGCGGTGCGCGGCGGCAAACCAGAGGCGATCAAGAGAGCCTTGGGGCTGTAACCGGGCGGTGACCGTCACTCAGGGACTCTTCAGAGTGGGTAGCGAGGCAAGATGGACGAACACGTGATAGGGATCGACTTCGGTACCGACTCGGTGCGTTCCGTGGTGGTCAACGCGACGACGGGCGAAGAGGTAGCGCAGGCGGTCTTCGACTACCCCCGTTGGGCCGAGGGGCTCTACTGCGAGCCCAGGGAGACCAGGTTCAGGCACAACCCGCTGGATTATGTCGAGGGGCTGGAGTTCACGGTGAAAGACGCGCTGGGCCAGTGTCCCCGCGGGGTGGCGCAAGCGGTGAAGGGCATCTCCGCCGCTACCACCGGCTCCACTACCGGGGCGGTCGACCGTGCTGGAGTATCCCTTGGCATGCGGCCTGGATTAGAGCACAACCCCAATGCCATGTTCGTCATCTGGAAGGACCATACGGGAGTGGCAGAGGCGGAAGAGATCAACCATGCCGCTAGGACCTGGGGCGGCGAGGATTTTACAAAGTACGAGGGCGGTGTCTATTCCGCCGAGTGGTTCTGGTCCAAGATCCTGCATGTCCTGCGCGCGGACGAGGAAGTGCGAGGCGCGGCCTACTCCTGGGTGGAGCTATGCGACTGGATCCCCGCTCTCCTCACCGGAAATGCCGATGCACTCACCATTAAAAGGAGCAGGTGCGCCGCTGGACACAAAGCGATGTGGCATCCTTCTTTCGGGGGCCTGCCCCCCGAGGAGTTCCTGGCGGGGATAGACCCCCTGCTCGCCGGCGTACGCGCAAACCTTTATACCGAGACGCTTACATCGGACAAGTCCTCCGGGTTGCTCTGCCGCGAATGGGCAGAGAGGCTCGGTCTACGGCCGGACACGGTTGTGGGGGTTGGGGCCTTCGATGCGCACATGGGCGCGGTGGGGGGAGGAATCGTACCCTATGCCCTTACCAAGGTAATCGGAACATCCACCTGCGACATAATGGTCTCTCCCATGAAGGAGATGGAGGGAACACTAGTCCGTGGCATCTGCGGGCAGGTCGAAGGTTCCGTGATTCCCGGCATGCTGGGGATGGAGGCGGGCCAGTCCGCCTTCGGAGATGTGTACGCTTGGTTCAAGCAGTTATTGATGTGGCCATTGGTGAGCTCGCGCCTGGCTGAGGGCTCGGAACGGGGCGGGTTGGTCGATGGGATCTCCGATCGGTTGATGGACCGGCTCATGGTCGAGGCCGGGGAAAGACCGGTGGGCTCCTCGCGCGTGGTCGCCCTGGACTGGCTCAACGGCCGGCGCACCCCGGACGCGGACCAGAAACTGAAGGGTGCGATAATCGGTCTCAGCCTCGGGGTTGACGCTCCGGACATATTCAAATCCCTGGTGGAGGCCACCGCCTTCGGCGCGAAGGCGATAGTGGAAAGGTTCATACTGGAGGGCGTGCCGGTAAAGGAGGTCATCGCGCTGGGTGGTGTTCCCCGCAGGGCGCCTTACATCATGCAGACCCTCGCCGACGTGTTCGGCATGCCCGTGAAGGTGGCGGCATCGGAGCAGACCTGTGCCCTCGGGGCTGCCATGTTCGCCGCGACGGCGGGCGGCATCTACGGCGACGTAAGCAAGGCACAGCAGGCCATGGGTTGCGGTTTTGATATGGAATTCCGCCCCAAGCCGGAGAACTCCAAGCGCTATGCGGAACTGTACGAGCTCTACCTCCGGCTCAGCGGATTCATGGAATCCATGAAGGAGCGCTGATTGAAATGGGCTCATTCGAGGAACTCAAGAAGATCGTGTACGAGTGTAACGTCGAGCTATACGAAAGGGGCCTGGTCTTCCACACCTTCGGCAACGCGAGCGGGATCGACCGCAAGACAGGGGTTGTCGCCATCAAGCCGAGCGGCGTCCCCTACGAAGAACTTGCACCTCAGGACATCGTCCTCGTCAATCTCGATAACGAGCCGATCGAAAGCGGCCTGAGACCTTCTTCCGACACCCCCACCCACACCTCCCTGTACCGGGCTTTCCCGAACATCGGTGGTGTCGCGCACACCCATTCCACCTTGGCCACCGCCTGGGCGCAGGCTCTGCGGCCGATACCCTGTCTGGGCACGACCCACGCCGACTATCTACCGGTAAGCGTACCATGCACCCAGCCCATGACCGATGAGCAGGTGCGCGGTGACTACGAGGCCGAGACCGGGAGGCAGATCATCAAGGCTTTCGAGGGCCTTTCCCACACAGAGGTTCCCATGGTGCTGGTCGCATCCCACGGTCCTTTCACCTGGGGCAGGTCCCCACGGGAGGCCGTCCATCACAGTGCCGTACTGGAGGAGCTAGCCAGGATGGCGCTATTCTCCATGCTTTTAAATCCCCACACAGCCGAGCTACTTCCATCCCTCATCGATAGGCACTTCAACCGCAAGCATGGCGAGGATGCCTCCTACGGCCAATAATCATGCGCATCTGACTTTAATGCCCGTATAATTACCGGGAAGCATTCCGGGAGGGGTGAGAGGTGATGAGCTCAACTGTCAAGCTGGGCTTCGTCCCGGCCAGCCGGGCGATGTTCGACCAGGAGCTGGCTGCCGGGGCCAGGGACCGTTGCGTCGAAGCGTTCAGGAACGCCGGCGTGGAGCCGGTAGTACCCGGGGCTGACCTGACCCCGAACGGGCTGGTGGGGAGCGCTTCCGATGCCGCCGCGGCATCACGCATGTTCCAGGCAGAGGACGTCTCCGGCGTCGTCATAGGGGCACTCAACTTCGGCAACGAGATACCGGCTGCGCTGGCCGCCCTGGGCGCTGGCACCGGGATCCCTGTGCTGCTGTTCGGCCTGGGAGAGGAGGGCGCGCTCACCCGTGAAGCTCCCCGCCGCGACGCTTTCTGCGGGCTGATATCGATAGCGACGGCGCTGCGCCACCGGGAGGCCAGGTTCGTATTCCCATCGCGCGCGGTCGGGCTGGACGACGGTGCGCTCGCAGAGGCGCTGGCCGATTTCGCGTCCGCATGCCGGGCCGTGAAAGGAGTCCGTGGCGCCGTATACGGGCAGTTGGGTCCGAGGCCCGCCGACTTCGAGACGTGCGCTTACGACGAGCTGTCCCTGATGCGCAAATTCGGGATAAGAGTGGTGCCGCTGCCGCTTCCGACCGTCTACTCGCGCGCGTCCCGCACGCCCGAGAAGAGCAACAGGGAAGTGATCGCGCAGATGGACTCCAGCGTGGACCGTTCCAGGGTATCGGACCTCGACCTGGCAAAGATGGCTCGCCTCGAGGTCGTCCTCTCGCAGCTCGTCGAGGAGCACGGGCTGTCGGGCATGGGCATCCAGTGCTGGACGTCCATGCAGGACGACTACGGCGTGAGCCCGTGCTTCGTGATGTCCAGGCTCACCGAGCGCGGCATACCTTGCGCCTGCGAGGCGGATATCCACGGGACGCTGTCCATGCACATCCTTTCGCTTGTAGCCGGGTCGCCGGTCGGGCTTGCCGACTGGAACAACAGGCATTTCCAGGCCGAGAACGTCTTCTCCGCCTGGCACTGCGGCGTGTTCCCGGGCTGCTTAAGCTCCAGGGGCAAGAAGCTGGGGCTCCACGATATCCTGGAGCAGTCCACCGGGACGGACGCCGGCAAGTACGGCACCATAGAGCTGTGCATCGACGGGGGCCCGGTCACCATGGCGCGGGTCACCGAGCACCCCTGGGACTCCTGGCCGGTACTGCTGGCCGAAGGCCGCGTCGTGGACGTTGCGGGCGAGCCGCCCGGGAGCCACGGCTGGGTCGAGGTAAGCGACCTGGACGCGCTGTACGCCGACGTCCTGCGGGGCTTCCCGCATCATACGGCGATAGCCCGCGGTCACCAAGGGACGGCGATGCTGGCCGCGGCGTACTTCCTGGGGCTCGACCCGGTGGTCCCGCTGGAGCTCGAGCAGGGAACCCTCTCGCTGGGCCCGGAACTGTAAGAAAACCTCTACCGCGGACTTCAGTCCGCGGTAGAAGCGCAAGAGACCCGGGACTGAAGTCCCGGCTCAAGAGAGGAAAAGAGGCTTGACGAGCACACGCCTCTTTGCGGCTTCCAGTGTGAGATTGAAACGTGGAGGAGGACTGAACATTGGATGCGATGACCCCAAGAGAGAGGCTCCTGGCGACTGCGGCGTTCGAGCCGGTGGACAGGCCGTTCCGGTGGGAGACGCTGGGGTTCTGGGACGAGACGCTGGACCGCTGGCACGGCGAGGGGCTGCCAGCGGAGATAAACGAGCTGGTTAGCGCCTACCTGTTCTTCGGGCTGGACCCGCAGCTGCCAATGATCATCGGGGACAGCGACCAGCCCGGCCTGTACCCGCTGTTCGAGGAAGAGATAGTCGAGCAGACCGATGAGTATATAGTCAAGCGAGACAAGGCGGGCTCGACGGTGAGAGTCCTGGCCAGCGGCGCGAGCACAATCCCGGCCTGGCTCTCCTCACCGGTGAAAGACCGCCAGAGCTGGGAGGAGATAAAGCAGCGCCTCGACCCCGGGACTCCCGGGCGCCTCGAGCAGGTGCTGTGGCTCCTCGAGCTTCCCGGGGGGGAAGAGTGGCCACTCTCCATCTATACGACCGGCCTCTTCGGCACGCACCGGCAGCTCTTCGGCTTCACCCCCCTCGTGCTCGCTTACCGCAGGCAGCCCGAGCTGCTCCACGAGATATCCAGGCACTGGGTCGCCTTCTGGAAAGGCGTCATCTCGAGGGTTGCCGAAAAAAGGGTGCCCGACATGGTCTACCTCTGGGAAGACATGTGCTACAAGAACGGGCCGATGATAAGCCCCCGTGCCTTCGAGGAGTTCATGTCTCCTTACTACGCGGAGCTGGTGGGCTTCTTAAAGGACGAGCTCGGCATTCCCGTCATAAACGTCGACACGGACGGCGACTGCACGCTGCTCATCGGCAAGTTCGTTGACGCCGGGGTGAACATGCTTCTTCCGTGGGAGGTCCAGGCGGGGATGGACGTGCTGGAGGTCCGCGGGGAGTGGCCGAGGGAGTTCGTCATCTGCGGGGGCATCGACAAGCGCGCGCTCTACGCTGACCGCGATGCTATTAAGGCCGAGGTCATGAGGGTGGTGCCGCCCATGCTCGAGAAGAAAGGCTATATCCCCAGCATCGATCACGCGGTCCCGCCGGAGGTCTCACTCGAGAACTGGAAGTACTTCCTGGAGCTGGTGCGGGACACGGGGGAACGCACCGGCGGGGGGTGAGAGCGGCCGTCCGGCAAATGCAAGAAAGTGACCTGACCCCAATGTTGCGGAAAGGAGAGAAAGATGGCCACGAACGACGAACTCGCTTTTCTCGACGCCACCGCGCAGGCGGAGCTGGTGAGGCGCAAGGAGGCGACGCCCCTGGAGCTGGTCGACGCGGCGATCGAGCGGGTCGAGCGCGTGAACCCTTCGCTCAACGCTGTGGTTACGCCGATGTACGACCTGGCGCGCGAGTCCGCGACAGGCGAGCTGCCTGATGGCCCGTTCACCGGCGTGCCGTTTCTGCTCAAGGACCTGTTCGCGAGCTACGCCGGCGTCCGGATGACGTTCGGCTCGGAGTTCCTACGGGATTTCGTCCCGGACCACGACAGCGAGCTGGTGGTGCGGCTCAAGCGCGCCGGCCTCGTAACCATAGGCAAGACCAACACCCCGGAGTTCGGCATCCTGCCCACTGCGGAGCCCGCCCTGTTTGGCCCCTGCCGGAACCCCTGGGACACCGGCAGGAGCACCGGCGGGTCCAGCGGTGGCTCGGCCGCTGCAGTGGCGGCGGGGATGGTGCCCATGGCGCACGCCAACGACGCGGGAGGCTCCATTCGCATCCCTGCCTCTTGCTGCGGGGTGTTCGGGCTGAAGCCCACCCGCGCGCGCAACCCCCTTGGCCCGGACATCGGCGACGTCTTCGGCGGGATAGTGGTGGAGCACGCCGTAACACGCTCGGTGAGGGACAGCGCGGCCCTGCTTGACGCGACCTCAGGACCTGATACCGGCGACCCTTACTGGGCACCGCCGCCCCAGCGTCCGTTCCTCCAGGAAGTGGGTGCCGGCTTGGGCAGGCTCAAGGTCGCCGTCGTGACCGAAAGCCCCATGGGCGGCCCGGTGCACGAGGACTGCGTGAAGGCCGTCCGTGACGTCGCGTCGCTCTGCGAGGACCTGGGGCACGAGCTCGACCAGGAGGTCGCGATCGATTTCGACGTGGAAAGGATCGTCCAGTCTTTCATGGCGGTGTACGCCGCGGGTAACGCCTGGGCGATTGACGCGAACGCGTTTCTGACCGGCCTCACCCCGACGCAGGACAAGTTCGAGCCGCTCACCTGGGCCTTATACGAGATGGGCCTACAGATAAACGCGCCGACATACCTGCTGGCGGTGACGGCGCTGCAGCAGGCCAGCCGAGGGATCGCGGCCGCTTTCATGCAGTACGACGCCGTGCTGACGCCGACTATAACCGAGCCGCCTCCGCCGCTGGGTTCATTCGACTCACCGCCGGACAACCCCCTGTTCGGCATCATGCGGGCGGCAGGCATCGTGCCGTTCACTTCCATAGGCAACTTCACCGGGATGCCCGCCATGTCCGTGCCTCTGCACTGGAACGACGAAGGGCTCCCCATCGGCACCATGTTTACCGGCCGCTTCGGCGACGAGGCAACGCTTTTCAGGCTCGCCGCCCAGCTCGAGGAGGCGCGCCCCTGGGCGGGCCTGCGGGCGAAGGTCTCCGCATGAGCGGCACCGTGTAGATTGCCACAGTCCCCCATAAGCGTGAAATTCGCGATAAAACTATATACCCTGCTCTTGGGGTATCTTTACAACTCGAGCTCGTGAAGATTGGGGCCAGGATAGTCTCCCACTCCAGGATGACAATCTTCCAGACGGCTGAGGTAGCGGTGCCTGAAAGACTGTTCCGCTCGATGCTTTCACGTATCCATCGCCTGCATGAGGGCACCGACCTTGAGCTTGTGAACGCTGCAGAGGCAATTCGATGACTGAAAACAAGGGACAACTATCCCCGGACAACGCGGACAGGCCAAACGAGGGTAAATCTGTATCAACGAACAGCAACAAACAGAGAGTCGGATATTTCGCGCGTTTGAGTGGACCAACGTTTGTCCATGCTGTGGTGATACCTTGGTGTGACTATTCAATGTATATAAGTTTCTCATATACCCATGAGTTGCCGTATTTCCATCCGAAGGGCGCCGGGATCGCTACCACTCTTTAATGGATTCACCTGTTGACACCCGGCCGAGATAACGTCATAATAAACGAACAACGGTATGTACGATTACAAGTACACAAGATAGAACAATAGATATAGCAAGGGGGCAGGAAATGAAGGCGATGGGTATGTCAGAGGCCAGGAATCATTTGGCTGAGGCGGTACATCGGACATCTGCCGAAGGAGAGACTTTCATAATACACAGCAGGGGAGTGCCGAAGGCGGTCCTTATGAGTATAGAAGAGTACCGGGAGCTCGAGGCTACGATGGAGGAGATGAGCGACCCCGAGGCCAGAAAGCTCCTGGAGGAAGGGAAAGATGACATCAGAAAAGGAAGGACGAAGTCGGCAGAAGA
>Ga0315281_10007400_pt1 | contig 15471 bp, 12 predicted proteins | sample YL17G07_0_MG_FD_204540 | JGI IMG/M metagenome (GOLD analysis project Ga0315281, IMG submission 204540) | Sediment microbial communities from Yellowstone Lake, YNP, Wyoming, USA - YL17G07_0 | ecosystem: Environmental > Aquatic > Freshwater > Lake > Sediment | place: USA: Wyoming | collected...
GGCGTACCTGAGCGTGTTGTTTTGGACAACCTCAAGACCGGCGTGATCAAACCCGATCTGTATGATCCTTCACTCAACCGGACCTACCGTGAGCTGGCTGAACATTATCACTGTTTCCTTGATCCCTGCCGCATCGCCCAACCGAAAGACAAAGGCAAGGTCGAACGAGATGTGCCCACTGTCCGCCAAGCGGTGCGCAAACTCATCGTCTTGCATCAGACCGCAGACATCACCGAGCTCAACCGTCTCCTACGGCTTTGGTGCACCCAAGACTATGGCCAACGCAAGCATGGCACCACCCAGAGTGCTCCTTACCGCGATTTCCTTGAACAAGAGCGACCCGCACTCAAGAGGCTCCCTCAGGAGGGCTTTGAAGCCGCCGAGTGGAAAGAGGCCACCGTCCATCCTGATCACTATATCCAGTTCAATCGCAAAGCGTATTCAGTCCCCCATCCTTATGTCGGCAGGAAGGTCTGGGTACGGGCAACCGAACGCGTGGTCCAGATCTACTACGCCGACGAGCTTATCAAACAACATCTTGTCACCGGGTTCTTCCGGCACACGGACTACACTGACTTCCCTGAGAATGTCCGCGCTGCGCTCGATGAAGGAGTGCCTCGGGCTATACTCAAGAAAGCGCAAGGCTTGCTTGCTCTGGCCGAACACTTCGATCACGCTCTCATCGACATTGCTGCCGCTTTTGCAATCCAACACCGGCTTTCGCTCAGTCCGAAGCAGTTCAGGCATCTTCTGGAAAAACTGCAAGCTGCTCAAACCACGACAACATCACTTCCCCTGTCGCAGCAGTCACTCGAGTTCATCCGCGACATCACCTACTTTATCTCATCACCACAGGAGACTTCCTCATGAACGATCATTCACAACTCACCCTCCAGATCCGGAACCTCAAGCTCTCCGGCATGCTTGAGCATCTTGACACACGGCTCATGGAAGCCGAGCAGCACGACCTTGCTTACACGGAGTTCCTCTCTATGATGCTCACCGATGAGCTCGAAACCCGCACGGCTAGAAAGATCTCCCGGCTCATGCACACCGCCTGGCTTGGCACAGAGAAAACCATCGAGACCTTCGACTTTGCCTTCAACCCATCGATCAACGCCAAGCTCATCCGTGCCTTGGCCTCGTGCCGCTTCATTGAGCGAGGCGAAGGGGTCTTTCTCCTCGGACCAACTGGCACTGGCAAAACCCATCTTGCCAAAGCTCTTGCGCATCAAGCCTGTAGGCGACTCTACTCGGTCGGCTTCTACAGCTTCCACCAGTTGTTCGCCCAGCTCGCCATGGCCGATCTCCAGAACCGTCTCTCCACACTGTTCAAGCGCATCCTGCGCCTCGACCTCCTGGTCGTCGACGACTTCGGCTTCAAGACCATCGACCAGCAATCGGCCGAACGCTTCTACACCATCGTCGACGGACGCTTCGGCCAGAAGTCCATCATCCTCACGAGCAATCGCGCAATGACCGACTGGACCGGCCTCTTCCCCGATCCCATTATCGGCAATGCTATCTTGGACAGAATGGCACACACTTCACATCAAATTGTTATCAAAGGACAGTCATACCGTAAGAAGCTCGCACCCAAATCCGAAAACGCTTAACATGCCCAATCATCCAACGCTCACGATGACCAGAGCACCCTGATCGACCACCGCTTGACTCCCAACTTTGGAGTCACTATACTCTCGCTCAACCAACGCAACAGGTGGGGAATCCTTCTGGCCCCGCCTGGGGAATATGTTGGCCCTCGACACACTGAGACTCGATGCACCAAGATTATGACTATTAGCACCATTGTGTTGGCGGCTTGCGCCATCGTCGCAATGGTCATGACACACTACGATAATGTTGACCAGAACAAGGAAACCAAGCGATCCATCGAGGTGGCCGACAAAAACCATGTGATTCAGAATAGAGCGTATCTCGTTCCGAAAAACCCGAAGCTGCTTATCGTACGACAAATGCCCTGCGCCACCGTTCAATTGTTCAACGCGGGAAGAACACCCGCGTACAGATTCGGGGGAAAAATGCAGTTTGAATGCTGCGCGAAGGACAGCACCAGCCAAGATCCGAGGCGTTTTGTCTATATTCGCACCGAATATAATTATGTCTTGGCTCCTGGAGATTCCTCTAACGAATTGATTAAGGCAGATTCCTTGCACTGGAAAAAGAATGGCCGATATTACCTCTATGGGAAAATGTGGTACTATGACTTTTGCGACTCGCTGCGCTATATTACTTTCGCCTAAGAATGGGAAGCCAATTAGTATGAGAAATAATCCCATTATCCACCGTTCAAATGAAGGCTTCTTGTGACAACCTCTAATTCGTTCATGCAAACAAATGCCGCATGCCGATCTGGTACAGCTTCCCGCTTGTGCGCATAACGCACCACAACAAACCTTTCCCGTTTCCCAACATGCCGACTCTTCGGGTTCTCTGAAATCTTCACAAGGTAATACTTGTCGCAACCGTCTAATGACCGGGCAAAGCTGATTGCCTCTGGCTTGGACAGAGAAACACTAATAGCCCACATTATTCACAGGGGGGGCGCGTCCTTGATGCTTCGTTGATGTAACTTGTTTCCCGGGCGAATAGTCCGCTGAGGCGAGCCGCCGAGGCAGAGGAAACTCTTTGCACCGAAGCATTGGGGGGCAATGCAGTGAATAGTTACGAGCTTTGGGGTGGTACCCCTTTGTGACTGACCGCGCCTCCCTCGTTTCTGTTTCCTCTCTCCTTTTCAAAATACCCCTCTACTCGAGGGCGCGGTCGCTTGAATCTTTTGGCATTTCTTGGTTCATTCATTGGCATCGCACTCACGTTTGATAAAGGAGATCACCGTGTTCCGCCTTGTGTTTCTGGCAGCGTTCGCTACTGTAATCGCAGCAGCCCAAACGGACACCTCCTTGCTCAATCGCCTCAAGAGCGATTCGCTCTTTCTGCGGGTTGTTGTCCCGGACCGCGACACGGTTCGAACTCTTTCATCCCGCCATCGCATCGCTGCCAGCACAAGCCCAGGCGCACGAGCGTTTATCAATGAGAGAGAAGTCAAGGTGTACCCCAGCGGAGCATTCGTCTCTCTTCTGACACTCGCCATCGGTGAAAACCCGGTGCGGCTGCTTGTACGGTCGGCAGGAGGGGATTCGCTGGTGAAGGAGTACCTCTTCATTCGGCCGGAGCCCCCGAAGCCGCCGATGCACGAGCCGGCTGTCATCGACACTGGATCGATCGAGCCCTCACGAGATCTCTGGCTTGACAAAGATGATATTCTGGAGGTGAGGTTCAGAGGAAGTCCTGGGTACAAAGCGTACTTCGACATCGAGGACGTAGAGTCGGGAATTCCCATGACGGAGCTTGCGGATAGGAGGGGCAACGGCACCGGCATCTACATCGGCCGCTATAAGGTGAAGGAGTCCGATGAGTCGCTCGATCAACCTATTAGAGTGCGCTTGAAAAGGAGTTTCTGGAGCAGCGTGAAGGTCTTCTCGAGGGGTAAGGTGTCGATTCTACCGCAAGAGCTCCCTCGCGTTGCTGTCGTCGTGGGCCGCAAACCGTTCTTGAACGTCGGACTCGGTGAAGACCGCCTGGGCGGCGCGAAGCTCGGTTACATTGAGAGCGGCATCCGATTGCAGGTGACGGGAAAGGTCGGCCGCCAGTTTCGCATCAGCCTCTCGGAGGGCATGACCGGCTGGCTGCCGGAGGAGTTCGCGCAGCTCCAGCCGCTCGATATTCCTCAACCCCGCTCATTCGTCGGATCGATTTCGGTGACAGGAAACAAGGCGGAGGATGTCGTCAGCGTCGCACTCGGCCAGCGACTTCCTTTCCTCACCGATCAGGTCGTCAATCCAACTGCGATCGTCCTCGATATCTTCGGTGCGACGTCAAACACCAACTGGATTACGCAGCAGCTCTCCGCCAAAGGGATCAAAAGCGTGAGTTGGGATCAACTTTCGGCCGGACACTATCGCCTCACGATTGCCTTGAGCTACGATCAACATTGGGGCTACGATGTCGGCTACGACCAGGGTTCAAATCTCCGCATCCGTATCCGTCGTCCACCGAACATTTCGAATCCGGAGTCGGTTCTGGCTGGCCTGATGATCGCGGTCGATGCCGGTCATGGAGGCGATAACAACGGCGCCCTCGGGGCAACCGGCGTCCAGGAAAAAGACCTCAATTTGATGATGGCATCGCACCTCGACTCACTGTTGAGATCAAAGGGTGCCAAAGTCGTCATGACCCGCACGGGGGATAGCGCGGTGTCCATGCTGGACCGATGGGATACCGTTGTGAACTCAGGAGCGCAGATCCTGGTGAGCATCCACTGCAATTCGACGGGGGAGACCTCGGACCCGGAAGGCGTAAAGGGAACGAGCACGTACTACCGGTATCTCGGATATCAAACGCTCGCAAACGTGATGTATGAGAAAATGCTCCAGTTGGGTCTCTCGCAGTTCGGAGTGACAGGGAGTTTCAATTTTTCCCTCAGCGGGCCTACGCAACTCCCCAACATCCTTGTCGAGACGGCATTCCTGTCGAATCCCGAGGACGAAATGAAGCTCCTCGATGACGGTTTTCGGGAGGCAGTAGCGACGAAGATTGTGGAGGGACTGGAAGCGTTCGTGAGCAGATACGGAGCCAAATGAAAAGGCAAAAAGGAAAAAGAAAGAAGCGAAAGCCAGACAACGGGCAGTAGATCGCGTGATTGCGCTCTTCTCCCCTTTTGCGTATTTTGGTGCAGGCAGACTGTCAATTGGCAATGGATCATCATTCAATCGGAAATTCTACTATGGCTCATCAAGCACTCTGGGGCGGCAGATTCAAGGAGCCCCTCTCCGAAATCGCGCTAAGCTTTTCCTCATCCATCGATCTCGATAAGCAGCTCTTCCGGGAAGATATCGCGGGGAGCATCGCGCATGTCGAAATGCTTGCCGCGACGCACATCCTCACAGCGACGGAAGCTCGAAGGATCCGCACCGCTCTGAAGCAGATCCAGAAGGAGATCGAGACCGGCAAGTTTCAGCTGACCGGAGAGTTTGAGGATGTCCATCTCGCCATCGAGCAGCGGCTGATCCAGAAGGTCGGACCGCTGGGCGGGAAACTCCACACCGGCCGCAGCCGGAATGACCAGATCGCGCTTGATGAACGCCTTTATCTTCGCGCTGCGATCAGGGAGATCAGCAAGCTCATCGTTCAGCTGCAGCGGGTGCTTCTCTTCAAGGCGGAGAAGTATTTCGGAGAATTGATGCCGGGCTACACGCACCTCCAGCGCGCCCAGCCGGTGATGCTCTCGCACCATCTGCTCGCCTACGTCTGGATGCTCGAGCGGGACTACGAGCGGCTGCACGACTGCCTGAAGCGCCTCAACAAATCGCCTCTCGGGGCGGCCGCGCTCGCCGGTACGTCATTCCCCATCGATCGGTCCAAGGTGGCGAAGAAGCTTCACTTCGACTCGATCGTTGAGAACAGTATCGACGCGGTCAGCGATCGCGATTATCTCATCGAGTTTGTGGCAACCTGCAGCATGATCATCATGCACCTCAGCCGCTTCGCGGAAGAGCTGGTTCTTTGGAGCAGCAAGGAGTTCGGCTTCGCGCGCATCAGCGATGCGTATACCACGGGGAGCAGCATCATGCCGCAGAAGAAGAACCCCGACATGGCCGAGCTGGTGCGCGGAAAAGCCGGCCGTGTCTTTGGAGCTCTCGTCAATCTCCTGACGGTTATGAAGGCCCTTCCCTTGGCCTATAACCGCGATATGCAGGAGGACAAGGCGCCGATGTTTGATGTTGTGAGCACGACAGAGCGATGCCTCTTCATCTTTTCGCACATGCTCGTGCATACGAGCTTCAACCGTCAGCGGCTGGAGGAAGAACTCAGGAACGACTTTCTCACGGCCACGGAGATTGCTGACTATCTCGTGCGGAAAGGGATCCCGTTCAGGGAGGCACACACGATCACCGGGAAGATTGTCTCGTACTGCATAGAACACGGAATGTTTCTCGGCAACCTCGATCTGGACACCCTTCATACCTTCTCGAAAGCCTTCGCACCGGACGTCTTTGATTATATTCTGCCCCACAGAAGCGTGGAGCAGAAGAAGTCAGCGGGGAGCACGTCACCACACGATGTGAAGCGCCAGATTGTCCACTGGACGAGGATCTTGAAGGGAAGACATGGGTGAGGTGAGGAAGAGAGAGCTCAGAATGAGAAAGCCGTCTCAGAGACTCGAGACGGCTTTCGTGTTTCATCCTGTTAGTGTCTGTAGCCTGGTCCTCGCAGAACCATTCCGGGCAGATTTCCGGTGAACGCTCCGTTGTCCCAGACGAGCTTGCCGTTCACAAGGACGTGGCTCACTCCCTCCGAATACTGGTGGGGGTTCTCAAACGTCGCCTTGTCGGTCACCGTCGCAGGGTCGAAGATCGTGATGTCCGCGTAGAAACCGGGCTTCAGGATGCCCCGATCTTTCAGTCTGACGCGCTGTGCAGGAAGCGACGTCATTTTGCGAACAGCCTCCTCCAGCGAGAGGAGTTTCTCTTCGCGGACATACTTGCCCAGGATTCGAGGAAAACTCCCGTACGCTCTCGGGTGGGGTTTCCCTTCGTATAACGGACCATCGGTGGCGCGGGCACTGGCATCCGTACAAAAGCTGACCCATGGCTGCGCCATGCCCATCCGTAAATCCTCCTCCGTCATGGCGAACACGACTCTTCCTGTCCTGGCTGAATCCGCGAGGATGAAGTCGAATAAGGTTTCCATGGGGTCCTTCTTCCACGCAGCCGCAACGTCTGTCAGGCGTTTCCCTTCCCACTGCTTCAGGTCGGGGTTGGTGACCGATGTGATCATCATGCCCTGAAAGTCGGGCCCTCTGTTGCGATCTCTTGCCTGAAGCTCTACCCGGATTCGTTTCCGGACATCCGAATCCCGGAGTCGTTGCAGAAGCTTCCCCGTTCCACCCTCCTGAGCCCAACCGGGCATCAATGCGCTCAAGGAGTTGGAAAAAGCAATGTACGGATACTGATCTGCGGTCATGTCGATCCCCTGGTCCCGGTGCTGTTGGATCAGCCGGACGATCTCCGGCATCCGTCCCCAGTTGGCTCTCTCTGCGACCTTCAGATGCCAGATTTCCACAGGGATCTTGGCGGCCCGCGCGATATCGGCGGCCTCCAGGATCGCTTCAACAACGCGCTCCTGCTCGTTCCGGATATGCGTGATGTAGATGCCGCCGTATTCCGCGGCGACTTTCGCCAGCTCGATCAACTCGGGGGTCTTTGCATACATCGCCGGCGTGTATTCGAGGGCGGTGCTAAGGCCGAGCGCACCCTGTTGCATGGCATCCCGCACGAGCTGTTTCATGCGATCCAGTTCCTCGGGGGTCGGCTCCCGATCGTCGTACCCAATGACGTACTCGCGCACCTGGCTTGCTCCGACGTAGGAGCCGAAGTTAATAGCTGACTTGTGCTTTTCGAGCCGAGCAAAATACCCGTTGAAGTCAGTCCAATCGACCTTGAGATTGTATTCTTGAAGGTAGGGGCTTATTCCCCGGAGTGTGTTCTCGTTGACGGGCGCGGCGGATTCACCTTCGCCGTTCAGTTCCGTCGTGATGCCCTGAGAGATCTTGCTCATAGCACGGTTGTCGATGAATGTGGACAGCTCCGATTGCCCCAGCATATCGATGAACCCCGGTGCAACCACCTGGCCGCCTGCATCGATGACCTGTTTCGCTATTTTTGTATCCAGCTTCCCGATCGCGATGATCTTCTCGCCGTAAATTCCAATATCAGCTGCATACCATGGATTCCCCGTGCCGTCGACGACCTTTCCATTGCGGATGACAATATCGTACGGCCCCTCGGGCGACGGTTGGCACGACAACCCGAGCACAACAATGACGCACGCAAGGAGGAGGTAGGATGGTTTCATAATGTACCTCGGAAAAAGGTTTTGGCTATTGTTGACAACTGGTGAACCGCATCTCTGACGCTAGAAGGCGTCCGAGGAAAGCACTTCGAGTGCTGCGAAGCCGAAGAAGACGAGCATGGTGACGATAAGCGCTTTGAGCGAGTGCACGCGCTCGGCGTTCTTAAAGCCAAAATAACAAAGCATGCCGGGCCAGCCCCAAGCCATGCCCACGAGCGTAACACCTAATCCAATTTTCGGCAGGAGGTGTTCAGGATCGTCCAGAAAGACCGCCTCACCCAGGATTGTGAGAACTATGGAGATCAGCGAGGTGAAGATGTGCGGAGCGGCGGCGAGGCCCACAAAGCCGAGCGCATTGGGAAACTCCCCAAGACCGCCGAGTAGGTCAGCGGCGACGTGAAAAATAGTAGCGAGGAAAACCCACGTCAGATAGATGAGAAGAAAAGATCCGAGAAAAGCGATGAGACCCACGCTGAACGTCTGAGTTTTGAGATAACCGGAAAGGAGTGAATTGAAGGAGGTCAGTCCTGCGTAGGTGGAGACCATGAAGAACGCCTCTGTCAAGCGGGGGGAATCGTAGAGATCCGCTGTTGCGATCTCAGGGTCGAAAAGAAGGAGCGGGATGCGCTGAAGAAACTGCATGACGTGGCCTCTCCTGCTTGCTAACAAAAGTCAGAGAAACGATACTCCATTTGAGCTGCAAAAGCAAGCGCTCGGGTCTGTCTCGTCGAAAAAATGCTTCCCCGGGAAAAGAGAATAAGTGTCCGACGTCACTCCAGATTTACGCGAACAATGACATCCGTCATTCTGAGCCTACGGAGGAACCGAAGTAAGGTGATCCCAGCCTTTGATGACCAGGGGGACAAGCTTCAAGGCAAGAAACGCAACTGCTATCCCCACGATCGCATCCGTCACGTAATGATAGCGGCCGTAGAATGTCGAGAAATAAAGTGATAACACGATCGGTGTAATAATGTAGAACGAGGGGCGGTGGTAACGATATGCCATTATCCACATGACGGTTGCCGCGGCGGCATGGGGGCTTGGGATCGTGCCGCCGATGTAGTGCACATGAGAGCGCATAACCTCGCCAAGGTACGTAAAGACAGAACCGGTAAGCGGCACGGAGTACAAATGACCGATCGTCGGGATCGGCCCCGCAACTGGAAAGAGGATGAACCCGATGTCGCACAGGACGTTGGTGAGGCCGAGTGTGAAAAAGCAATCCTCCATCGCGAGTTCACCGCGGAGGTAGTAGATGATCCCACTGAGCACGGGATACATCGGGATGTAGATCACGTAGGAAAACATCAGCCACTCGGTCAGCGGGGGCGACATAAAGTGTTGGAGCCAGAGCGTCGGCTGAACGCCGAACACGTACTGCTCGGCGTCGAGGACGTACGCATCGAGCCACTGGCCGTAGAGAATCAGCTGCAGCTTGTCTACCGCGCCGAAGAGGTATGCGAACGCAAGGGTTACCGCAGCCACGCGCACGAGGAAGCGGGGAAACTTCCGTGCCACCCTCTGCGAGAGGAAAACAAAACCGAGATAGACGACCGCCACAGCAAGGTTCTTCAATGCAGGGATCCACCATCCCTCGACGCTGGAGTGGAACAGGAGTGCAAGGAGAGTGAAAAGTGCGAGGGCGAGGAAAATCAGACCATCCGTCGCATGCAGCCGAAGTCTTCTGACCTGAAGAACCTTCTCCGTCATCCCGGTTATCGTCTAGGCCATGAGTCCATGGTTCGGCTGCCTATTTGTGAAAATGCTTCGCCGGAGGTTCATCTCACAAAGCAAATGAAGAAATCGAGTGAGACCCCCAACAGCCAATGTAAGAGGATGACGAAGAAGATCGAGCGTGCGCGGAATGCAACGATCCCCCATGCAAGGCCGCCGATGATTGAGCCGTAAATCTCTCCACCCGGCTTGCCGATGTGAAGCAGACATGAGACAAGCGTCTGCACGAGGATCGAGTTCCAATCTCCGACCGCCCCCCTCAATCCAAATTGCATGAACCCACGGAAGTAAGTCTCCCACCCGATGTAGAATATCAGGTAGGTTGCGGCGTGAGCCAGGAACACCTGAGGCGATGAACCTGCGCCTTTGAACAACGGGTACTGTGCAAGGAACTCCGGCTGCTTGGATGACGGGAAGGTGGCTGCAACCATGATCGGCGCCAGCACGAGAAAAGCCTTCAAGCCAAATCGCCAGTCACCGAGCTGCAGTCCATACGAGCTGATCGGCTCTCTCAACAGAAACTTGATGATGAGAAACGGGACGATTCCCAGAAAAAAGAAGGAACAGAAAAATTCGTAGAGCTCGGCTGTCAGTTGCGGGTCGCTGAACACTACGAAGGCTGAAGACAACTCGGCCAGGTAGAATGCTTTTGTGCCGAAGTACTTGAAGGTGGTTAAGATGAATGGAGAGAGGAGAAGGATGATCGTCGGCTTCTTGTTCTCGCCGCTGAAAAGTCCTGCGAGCGAGATGGAGGAGGTGAATCGACCGACCGGTCCCGGAGTGCTCACGGTTTTCCCTTCGGCTTGTGGTTTCTTCGCTGCTGCAGAAGCCATTCGTAGGTGATACGGATCCCCTCTCGCAGCGGCGTGATGGTGTAGCCAAGTTCGTTCACCGCCCTCGTCGAGGCATACGCCCAATCCTGCAGGAACGTCTCCACCCAGCTCGGGGTGATTTGTGGATAGAGGCCGAGCAGTTGGGCCTTCTTTCTCTCGAAGCTTGCGTATAACATTGCCAGGCGGGGCGAGAGATTGATTTGAATGTGTTTCCTGCCGGAGATCTCATCGACGAGGCGAAAAAATTCCTTCAATGAGACATTTTCGCCGCCCAGGATATAGCACTCGCCAATCCGGCCTTTTTCCATGGCTAAGATATGGCCGCGAACGAGGTCGTCAACGAAGACGTAGTTGCCGACATTCATGCCGCCGTTGAGCAGGACCGGGACCTTGCCCCGGTCGTACATGTCGATCATGAGCGTAACGGAGTTCCCTTCCGTCAGTTTGCCTGGGCCATAGACTCGTGTCGGATTGACGATGACGACGGGAAAACCCTTCGCCGCGTAGCGGAGAGCTTCCTGTTCGGCAATTGCTTTGCTCTCCTCGTATTCGGTGTAGTAGCGTGGCGTGATCCGCACCATCTCCTCGTCGCCCGTCACGCCCGCCGGAGTGGGGCCCAGCGTCACGATCGTCGAAGTCAGGACGACGCGCTGGATGTTCGTCTCACGAGCAGCCTCGAAGACGTTCTGCATGCCCTCGACGTTTTGTTGGTAGAACACCAGGGGATCTCGAGACCAATTCTTGGCATACGCTGCGAGATGATAGACCTGGCTGCAACCGCGCATTCCCTTTATGAGCGACTCCCGGTCAGAAATGTCGCCTGGCACGAGTCTGATCTGATCGTGAGAGAGCCCCTCTTTGTTGCTCGTCTGCCGTGTCAGTGCGTGGACGGTGTGCCCTTGGCGAACAAGCTCGTTCACAAGCTTAGTGCCGATGAAACCTGTCGCTCCCGTCACGAAGACCGTACGTGCCTGGCCCATCTTTATCTTACGAGGATTGAATACACCGCCGCGCCGATAGACCCGCTCAGCGAACAGTATTCAAGGTAGGCAAAAAAAAGGAGAGTCTCAACGAAAATGGAGAAGGAGATGACCGTCACCTCGCGGAGGAATCATCTCCGGTTAGGTGACGGTCATCCGCCAGATCCTCACTTCAACAAGGGGAAGTCGAGGTGCGAGCTCCACTGCGGTGAGTGGTAGACTCGCTGTGTCGCTTTCTGGAAATCTGACTCCTTCGCGTGGTAGATGTCGACGAACATCTGCGGATTGCGATCGATCATCGGAAACCACGTGCTCTGGATCTGCACCATCATCCGGTGCCCTTTCTTGAACGTGTGAAACACGTCGTTCAAGACGAACTCGACTTTTGTCACTTCGTTCGGCACGAGGGGCTCGGGCTTGGACATGTTGTTTCTGAATTTTCCCCTGAAGACATCCCCCCGCACCATCATCTGGTACCCCCTCAGCTTCGTCCAGTTGCGATCAAACCTCATCGGGTTGCCGCTCCAGGCCGAGGCACTGTCGGGCAGGACATCGATGACTTTCACGATCCAGTCGGAGTCTGTGCCGGAAGTTGAAACGAAGAGGCTGGCCGTGATCGGTCCGGCCACGGTCATGTCGTCCGTCAAGATATCCGACTCGTACACCAGGACGTCCGGGCGGGTCCAGGCGAACCGCTGGTCCTCGACCGGGAAGGCAGCGTTGTACCAGTGCCGGATCTCCGAGGTATAGGGGACCGGTTTTGCGGGGTCGCTGATATATTCATCAAACCCCTTGTTCTCTTCTACGGGCCCCGGCGCGGTAAAGGAAAGGCGACCCTTTGTGTTCAGATACACATTGGTCGGAGTGACATTCTTCGGCGGCCAACTATCCAGGAACCGCCACTCGTTCGTGCCCGTTTCAAAGACCATCGCTTTGGCAAGGTGCGGCGTTCCTTCCCCCTTGAGATAATAATTGAAGAATGGAAAGACGATGCTGTCGACATAGAACTTCCCGGTCGATGAGCCCCATTTGATGATGCCGAGCGAATCGCCCCTGTCAAACCCCCACTGCCCATGCGACCACGGACCCATGACGAGCCTGTTCTGGTCCTCCGGGTTTTGCGGATTGAGCTTGTTGATCGCTGCGAACAAATTGAGTGCCCCATAGAGATTCTCGGAGTCGAACCAGCCGCCGACGACCAGTGTTGCGGGCTTGATGTTTTTCACGTGGGAGAGGATGTTGCGCGCCTCCCAGAAGCTGTCCCAGGTTCCGTGCTGCATGATCTCGTTCCAGAATGCAACACTGTCTTTGAAGTATTTTGTGTTCGCATTCGGGAGGGGACCGAGCTCGAGGAAGAATTTGTACCCGTCCGGGATCCCATGATCGAACCGGCGGCCGTCGGAAGTTGTTGGTTTGGGCCGCGGCCACCCGAAGAATGCATAGAAATCAAACGCGTGCGGCAGGAGGAACGCGCCGTTATGGAAGAAATCGTCTCCCCCCATCCACTTCGATACGGGGGCTTGCGGCGACGTCGCTTTGACGGCCGGATGTGCGCCGATCGTTCCTGTCGTGGTATAGAATCCGGGGTAGGAGATGCCATAAATCCCCACCCGGCCGTTGTTGTGAGGAATGTTCTTGATCAGCCAGTCTACCGTGTCGTATGTATCGCTGCTTTCGTCGATATCCTTCGAACTCTTCTTGTTATCGATCTCCGGTCGAACGTTCACAAACGTTCCTTCCGACATGAAGCGGCCGCGCACATCCTGGCTCACCATGATATAGCCGTCTTCGAAGAACCGCAAATCCTGTGGACCCACAAACGGACGGAAAAGGTTCTCACCGTACGGCCCTGAGCTGTACGGCGTCCGCGTCATGAGGATCGGATAGTCCCTGGAGCTGTCCTTTGGCGTACAGACGGACGTGAAAAGCTTCACGCTGTCGCGCATCGGGATCATATATTCGTGCTTGTTGTAGTGACTAGGAATCGAGTACGGATTCTGCGCCAGCAGATCCAGCGGGCTCACGACGACGAGCAGCGCCAACAAGCAGGCGAGGCGAACGGAAGCTAAGTGTGGTTTCGTCGGTATCATCATTTCTCCCTTGATAAGTTGAATTGTGGAACGAGTGGAAGCTCTCGCTGCGAGTGATGGATTCTTTAACGAATATAATGACGAGTTGGGACAAGAGCCAGAGGAGAACAGCGCAGCCTGTAAGATGCTCGCGGTTCGGCCTGCTTCCTTATGATCTTGTCAGCACTTCGTGGGCCGTCTCCAGGAGTCTTTCGGCTGTAAAATGACGAGTCTGATCTCGCAGGTTGCGGTCTCATCATCGACCAGAAGGACCAGCCCACCATCTCCTCGAATGCTCTCGACCTCGCTGTAGACGTGGATAAACCCGTTGTGACCCTTGACGATCGCGTAGACCGTGGCCAGGCCAAGTCCCGTCCCTTTCCCAACCTCCTTTGTTGTGAAGAACGGCTCGAATATTTTGTCCCGGACGTCAGCAGGAATCCCGACCCCCGTGTCGCTCACGGAGATGACGATATGAGGGCCTGCCTTGGCTTCGACATCCATCCGGGGGGGTAGCTTTGCCGACGACCTCTGAGGCTGTGAAGCCGTAGACAGAGGTAAACGTCGGGTTCACGAAACTGAAGGTTCCGTCTCGATCGCTCATAAAGATCACCTCTCCGGAGGAGACGACAGCCTTTCGAAGCGTGATCCGTTCTTCCTCCGAGCGTTTTCGCTCGGTGATATCGCGATAAAGGGCTTACATACCGCGTTATCCCGCTGGCATCGATAAGACTCCCATCCTTGCGGGCGCGGTGCACCTCGACGCCCGCCAGCGATTCGGCCCGGAGGATCCTTGACCGGAGCTCTGTGTATTCAGATTGTTGTTCGGCCGGGATGATGGGATTGGGTTGACCAATAACCTCCGACGCTTTCCAAGCGAACGTTCGTTCAGCCGCCTGGTTCCAGATCTGCACCCTCCCCGCGGAATCGAGCATGGTGATTCCCAGAGGTGAGGACTGGACGAGGGCCTCCAAGGTCTCATTGGTTTCCCGCGGCGCTGTTTCGGCCCGTCGGCAGTCGGTGATGCGGTGACGATTCCGGGGCGATGAGCTTCAAGAAATCGAACTGGGGGCCGTAAAATTCATTCTTCGCTTCCCTTCCCGGTGATGATAAGATTCCCGCTCGTTTCCAACCAGATGTAATGACCCCCTGCGTGCCGATAGCGAAACCCTGCTTTCCCCGGGTTCCTGGTCTGCAGCAGCGTGCTGACCACCTGCGTGACACGCGCGCAATCATCCGGATGGATTAACTAAAGCAACGATCCAGATGAGACTTGATGTTCTTTTTGAATGTGTCGTCGCCCCAGAGCGCCGCCACCCTCCTGCCGACGATCTCCGCTTCAGTCTTCCCCCAGGCTTTGCAGTAAGCATCGTTGGCTGCTTCGTAGACGTATGTTCTGTTGATAAGAGTCATGAAGTCCTGGGAAGCGCTAGCGATAAACTTGTACTTGCTCAATGATTCCTCGGCACGGGTCGCCACGGCAACGTCTGCCGCCGGCTCGTGTTCACGTTCCAGGAGTCTGACCCTTCGACGGAGAGAGGTTAACTCTCTCACAAGATCTGCCTTCGTTCTGTTGTCGTCCTTCATGTTCGATCTCACGTGATCATGGAGTGCGAATGACAACCACCAAAATAGCCAGCAGGGTGCCGGACGCCAGTGACGCAGGGCAAATGTGCAACAACCCTTGATCGCCTTCTATTTCTTCTCGGGCTTCAGGATGATAGCAGGCACGTCTTGCTCTCGGACAAGTCGGTTGAACGCTGGAAGATCGGTGGAAACAATCCCTGTGTACTTTTTGAGCTGCGCGTCAATTTTCACAGAGACTTCATTGAAAACATCGTACTCCTGCTTCGTTGGCCGTGTGTCGGCGCTTCCCACGGCGCTCGCAAGAGCTGCAATCTTGTTATTGAGCTTGATCGG
>Ga0315281_10007401_pt1 | contig 15471 bp, 17 predicted proteins | sample YL17G07_0_MG_FD_204540 | JGI IMG/M metagenome (GOLD analysis project Ga0315281, IMG submission 204540) | Sediment microbial communities from Yellowstone Lake, YNP, Wyoming, USA - YL17G07_0 | ecosystem: Environmental > Aquatic > Freshwater > Lake > Sediment | place: USA: Wyoming | collected...
TTTCGCCGGAGCCGGACGTTTGACCAGGAGCACCGGCACCGGAGCGTGCCTCCCCACTGACTCGGCGACGCTGCCGAGGAAGATCCGCTCGAGACCGCTGCGGCCGTGGGTACCGATGACGATGAGATCCGCGCGCCAGCGGACAGCGTCTTCGATGATGGCGCCGCTGATGTCATGCGCACTTACTTCAACCACCGCGGATTCAACATCGTGGCCCGCGTGGCGGGCGAGCGACTCGGCGTGGTGCACGAACGCTCGTCCCGCCTTCAGGGCGGACTGGCGAAAGAGCTCGTAGTCGATGTACGAGGGCTCGAGACCCGCAGGAGGCAGCACCTCGGCGGCATGGACGAGGCGGACGTTGGCGCGCTGCGCTTTCGCCAGCTTCAGCGCTTCCGTGACCGCCGCATCGGACATCTCGCTCCCATCGATCCCTACGAGAATGCGTCCGTACATCTGGCTCAATGCTTCTCGGCGCCTTGGAGGACGCAACAGGAGACGACCGTTACGAGCACCTCGCTGAGATCAGGCAAGGTCGAAGCGATCGAGATTCATCACCTTGTCCCACGCAGCCACGAAGTCACGCGCGAACTTCTCCTTCGCGTCTTCAGATGCGTAGACCTCCGAGAGTGCTCGGAGCTGGGAGTTCGAACCGAACACGAGGTCGACGGCGGTAGCGGTCCACTTGACCTTGCCCGTCGCGCGATCGCGGCCCTCATACGCGTTCTCGCCTGACCGCTTCCACTCCGTGCCCATGTCGAGCAGATTCACGAAGAAGTCGTTGGTAAGCGTCTCGGGCCGGTCGGTGAGGATGCCCTGGCGGGATCCCCCGACGTTGGCGATCAGTCCGCGCATGCCGCCGACGAGCACCGTCATCTGGGGAGCGGTCAGCGTCAACATGTAAGCCCGGTCCAGCAGCAAGGTCTCCGCCGACGAGTTCGCTCCGGCTCGGAGATAGTTGCGGAACCCATCTGCGGTCGGTTCGAGGACGGCGAACGACTCCACGTCGGTTTGGTCCTGTGAGGCATCGGTGCGCCCCGGCACGAACGGGACCGTGATGTCGGACCCGGCTCTCTTTGCCGCTTTCTCGACGGCCGCGCATCCGCCCAGAACGATCAGGTCGGCGAGCGAAACCTTCTTTGCCTTTCCGCCGGACTGCGAGGTGTTGAAGTTCTGCTGGATCTTCTCGAGAGCCTGCAACACCTTGGCCAGTGCGGCCGGGTCGTTGACCGCCCATCCTTTCTGCGGCGCGAGGCGAATCCGTGCTCCGTTCGCCCCGCCACGCTTGTCGGTACCGCGGAAGGTCGCTGCGGACGCCCAGGCGGTTGAGACGAGCTGCGAGATGGAGAGTCCCGATGCGAGGATCTTGCCCTTCAGGGCAGCGATGTCCGCCTCCTCGATCAGCGCGTGATCGACCTCAGGAACGGGATCCTGCCACAGCTGCGGATCCGCAACCCACGGGCCGAGGTAGCGCGAGACCGGTCCCATATCGCGGTGCAGCAGCTTGTACCAGGCTTTGGCGAACGCCTCGGCGAGTTGGTCCGGATGCTCGTGGAAGCGCTTCGAGATCGGCCCGTAGATCGGATCCACCCTCAGCGCCAGGTCCGTCGTCAGCATCATCGGCGCGTGCCGCTTCGACGGATCATGGGCATCCGGCACCGTGCCCTGGCCCTCGGGATTCGCGGGAGTCCATTGCTTCGCGCCGGCGGGGCTCGTCGTCAGCTTCCACTCGTACTTGTACAAGTTGTCCAAGAACCCGTTGCCCCACTCCGTCGGCTCGTTGCTCCATGCGCCTTCGAGCCCACTCGTGAGCGTGTCGGCGCCCTTGCCGCTGCCGAAGGTGTTCTTCCAACCGAGGCCCTGCTGCTCGACGGGGCTGGCCTCGGGTTCTGGGCCGACGTGCTTCGCACTCCCGGCACCGTGGGTCTTGCCGAACGTGTGGCCACCGATGATGAGCGCGGCCGTCTCCTCGTCGTTCATCGCCATGCGACGGAAGGTCTCTCGAATGTCCTTCGCGGCGGCCAGCGGATCGGGGTTGCCGCCGGGCCCCTCCGGATTCACGTAGATCAGGCCCATCTGCACGGCGCCGAACGGGCCGGCGAGCTCCCGGTCCCCGCTGTAACGCTCATCTCCGAGCCAGGTGTCCTCCGGGCCCCAGAAGATCTCCTCGGGCTCCCAGATGTCTTCTCGCCCAAAGCCGAAGCCGAACGTCTTGAACCCCATCGATTCTATGGCGACGTTGCCGGCGTACACCAGCAGATCGGCCCAGGAGATCTTCGCTCCGTACTTCTGCTTGATCGGCAAGAGCAACCGACGGGCCTTATCGAGGTTCGCGTTGTCGGGCCAGCTGTTGAGGGGCGCGAAGCGCTGCGCACCATCGCCACCACCGCCCCGGCCATCGGCGATGCGATAGGTGCCTGCGGCATGCCACGACATCCGGATGAAGAGCGGCCCGTAGTGGCCGTAGTCGGCCGGCCACCAGTCTTGCGACGTCGTCATCACCTCGATCAGATCGCGCTTCAGCGCTTCGAGGTCGAGGGTCTTGAACGCTGCTGCATAGTTGAAATCCGCGCCCAGTGGATTGGAGAGGGACGAGTGCTGGTGGAGAACCGAAAGGTCAAGCTGATTGGGCCACCACTCCTTGTTCGTTCTGGGCCGATTCCGCTTGGGAGTCGGGGCGGAGATTACAGGGTTCTCGCTTTCGCTGGCGCTCACGGTCACGTCCTTCTGGTCAGCCACGTTGGTCTTCTCCTCCCCTTGTAGAGGCACGTGCTTCTAGCGGATGCGGACACGCATAGGCTGTCATTCCGCCGACGGCATACGTCCGACTTTCCCGGAAATGTTCAGCGCACAACCCAGCGCCGCAATGCGTGCAAACGGCAACAGTTGTCCGGGTGACGCCGCCTAACATGCAGACGTAGCAAGTCATCAAACCCCCCAATTGCCCTGTTCGGGCTCCACTGATCCCATTACGGCTCTGGGCGACGCTCAGACCAAGCTGCGCCGCAGACGTAGCTGCGCACGCGGAGCAGCACTTCCTTGGGCATGACCACGATGACCACTACGCCGAGGTTACCGCGCCGGCCGAAGCGGACGACACGGGACGGGCGTACCTAGCGAGCACGCCTGAACGGTAGCGGGGCTCGGGGGCCTTCCACGCCGCGAGACGGGTTTGGAGCTCATCCGCCGGTACCTCGAGATCGAGCACCCGACGGTCCGCATCGATGACGATGACTAGCGCCTCCTGATTGATGTCACCCACCGCCACGAGACAAGCAGAGGGAGCACTTTGACGGCATTCGCTTCGCTTCCCCCGCAGTTACTCAAGTCCTGGGCATCGTACGACGGAAGGGATGTGGGACTCGCGGAATCGGGGGAGGCTGCGCCGCGATCCAGCGATGGGGCTCGATGGTTGTCAAGGCAGACGCCGTGAGTTCGACCGGTCACGCGCGTTGATCATCGCCTGGACATGCCGGGTGCAGCCGGCAGTACGTCCGGTTGTCTCGCTTCGTTGCTCCGACTCACCCTCTTGCGACTATGGGGATCGCACGTCCCCGGTCCTCGGCACCGTTCGCAATCCCGTGCCGGTGACCAGGCACCTCTCTGGCAGAGCTATTCGGCGCCCGCTTAGACGGCCTCGACCGTGCCCATCATCCCGAGATCCTCGTGTTCGAGGATGTGGCAGTGGTAGACGGTCTTGCCCGGGAAGTCGTGGAAGCGGACGCGGAACGTCGGCGACTGGCCGGGTGGGACGTTGTGCTTGGTGATGAGGTGCTCGTCACGCTGCCGGCCTGAGGACGTGCGAACGCAACCGAACGCATGTCGGTCGCACCAAATTCAGTCGCGTCTTGACGAGCTTGTACACGAAACGAACGATGACTGGGAGAACCCCGAGCTGTGGCGGAAGGCGAACCCCAACCTGGGGATCAGCGTCTCCGAGGAATACCTGCGCCAGCAGGTGCGCCGGGCGAAGGAGCGGCCATCGGTGCGCAACGACGTGCTGATGCTCCATTTCAACATCTGGCCGCGAGGCGAGCTGGTCTCCTGGATTCCACCCGAGGAATGGGAGGCCAGTGCCGGAGTCGTGGAGGAGGAAGACCTTCGCGGCCGAGAATGCTTCGTCGGCATCGTGGCCACCTCGAGCGCCGACATTGCCGCCGTCGCCTATCTCTTCCCGGCGGAGGATGAGGGCCCGGCCGCGGTCGTGCTTGACGCCTTCGTGCCGGCGGACAACGTCGCCCGCCTCGAAGAGCTGCACAGGGTCAGCTACCGCTCCTGGCTGGACGACGGGTCGCTCAGCCCGACCGACGGCGACGTGATCGACGAGCGAGCGATCCTCCGCCAGATCCAGGAGCGCCAAGAAGAGGGCTTCGCCATCGAAGAGATCGCCTGCAACCCCCGCGGAACAGCCGCGCTCATGCGTGCGCTGGACGACGCCGGGTTCACGGTCACCAGCGTGCTCCCGAGCTTCGCCGCGATGAGCCCGGCGATGCGTGAGCTCGAGAAGCTCGTGCGTGGAAAGCAGATCGCGCACGGCGGCAACCGGCTGCTCGCGTACGGCATGCGCAGCCTGCAGGCCCGGCGCAACCTGGACGGGGACCTCAAGCCCGATCCGGAGAAAAGCAGCGGCAACATCGCCGGGCCGGTCGCGCTGCTGATGGCGCTGTCGCGGGTGCTCGCGAAAGAACCCGAGCGGAATCCTCTCGTCCGCTGGGGTGTCGCGGGATGACCGAGCCGCTGCCGCGTCGCGTCGAGGAAGTCGCGCAGCCGGTCGCCGCCGGACGCTCGCAGGTCGTGCGCACGATCGGGTTCGCTCTTTGGGCGCCTTCTCGGCCCTTGTCGGGAGATGGGGACCGGGTGGGTACGTTGTTGGCACGCGGTAGAGGAGAGACAAATGACGACCTGCGACGCGACAGTGACACCCGCGCGGAGCGGCGATGAGCGAGCCGCTCCTGCTACGCGTCGAGGAGGCCGCCAAAGCGCTGCAGATCGGACGGAACAAGGTCTACGAGCTCGCGGCGAGCGGCGAGATCCCGAGCCTGCACATCGGCCGGCAACTGCGGATCCCAGAGCAGGAGCTACGGGAGTGGATCCGCCAGCGAGTCCTCGGCGGCGGGCAAACGCCGTGAGGCGGGCGAACGGCCAGGGCTCGATCTACTTCCAGAAGTCGCGCGGTCTCTACGCCGCCGCGATCGACCAGGGTTTCATCAACGGCAAGCGGCGGCGCAAGATCGTCTTCGGCAAGACGGTGCGCGAGGTCGCCGAGAAGCTGCCGCATCTCCAGGTCGCGCAGCAGACCGGGATGCTGCCACCGGGCAAGGGCCAGAAGCTCGGCGCGTACCTCGCCTGGTGGATTGCCCAGCGGCCGGCGAACCGCACGACGCGCGGCTACGCGCAGATCATCGACAATCACATCGCGCCGGCGCTCGGGCGGATCCCGCTCGACAAGGTGGCCGCGACGCACATCGACGCGATGCTCAATGCCCTCCGGGGCAAAGTCTCGGACACGACGCGCCACCACATTCGCGCGGTGCTCTCCGTCTCACTCGCCTACGCCGAGCGCAAGAACCTGGTGCCGCGGAACGTCGCGCGCCTCGCCGAGCCCATCACGATGCCCACGTACAAGAGCGTTTACCTCGACGTCGCGCAGGCCAACGCGCTGCTCGACGCCGCGAAGGGCCATCGGCTCGAGGCGCTCTTCACCCTCGCGGTGTACCTCGGGATGCGCCAGGGCGAGCTGTTGGGCCTGCGCTGGAAGGACGTCGACCTCGAGCGCGGCGGGGTCCGCGTCTTCGGCCAGCTCCAGGCAGAGCCCGGCCGGCCGCGCGGCGAATGTCTAGTAGTGAACGAGCGGCCGAAGTGGGGCTCCGACCGCACCATCGGCCTGCCGCCAGAGACGAGCTTCGTGCTCGAGGCCCTTCGCGCGCACCGGCAGCGGCAGCGCCTCGAGCGCGTCGCGGCCGGCTCGGGCTGGTCAGCGACTCTGCCGCTCAAGACGGAGCGGGGCATCACCGTCGTCGACAACGACCTAGTGTTCACGACCACCGCCGGCCGCCCACTCTCCGGCGCCTACATCGACGAGGGTCCCTTCCGAGAGGTCTGCCGCAAGGCCGGGATCACGCACAGCACGCGCGAGCGGAAGGGCCTGCGCTTCCACGACCTGCGCCACTCCGCGGCGACGATCCTCCTGGCCGCCGGCGTCCCCGAGCGCGTCGTGATGGAGATCCTCGGCCACTCGACGCTCGCGATGGTGAAGCGCTATCAGCACGTCCTCCCCGGCCTCACGCTCGCCGCGACCGAGCGGATGGACCGGGTCATGGGGCGCTAACCTCGCGCCGCTAACCTTCACGGCGATGCCCGGGTATGCACAGGACAAGACCGAGCGCCGGGACGGGCGCGCAGTCGGGAGGAGCGACATGGCAGCGAAGGAACTACCGAACGTGGCGGTACGGTTGAACCGTGCCGCGCGCGAACAGCTGGCCAGCCAGCACACCCTGACAATCAAAGTCGGGCTGCATCCGACAACGAATACCCTCTACATCGGCAAGGAGACGATTCGCGCCGGTAACCTCGGCCAGACCATCGGCATGATCGCGCGGGTGCTCGGTGACATGGACCGCGAGCTCCATCGCGGACGCACCGGGCGGTGAACGGTGCGTGGTGTCGGCGTTCAGGGAGGTGACCACCCGACCTACCTCGGTCAGGGAATCGACCCACCCGATCACGTGGGACGCGCGTCGATCCGGCGGCGTTGCGAGGTCCCGGCCTTCACGGTCGCCGCGGCCGAGCGCATGGACCGCGTCATGGGGCGCTGAGGCGAGCCGGCATTTTTTTCGCGGCATGCCGGTGATCCAAGCTCTCGGTTAGCCTGGCGCCTGTCAGGCGCGCATGATTAGGCCCGGACGGACTGGCGCTACGGGGGGCACAGTGGCCACGACTTCGCCGGCGGGGAGGGTCGCGGGGCTCGGTCGTCTCAACGCTCTCATGGCGGCGGTCCATTTCGTCCAGGCGGTCGCGCTCCTGCTGTTCAGCCGTGACTTCCGGCTTCCGGTCACCGTGTCGTATCTGGAGTTCGATACCGCCACGACCTCGCTACGGCCGATGGTCACGACCCTGACCGAGGTGCCGCTCGCGTGGCTCGTGGTCGCGTTCCTGCTGCTCTCCTCGCTCGCCCACCTAATGATCGCGACGGTCTACCGGCCGACGTACGAACGGGATCTGCTGCGGGGCCTGAACCGCGCACGCTGGATCGAGTACGCCGTCTCGGCATCGGTGATGATGGTCGCGATCGCGATGCTCGTCGGCATCTACGACCTCGGGGCGCTCCTGATGCTCTTCAGCCTCGTCGCGGTGATGAACCTGCTCGGTCTGGTGATGGAGGTCCACAACCAGACGACGCAGCGGACGGACTGGCTGAGCTTCCGCATCGGGAGCCTCGCCGGGATCGTCCCGTGGATCGTCGTCGCGATCTCGCTTTGGGCGTCGAGCCGCTACGGAGGCGGCCAGATCCCGGCCTTCGTCTACTGGATCTACGTCTCGATCTTCGTCTTCTTTAGCTCCTTCGCCGTGAACATGTGGCTCCAGTACCGGCGGATCGGCCCGTGGGCGAGCTACTTGTACGGCGAGCGCGCCTACATCGTGCTCAGCCTGGTCGCGAAGTCGGCGCTCGCGTGGCAGGTCTTCGCCGGGACACTGCGGCCCGTGTGAGGCCGACCGCAGCCGGCGCAACCCGAGCGATCCTCCTGGCCGGGGCGTCGGGGTACGTGGGCGGCCGGTTGCTGCGGGCTCTCTCCGACCGGTCCGAGCGTGTCCGCTGCCTGGCTCGTCGCCCCGAGTACCTGCGGCCGAGGATCCCGGCGGAGGTGGCGGTGGTCCAGGGAGACTGCCTCGATCCGGTCTCGCTCGGCCCCGCGCTCGAGGGCATCGACGTCGCCTACTACCTCGTCCATTCGATGGGCACTCACGGGGACTTCGCGGAGCGAGACCGCCGGGCCGCGGAGAACTTCGGGCAGGCCGCCCGTCGCAGCGGGGTCGGGCGGATCGTCTACCTCGGAGGTCTGGGGACGGCGGGCGGATCCGGGGCGGGCCTTTCCGAGCACCTGCGCAGCCGCCAGGAGACCGGCGACGTGCTCCGCGCCAGTGGCGTCCCGGTCATCGAGTTCCGAGCATCCGTGATCCTCGGCTCCGGGAGCCTCTCGTTCGAGCTCATCCGGGCGCTCGTCGAGCGACTGCCGGTGATGGTCTGCCCGCGCTGGGTCGCGACGCCGACCCAGCCGATCGCGATCGAGGACGTCCTCGCCTACCTCACCGCCGCGCTCGACCTGCCCGCCGGCTCGGGCTCGCGGACGTTCGACATCGGCGGCGCCGAGCGCACGACGTACGGCGGGATCATGCGCGAGTACGCCCGCCAGCGGGGGCTGCGACGCCTGATGATCCCCGTGCCCGTGCTCACGCCCCACCTGTCGAGCCTGTGGCTCGGGCTGGTTACCCCCGTCTACGCCCGGGTCGGCCGCGAGCTCATCGAAGGCATGCGGACGTCGACCATCGTGCGCGACGACGCCGCGCTGCGGACCTTTCCGGTCCGCCCGTTGGGCCTCGCGGACGCCGTACGGCGAGCGCTCGTGTCCGAGGACCGCGAGTTCGCCGAGACGCGATGGTCGGATGCGCTCTCGGCGTCCGGTCGGCCGACTGCGTACGGTGGCGTGCGGATGGGATCGCGCCTCGTCGACTCCCGTGCCCTCGAGGTGCATGTCGCCGCCGCCGAGGCGTTCGCTCCGATCCGACGGATCGGCGGGGACGCCGGCTGGTACTGGGGCAACTGGCTGTGGCGGATCCGGGGATTCATCGATCTCCTGCTCGGCGGGGTCGGTCTACGCCGCGGCCGCCGCGACCCCGACCGGCTTCGGGTGGGTGACGCGCTCGATTGCTGGCGGGTCGAAGCCTTCGACCCCGACCGCCGCCTACGCCTGGTCGCCGAGCTGCGCCTGCCCGGACGCGCCTGGCTCGACTTCGAGGTCTCGCCCAGGAGTGAGCAGAGCGCGGTCGTGCGGCAGACCGCGATATTCGACCCCACCGGGCTCGCCGGCTTGGCGTACTGGTATGTGCTGTACCCGGTGCATCGCCTCATCTTTCGCGGAATGCTGCGCGGGATCGGGACGCGCGCCAGAGGTATCGAGTCGAGTTCGTAGAACTGCGCCGCTCTGCGAACACGATCCTGCTCGGGACCGGCGTGCCCGAGCGCGTGGTCATGGAGATCCTCGGCCACTCAACGCTCGTGATGGTGAAGCGCTACCAGCACGTGCTCCCTGGGCTCACGGTCGCCGCCGCCGAGCGCATGGACCGCGTGATGGGGCGCTAGCCCCCAACCGTCCTGGCGCAACCTGATCGGGGTGTGACTCGCAAGACCTTCCCGTATTCGAGCTCTGATGGAGCAATTTCGACGGGAGCTGGCATTACATATGGAACGGTGCCAAACGATCTGATGACGGACAAGTGGGAGACTCTCTACAAGGCGGCCTTTCCGATCGTGTACCGCGCGCTGGCGGCGACGCTGATGGATGGCGACCTGGCGAGAGATTGCCTGCATGACGCCTTTCTTGTCGGCCTCCGTCACCCACCACAACACGATGACAACCTCGAGGGCTGGCGCGGATCTTCCCGGCTCGCCTGCGGAGGTGGCCGGACTGAGTCCATGAACTCGCGACATTGCGGCCAATCCGTGCGAGCACCCCTGGCGTGAACCGTCCGGGGAACGAGTGGCCAACGGCCTCCGCGAAATCCGGAGCGGCGAGGCTCGTGCCGGGTCCTGCATCAAGGACGACCGCGGCCGTCGAGCGCAGCAGGGGATCACGTGCCACGGAACAGAGCATGGCAAGAAGTGGTTGGGCGGATTCGTCGGCGCTCCAAAGTGCGCGGAGCCCGGCGAATGCTGGGACAGTGGATCGGAGCGCGTAAAGCTCGCGCAAGTGGCGCAAGGACTTCTGGCGTGTGGACGACGTCGCTTTGCGAAGGGCGTTGTCGCCGACGATGGAGTTCACGTAGTCGTCATACGTGGCGTCGCCTCGCGTCGCCGCGAGCAATGATCGGAGTTCGCCCAACATGATGGTGCGGCTCGTGTGCGTGCCGGCTGGGTCATTTGAGAAACCCGCTGCGAGCGCCGCTGCCGAAACGTCAATTCTCATCCGAACCTGGCCGCTGACTGGCGCCCAAGCCTGCAAAGGACCGCGAAGGGTTCCATCGTGGGCTTGGCCACCACGTTTGTCCTCCTCCGCAGTTCGTGAGGAATGTGCAGAGAGGATGACAAGGTGCTTCTCTCTGTCGCGGGGTTCAGCTCAGACCCCCTGGTGCACCACATTGCTAGACGTGAACAAGAGCTCGCGGAGCGCGGCAACAAGCACATCATCCCCGTGTCTGACTAGCCGGCGTTCAAGCGTGTCTCGAGCCGAACCACGTGCTCGAGAACATCCTGAAGTCGCGGCACCGCCCCGAAGATCATTCCCTGCATGGCGGTGTAGTCGCCGTCGAGAGCATCCCGCATCGGCCCCGATGGCGCGAGGGTAAAGAGCCCCGGCTTCGCCTTGTCGAGGCCCAGAGCGGCGCTACCGAAGAACAGGTCCGCGTGCTTCCGGCAGTCTTCGGCGAGCGCGTGGTCGTTCGTCCAACCCTCCGCCTCGGGAGCTTGGAGCATGGAGTACACGTCGTAGTAGTGCCGCGACACCCGCTGCCCGCCATGGCGCAGTGCGGCCTTCTGTTCGAACCACTGCCGGAGGCCGTGCAGGATCATCACTTTGTCCCAGAAGGTCCGATCTGGAAGGACCGTGGTCACGTTTGCCACGCGCAGATCCAGATGGGGCAGGTCCTCACTGATATACGGGGAGATCACCCGGGTCTCGTTGGGATCGAGGGCCGACTTCGCACCGGATTCGATCCTCACGGATGCCTGGACATACGCATTGACGGCGCCGCCCCCAACCGCGGGGTACGAGAAGAGAACGCTTTGCGCGTCAGGGTCACTCGCGTCCGGCTCGACGCTGAACCTTCCGGCTGGGACCGATCCCGCTGCCATCGCGCCGTTCACCAGCGCGCGCAGTTGGGGGATCAACGCGTCGGCGATGTAGTGCTGGCACGCGAGCTTGATCGCATCGAGCTTCGCTTGCCGCTGATTGTTGCTCAATGCCTCCAGGTCCGCGACGCCTCCACCCTCGCCAAGGTCATCTCGAAACACAGTGATGTCGATGTCTTCGGAGAAACGAGAGATCAGGTTGAACGCCTTTGAGAGCGAGGTCCCGCCCTTGAAGAGCAGGCGCGGGCGGTCTCCCAGGCCGTTGAACAACGCGTCGAGGGTCCAGCAGACCCAGAAGTCCTTTTCGATGTACTCGAGCGTGGTTCCCACCCGGGTCGCAGCACTGAGAAACAGATCGCGACGCTCGGCTGTGCTTGCTGCAACGACAGTCTGGAGCGCCGCGTTCATCGTTTCGTTGCCTTGCGGTGGGCGGCGCTGTTGCTTCGGACGGTGTGGGTGGGCCGGCGAGGTCGGGTCCAGTCGGTCCCAGCTGTCCCAGTCCGGTCGAGAAGCTCGCGGACGAGCGGCTGCATCCAAGACGGCAGCGTCGCGAATCCGTCGGACAGGTCTCGGCGGATCGCTCGACCGTGCTTCGGGTCAGCAAGCACCGTGCGCAGACGCGCCAGAACCTGATCCTTGTCTCCCGGCATGGTGTCCTTGAGCCAGTGCAGCGCTTGCACAACGCGCATGCCTGGACGCCCAGCCCAATAGAGCCGGCTGGCGGCAGTGGGCTTGAACGCGATTACCAAACGGTCGAGCTGTATGGAGCGGCGCCGAGTGTCCGTGTGAATGGTGACTCGGGCCGGCACAGCGGTGGTCAACCCCAGATCGTTGGCCGCGGTGAGGCCGTCGATGAGGAGTCGGACTTGATCGCGACGAGCCAGAGCGTCGAGCACTGCGCGATAGTCCGGGCTGGTAGGTCGCTTTGTCAGTTTGTTGATCTTGGGGCGGTCGTAGAGCCCGCGGTCGATTCGACGCAACTGGTTCGCGCTCACGAGACGCTGGAGCGCCTTGTCGATCGTGTCGCGGCTGCCGAAACGCGCAAAGTCCGCGGGCGTCCAGACATGATTCGGTGAGGCCGAGCGAATCTGGTCGAGGACCTGCGTCGGGGCGCTGACTGTCTGTGTGTCCATGTCCGATATTTGTATACATTTATCGGACACTTGTCAAGCCACTTCCCCGGGAGCCAGCACGACGGGGCCGCCGATTGGGAGCTCAGGCAAGAGAGCCCCGCGACCAGCGTTAGCGGCTGACTACCCGGAGCGGGACTTCTCCTCGAGACACTTTCTTGTAGCGGATCTCGGCCTGCAGACCCATCGCGGCGAGGGTCTTCGCGAAGGTCTGCAGCGTTGGGTTGGCCTCGCCGCTGTTGAACATCCGGGAGATGACCGGCGCCGGGGTGCCCAGGCGCCTGGCGATCGTTGCCTTCGGAATGCGCAGGGCCTTGCGCTGCTCCTCGAGCTGGGCAAGTGCATGGACCGTCGCGAGCTCCGCCTGCACGTCCGTGGCGAACTGCTCGCGCTCTTCCTTGCCGGGGAACTCCTGGGCCAGGAGCGATCCGAACGCAGCGCCGGCGTCGATCGACCTGACCTTGTGCGTGGGCTTCGTCTTCACCTTCTGCATGGCTAGACCATACCATAAAAGATAAGTGATAAGCGCCGGTCTCTGTAGCAATCTTTGTAGCAACGCGCTCGCAGACCCATGCCGCCGTGCGCAGCCCGATGCCGAAATCACGGAGCAAATGCCGCGTCTTGCACCCCGCTGCACCCGACCGGACGACTTTCAAGACCGCCGCATTCGACCGCTCTGCCACCCCTCCGGATGGAAAATCGCCAACAAACATAGGGTTCGACGACGCTGCGCGAGCTCAGCGGCACGGTTTGATGCCAGTTCTGATGCCAACGCCGGTGCAGGGTGGTGCCGCTCAGTGCCCCCTACGTGGAGACGTCAGCCACGATGCGCCAGTCACGAGCAGGCGGCACAACCCGCATTGGCCCCGCCTGCTCCGCGCGGCGCTCAGTCCTCAGCTCACCGCTCTCTTCACAAGCGCGCCGATCCTTGCCTCTTCGGCGGCAGTCAACTCCTTCAGCGCGAAGGCGGTCGGCCACAGGGAGCCTTCGTCGAGGTTCGCCGCGTCGCTGAAGCCCAACGTCGCGTACCTCGTCTTGAACTTCTGCGCGCTTTGGAAGAAGCAGACGACCTTGTCGTCCTTGGCATACGCGGGCATCCCGTACCAGAGTCTCGGCGAGAGGGCTGGCGCGCTGGCTTTGATGATCGCGTGGAGCCGCTTGGCCATGGCGCGATCCGGTGCCGGCATCTCGGCGATCTTCGCGAGCACGGCGCTGTCCCCGTCCGCCTTGGCCGCGCGCCGGCCGGGGCGCGCCTTCAGCTCTTGGACGCGCTCCTTCATCGCGGCTCGTTCCTCGTCCGTGAATCCCTTGGACGTCTTGCCGATCGCGGTGGTGCTCTTGGCGGACTTCTGCGTGCCCTTCATTGCAGGTTTCCTCGCAGCCACAGCGCACCTCCGAGGGTGATTTCCCTCAAGGGTATTTGTCCTTGGCTTGCCGCCCTGCGGACGGGCGCGCCATGCACCGACTCTGTCACGACCGCCGCATTCGACCGCTCTGCCACCTCTTCGGGGCAGTGATCGTAAGGGTTTGATGTTGAGCCGATGCGACTCTCTGCACGTCTGTGCCACATCGAAGCCTTCGTGGATCCGCGGTGGCTATCATGCCCGCCGACTGCTTGCCGTCGCGCGGGCGGCCAACATGCGGTCGAAGGATGGGATGAGATGCTGCGGTACCTGTTCTCTGCGCTCGCGATCCTCAGTCTGATCACCGGTCTCGGGATGTTGATCGCACCGGAGGCCCTCGGCGCGACATTCTGGTCCGCGGGTGCCACCCCCGTCGCCGTGGCTCTCGCCCGTCTGCTCGGAGCAGTCATGCTCCCGCTCGCGTTTGTCCTGTGGGTGGCGGCCACAGCCGATCCCTCGCCGCTGCGGCTCGCGCTGACGCGGGCCTCCGCGGTCACGCCCGTCCTGAGCGGCGTGGTGGTGCTCCTCGCCCTGTCCGCGGGCGTCATCGCTCCGGCGGTCGGGATCTTCAACCTCGTCGTCAACGCGATCTTCATCGTCGGCTTCGGCTATTACGGTTTCGTGAGGACGCAGGGCACCGGCTAGGTAGGAACGAGCTCCTCGGCGCGGAAGCGGAAATGAACGAACAAGCCGGCACCGAGTAGCGGTCCCCGCACGTCCCAGGATTGGTCAGACGTCCGGCGGTCGCACCATACTTTCACCGATGACCCCGCTTGAGACCGCGCGGGCGTTCATGAGCGCCACGCAGACGAAGGACGCAGCGGCGGCGGCGGCACTATGCACGGAAGACGTCGAGGTCCTCCTCCCGGGCGCCGACACCCCCCTTCGCGGGAGGGACGGGATTCGCCGGATGATCCATCTGTCACCGCAGTTCGTGTTCACGCCCCGGAAGGAAAAGGAGGACGCAGACTACGTGCGGATCACGACGCTGACGCGCGCGCCGGGGCTATTCGCGAACTACACCACCTGGTGCTTCGAAACCGAGGGCAGCCTCGTCTACCGGCTGCGATTCGAGCTGCGCGAAGCGAACTGAACCGCTCGGCCGGCCCTGACTGACTCCAGGGCTTCATGAGGGATCGGGGACCTGTGGAAATCGAGGCGGTCTGGCATTCTTCTTGGCGTTGGGCGGGGCGGCCGTCACGCATCGGCGGTGTGGCGCGACGTTCAGGATCACGTTCGACTGATCGGGCCTCGGAAGTCACCGCCTTCCGACGTCCGCGCGGGTCATCGAGCCTACTTCGAGCAGATACCGGACTGGATGCGAGCGACATCGCCCGGAGAGATTCAGCTCGCTCGGCCTAGCGAAGGACCTTCGGTTGAATGATCCCTAGGACGTTTCGGCTCGGATCGACGATCCAGGCAGCCCAGGCGAAGCCCATGTCGGCGATCCCGTCCTCGGTCTTCGGGTCGGGCGAGTCGTACTCCTGGATCGGCACGCCGCGGGCGCGGAGGTCCGCGAGTTCGGCCCGGAGGTCGGGGACGCGCCAGGCCAGCTGGGTCTGCGTGTCGGCCGTCCCCGTCGTGCTCAAGGTGACCGTCAGCTGCGACCCGCCCCCGCACCGGAACATGATCCGTTCATCGTCTTCGCGCAGGATGTCGAGCCCGAGCGTGTCGTGGTAGAACACACGGCTCGCTGCCAGGTCCATCGACAGCACGATCGGGAACACGAGATGATCGCCCAGCATCCGCAGTCCTCCAAGCAATCGCCGCGCCGGAACTCTAGCCGAGCCCGTTCGATGCCTTACCGCATGCCAACACCGATGCCGCTCCGTGCAGGTCGGTGCAACATCGCCGGTTTCCGCCGCTGGCCCCGCATGGA
>Ga0315281_10007402_pt1 | contig 15470 bp, 18 predicted proteins | sample YL17G07_0_MG_FD_204540 | JGI IMG/M metagenome (GOLD analysis project Ga0315281, IMG submission 204540) | Sediment microbial communities from Yellowstone Lake, YNP, Wyoming, USA - YL17G07_0 | ecosystem: Environmental > Aquatic > Freshwater > Lake > Sediment | place: USA: Wyoming | collected...
TATACCGAATATACACACGACGATCTTGCACGTCGGCTTTATCCCGCACGATTCGCACGACCACAAGTAGTTGCGAGCAATTTGAGTGTGTGAGCGCTTCAAAAAGTTTTGTAAAATCCAATATTTTATTCTTTGTGTATGTCGCTCGCAGCAGATTCACCTAGTACCGGATTGCCGTCTCTTTCTCCAGGAGACGCTGCGAAACTGTTGGCAAAACTAGGAGATTCTTCCGTGTTGCCACCTTCTACTACAGAGGCTCTTCGGCAACAAGCAGCAGAAGATGTAGCTACTCATCTGCTTAGTAGTAGTAGTCCAGGATCAGTATCTGGCAATGCAACACCCACCAAGTTTCGGACACCTATCGATACGCAAAGGGAAAATGATCGAGTTACTGCAGTTGTTGATCTTACTCATGATGCACTTCGGGTAGTCAGCGCAGAATCAAACGCACGACGTCATGCAGAGGAACGTGCACTCAAAGCTGAAAGTGACGCACTTTCAGCTCGTAATGATGCTGTACAAGCACATCTTAGCGCCGATCAAGCGAGAAACTCTCGTACGTGGAGATTCTTTTGGTGGCTATCCGTCTCGGTTCTGGGTCTGGCACTATTGGTGTATGTCATCGGAGGTGTGTTGGCGAGTTTTCGGGAACCGAGCCCGTTGTTGATGGATGTACGATTTATCAATCCAAGTGATGGCAGTCGTGTTCCGAAACCCAAGTCTGAAACCGACATGGGTTCGTTTGCGTCTTCTTCCATCGACGACGATAATAATAATCCTCAAACGATTGGTCGAGTACGATGGGTCTCAAACGTCGTATTATGGCCCTATCAATGGTGGACACGCGAAAGATATCGAGAAGAACGCGAGCAAAATGCTGTGGTCGTGTATCCGTTGGTTGATTCGATCAATACCGAAGAATGCATTCTGGTGACCCCCGAAGAAGCACGCTCCGGCAAGATGTTTGGTGGACGTGTGCCACTCATCGAAGTGCGTACGTCGTTACTTTATCATCTTGCATCGAAGCGTATCACGGCTGCGTGTGCCCAACATATTGGTGTACCAGCATGCTACTGTATATTGGACATGCGTATGCACCCCGATGGAGGAAAGGCGAATCTCACCTACGCTGGTTCCAAGAGTTTTATGGATCTGTTCCAACCTGGTGACTATCTTGAAGTGTTCAACCCAAACATCATCGGCTTCTCTCGGAATCGTATTCTTCAAGTGCAAGAAAAGAATGTCTTCTGTCAGAAACCATATTTCACGAAGCGTTTCGAAGCTATCACTGTCGAGTTTCTCGATGCAAGCGGAAATATATGGGAACGAGATTTCCGTAGTGTGCATTCGTTTAATTTACAACATGCGGCGGAAATTCACCGTGGCATACGAAGTTGTCTTGATAACTCTGCTGACCTACTGATGCAGATACTACGCGGACGTATTGGAGGATCGAACGAACGTCCGGCGTTCGAGCGCCAGATGCTCTTTTCCGACCCCGAATCACATCGTAATTATCGACCGCCATTGCCATCCCCGGGTCCTGTGGCTGCGTTGCCAAAGATCAGTAGTATTACACCGAACGACAACAGCGATCGTTCACCAAAAGACTTGTGAATTTGATCAGAATAAAACTATACCGAGGTCATACTATTCATTATTATGACATCTTTGACTTCTCGAGAGGTTTGGGGAGCGGTGTTATGGCTCTGCTATCCGCCATTGATAGGTATCACGACAGCCATATGCATGTCGTATTCCGACTTTGGATTGAGACGAATGCTTTGGTCTCCAGCCAAGTGTTGGATTTTCATTTCATTCTGGTCGATAATGTATTGCATGATGGGCGTCGCGGGTTTGTTGGTATATCTCCATGGCGATCCAGATGATTCATGGACGCATCTCGCGTTGGCATTCCATCTTGCTCAGCTCAGCTTCAGCGGAATTCGAGTGGTTTTGTTATTCTTCTTTGGCAATCTCTTCCGGCTCTCTTTCATCGCCCCTATAGTTTTCTTTTTCGAGATTCTGCTTGCGCTCTTCGCTACCATATTTTCGGGAATAGCTGATCCCGAGGTACTGTTCTTGTATCTACCTTATTTTGTGTGGCTGTTATTTGGCTTCTCGCTCGGCTTTCGTTCGAAATTGTGGTTTTCTCTTTGACAAAAACTTATAAAATGTCTAACTATTGGTTTAGACACTCTGATTTTCCAGGTGTCTAACTATTATTTTTTCGGGTTAGACATTTCAATTTTCCAAGTGTCTAACCTTAATCGCTAGAGTTAGACACTCCAAAATCCCGAATGTCTAACTATTATTTTTTGGGTTAGACATAATAATAATATATTTTCATCCTGGATAAAGAACGGATGTATGCAAATGAGGCATAGTGTCGACCATCACATGTAAACGAGCAAAGGGAAGTATGCCCTGGTGCATTAGTTCTGTAATATGGTCTTTCAGGGGTATTTGATCGGCACCAAAACAGATGCCAGTCGGCTGGATTTGCTTGAGCGCACTATAAGTACCAGGTTCTTCGTCACCGATAATTGCTTCGTGTCCGTGGCGGTTCAGCGTCGCAATTCTCTCTTCGGCCGTTTGCCAAGGTTGTTTTTTCTTGAATCGTACTACGATTGAGTCAGGTGCTACAACACAGATAATTCGTTCGTACCGACATTCGCGGACTTGACGTAGAAAGTCCTGGTGACCAGCGTGAAATCTATCAAATACACCAAACACAATTACTACACTAGTAGAAGACATCGTCGATTTAATTGTGTCTAGACACATGTACGAAATTAATTTTAAAATACTAATGTAAACGATAAAACAAGCATATGTACCACGATATTTTCTTCTCACACACAAATATGCCTAAGCAACATACGGCACGGTCGGATATCAAACCAAAATCCGAAATGGCAAAGAGAAATATTCGCCGCAAGTTTAAGGGTCACGAAACGATTTACAAGATGAAACGTACCAGACTTAGAAATCTCGAAAAGCTTTACATGATAAATCGTTCAGAACAAGCAAAGCTTGCAAACGAAATTTGTGTCTTGGCCGGTGTGCCTGAACAAAACCGATACGATCATCTCTGCACAATGTTCAAAGAATTGCGTTTCCCTGATCAAAAAGAAATCGACGATCTCATCGGCTGGGCAGACATCATTCGACAATATCCTAATGCACCCCAATGTCGTCTTACTTGGGACCAGCTCGTTCATCTTGGCATTTCGGCCAAGAACAATATCGCTCTCCGAGCTCTGGCAAGACTTCCTCCGGATGTACAGGACAAATGGAAGACTTTGGACTAAATCATTAGTAAAGAAAAAAAAATCGATTGAAAAGTGTCTAGACACTTTTCAAGAATTTCCTTAAAAGACTACGTGATAATAAAAAAAACCACACACAACATCTTCCTCAAAACAAAAAACATGTCTCAAGCTACGACGCAACCGAGTGCTGCCGAATTAGTTGAAACCGTCCATCATTTTCTTCACGAGGCTGAAAAAGCCGAGAAGCACCGTTCGATGGGTCGTTCGACGCAAGCAGTGGCTTACAATCGTCTTTGTACTATGAATAATGTTCCTGAAAGACAACGATACCGTTACATGTGCAAGCTGTCCAAGGATCATGGTATGACTGACCAGGAAGAAATCGATAATATCATTGGTTGGGCCGACATCCTTCGACAATATCCTAATGCACCCAAGTGTGTGCTTGGTTGGCAAAACGTCTGCGAAAACATTGGTATTTCGGCCAAGAACAATCGTATGCTCAAGGTACTGGCGGAACTTTCTCCGGAAGCACAGGCCATATGGAAGACGTTAGACTAAAATCTTCTTTAGCAAAAAACCCGATCGCATAAGACGATTGGACAAGTGTCTAGACACTTTTTGTTACCAGAAATAAAAGCACACTGTTCGTTTTTTTTCTATACGTTTATTTTGTGAAAACCAAAACATGTCTCGCCGCAAACAACAACAAACGGAATCAATTGATCTGTATCCTGAATTATCGTATGAAGACGTTAAGCGTATTCTTTACCAACAACTTAAAGAATTTGACGAGTATGATTTGGCGATGTACACGGAACAAGCGCTAGTCCTCAATCAACTTTGTGTAGTGACCAATGTATCCGAAGAAAACCGATATAATTACATGTGCGAGCAGATCAAAGAATCGAGTGAACGCGATTACACCCAGAAAAAAATCGACGATATTATCGGTTGGGCTGACCTCATTCGACAATATCCCAATGCACCTAATTGTGGAATGGGTTGGCAAAAACTCACCGTCGATATCGGTATTTCGGCCAAGAACAACCTTGCTCTCGAAGCTTTGGCACGACTTCCTCCGGAAATACAGCACCAATGGAAAACTCCAGGCTATTGTGAACCTGTAGCAAAAAAACCGAGTGTATTGCGTACAGATGGATGTTTAGATGAGGATTGAAAAGTATCTAGACACTTTACATCACCAGAAATAAATACCAAAGATTAAAGTGTAATAGTTGTTTTTTTTTCTATGCTTTGATACAGATGGAACCGACTCCAATTATTACCGTAAATGATTCTGCTGACTTGACAACGAATGATCATGAATCGCGTCTGGTTGCATGTGTTGCGAAAGCGCACGATTACTTCCAATTGTAAGAGAGGTTTTTTCCTCTTTAGAAATTTTTGATTCTAACACACGGTATTAGGTATTACGATGAAGACCAAGACTGAGTGATTGGCGCCGTGCCAAAATGACCAACTATATTGTGCAAAAATGGATGTTTGGACGAAGATTGAAAAAAAGTGTCTAGACAGCATTGAAAAATTTTCATTAAAAGATTATTGTAATGATAAAAAAAAATACACACAGCATTTTTTTCACAAAACAAAAACATGTCTCAAGATACGACGCAGTCACGTATTGACAAATTAATTGAAATCGCCGAGCATTTTCGTCAGGTGGCTGAAAGGTTCCGCAAGATTTGTATGGTGGCTCGTTCGAAACAAGCGATGGCTTACAATCAACTTTGTATTTTAACTAATGTACCCGAAAAAAACCGATACAGTTACCTATGCAAGTTTTCCAAGGACCATGGTATGACAGACCAAGAAGAAATCGATAATCTCATCGGCTGGGCCGACATCATTCGACAATATCCCAATGCACCCAATTGTGCGCTTGATTGGAAACAACTCTGCGAAGACATTGGTATTTCTGCCAAAGACAATTGTATGCTTGAAGCACTGGTAGAACTTCCTCCAGAAGTACAGGACAAATGGAAGATTCTGGGATATTGTAGTAATCCGAAAAAACCAATCGGATTGCGTACAGATGGATGTTTAGATGAGGATTGAAAAGTGTCTAGACACTTTTCATCATCAGAAATAAATACCAGCAATAAAAGTGCAATAGTTGTGCTTCTATACTCTGATACTAATGGAACAGACTCTGATTACCGCAAATGTTTCTCCTTCTTTGAAACGACTGTATTGTGATGAAGAAAACAAAGATATCGAGGAATTATCTCCCCTTAAATCATTGCGTACGCGTGGTCAAGTCCTCGTTAACAAGCTTCCTGGACGGTTTGCAAAGGATCCGACGACTGGCAAGGCGTTCAAGTGGCCTGTTGTTGAAGGATTCAAAAACATCAATTGCACGTCGGGTGGCCAAGGTATCTGGTGGCAATTGTCGCCCATGTATCTCGGTCCAATCATGGTTTCTGAGTGGGGCTGGTCACATGCCACAGACTACGGCGAAAAAACGTTTGGTATTGAGATGCCTCTTCAAGCGACCTGTCTTGAAAACTTATGGCAGTATAGCAAGTGTTGGAGCGGCGAAGACGATCCTGCGACAAACCAGCCCGAGAAAGTGTTCTTTGAACGGCGTGCCAAAGGTTGGCGTCAGGAAAAGGGTCAACGGCATGTCAAGAAAGGCGCCGTGACGCTATACTCGCTGTGGGGCACTGAACATCTAACATACATTGAAGCACGTCGTCGTATCTACTTTCCAATCTACTCAGAGTTGGTCAAGAAAACAGAAGCGTACAAGAAGCTCGAGGCGTTACTGGATGATGGTACGTCGATTCAACTTCTCGAATTCGACGCTTATCCGCTCGGTGACAAAACCTGGAAAGAATGTTTCGAGGATGCGTCGCGGTCGTTTGGACACGGTATGGTGTTGGCCTGTGTGCTGCAAGGCTTAGAGCCATGGAAATAATAAAAAAATAGATCATAGGGTAGAGAATCAAATGAAGACATTCTTTTCGTTGAGAATTGATTCGACGGTCTTTTGAGGCTTTTACTGATCTAAAAAAGAGAAAAAGTTTTATTGTTTTCACATTTTCTCGTTCAAATATCCATTCTCTTCCAAGTACTTTACTACATCCAGACGAATCTCCGTACGTATCTCCTCGAGTTGCTGACGGGATGGTAATATCCAGTGCGCTTGTTCGAGCAACCATCGTATCACCTTGAGCGTTGACGGTTTTTTACATTGTATTATGGGATATGTGATTGTCACAAAGTCGCATTTTGATCGAAATGGATATAGGAATTCTAATACAGAAAAGTGACCTCCCAAAGCAGCGCTTCCGATAAGGATACACAGATCAATGCCGGAACACACCTCTGGATCGTGCTGGAATAGGAATTCCAGCACCTCAAGGTAACCACGTCCAGCAACGGTCCACAACACCACAAAATCTATCTTGATTGGGCATCCGTGTTCTACTGCCCATTGTAGTACAGATAGACGGCCTTCGGTAGCTGCCCAATACGTGGTAGTGGATTCCCACTCACAATGCTGTGAACGCAGAAACTGCACCAAAGAAAGGTGCCCGCCCGCAGCCGCTCTTGCACACACCTTATGCGTCCATGGCAATCCACGTTTATCATGTAACCATTGTACCGTTATTTCCGAGCCGCTTTCGGCTGCAAAATCCAACGTATCATCTGGGAGTTCGGCACCCTTCTCTATTACATATTGCAATAGTTCTAGGTTTCCAGAACGAGCCGCTGTGCGTGCCGTCTCATAGATAAACATTACATGTTGTTCCTCGTGCATCCAGCGAACCAATGCCAAATGACCGTATCGAACAGCATAGTTCAAATGTTCTGGTTCGAGTGTGACACCGCGTTTTATCATCCACTCCAGCACCGGTCGCGCGTTGCATCTGGCAGCACAGCCTCGCCCAAAGGCCCTGATATACCCGTATGCATATATATCGTATTCAAGCCACTCAAGTACCGGTATATTGTTATCTATTCCATTTAACAAATTAGCAATATCATAGATATTGACCTTAGGAGGACTTACATCGGATTGCTTCGAGGCACCATTCCACATTCGGTTCAAAGTGCAATTGATCTCGAAGCCAACGTACTACTGGTAGATACTGACAGGCCTCCGAACCAATATGCAATAACACACTTTTACGGTACTTGGGTGCGGTGTTGCGCAGATCTTCCAGTCGTGCTTTGCATCGAGAGCGAGAATTGAACATCTCGTCTCTCAGACGTTTGCAAACAAATTGGAGAACGATGAGCTGAAAAAACGGCCCAGTGCTAAAATACTCATCCAGAAACCAACGAAATAGATCATACGATACGAAATCAAACGGAGACAGAGACGACATTTTCTTTTTTTCGGTTTTTTTTTCGTTGAGAACCAAAGTTATTTATCAGAGTAAAGAAAAGTGTCTAGACACTTTCAATTCTTATTTTCCGTTTCTCTTTTTTGTTCCTCATTCCTTTCTCTTTTTCATCAAACCGATTTCTTCTAGATACTTTGCTACATCCAGACGAATGTTTTCACGTTCATTGATGAAAGAACTGTCATTGAGCGGAAGTGAACAAGTGCATTGTTCAATTAACCACTGCACCATTTCGAGCGCAATTGGTTTCTGACAATATATTGCAACATACAGTATCTCGATCTGATTTCGTGTTTGTTTCAGTATTGGGTACAAGAACTTGACCATAGAGAGATGACCTTGATCTGCGGCACGTTCGATGAAGTCGTTCTCTTGTATCCCATTGACAAGCCATACTAGATCACGCTGATGTAGGAACTGAAATACGTCGAGGTGGCCCGCTTCTATGATTTCACCCAACATATCGTACTCCAAGTCGAACGGACAACCATTCTCTATTGCCCATTGTAGTACGGATAAGTGGCCTTTTTCGGCTGCCTGTTGCGTGGTGTTGTTACCCCATTCACATCCCTGTGAGCGCAGGTACTGTAACAGAGAGAGGTGTCCATTCTTAGCCGCCATCGAACACACTCCCGCATACCATTTGAGACCGCATTCATCATGCAACCACTGTATCATCTCTTTCGAACCGCTCCGAGCCGCAGAAACCAATATGTCGTCATTATCGATCTTGGCGCCCTTCTTTACCACATATTGCAGCAGTGAAAGATTACCTGACTGGGCCGCAAAATAAGTAGGCGGACAGTAAAATGGCACGAGATGTTCTTCGTGCATCCAACGAACCAACGTCAGATGTCCGTGTATAATGGCGCAGTTCAGATGATCTGAATCGAGCTGGTAACCGCGCCCGACCGCCCATTTCAACACCGAGCGTGAGTTACTTTCGGCAGCGGATCGACATACATTATACAGGTCGTACGTAATGCATTTGCTACACGGTATCTTGTCAGATACAATGCTACAGCTGTAGCATTGTATCTCGTCCGAGTAAAGCCATTTGAGTATCGGTACGTTGTTACCTGTTCCCGTCAAAAATTAGTAGAATAGTAAACCGTGCGATAAAGTAGATGTTTACCTCGTGCTGCTTCGTAGCACCATGTCACATCCAACGGAAAGTGTAACTGACATCGAAACCAACGAGCTACTGATACCGATTTGTGCCGACACGTCTCGGCACCAATCTTTGTGAATGCCTTTCTGCGATATACAGGAGCGGTGTTACGCAGATCCTCTATTCGTACTTTGCCTCGAGAACGAGGATGTAACACCTCGTTCTTTAGTCGTTTACAGACAAACTGAAGGAGAATGAGCTGGAACAACGGTCCAGTGCAAAGATACTCATCTACAAACCAACGAAATAGATCATAAGACAGGAAATCAAACGGAGATAGAGACGACATTCTTCTTTTTCGATATACGTTGAGGACGATAATGATGATTTATTTATCCGAGTAAAAGAAAAGTGTCTAGACACTTTCAATTTCTTATTTTTCGTTTCTTCGATTTTGTCATTAACTCTTTCTTTTCCAAATACTTAACGACATCCAAGCGCATTGTTTTTCGATTCAGATCGAGTTCGTTCTTGGATGGTGGTTCACAATGTGTCTGTTCAATCAACCATTGTATCGTTTTGAGTGCTGACGGTTTCCTGGATCGCACGATAATCTTCAACAACGTTGTACGGAATTGACTTGTTTGTAACGGGCACAAGAACCGCACTATCGCGAAGTGACCGTTCCGTGCAGCATACGTGATAGAAAGCTCTGTCGATTTGTATCTATATGTTGGATCACGTTCGCATAGAAAACGAAGTACGTCCAAGTGACCTTTTTTGATAATAGCGGCCAACAAATTGTCTGTTAACACAAGTGGACATCCGTTATCCACTGCCCACTGAAGTACAGATAGATGACCGTGTTCTGCTGCACAATACGTAGTGCTTCTGTCCCACGGGCAGTCTTGCGAACGCAGATATTGCAACAACGACAGGTGTCCGCCGCGAGCCGCTCCTGCACATACTCTGAATACCCATGGTCGTTTGAGTTCGTCGCGCAGCCAGCGTACCATCGTCTCTGAGCCAGCGATCGCCGCGAATTTCAATGCCTCCACATGAATGTCGGCGTTCTTCTTCACTACATACTTCAGAAGTTCTAGGTTGCCCGTATTCGTTGCCCAAGCCATCGACATCCTCTCAAATGGCACATGTTTCTCTTCGTGCATCCAGCGAACTAATTCAAGATGTTCATTTCGGATGGCGATGTTCAGAAGGTTTGGGGTGAGCGCAGCGCCACGATGGAGTGCCCATTTCAACACTGAGTATGAGTTGTGTTTGGCGGCAACCCGACATAGCTTACTTATGTCGTATGGAACTTCATTCGAGCTAAGCCACTCAAGCACTGGTACGTTATCATCTATTATCACACCGAATTAGTAGGAAAATGGTAGTGATATTGATCGAATGTTTACTTCGGGCTGCTTTACGACACCATTCCTCGTTCGGTTGGGAACCCATTCGATCTCGAAACCAACAGGCCACCGAAACATACTGACAGGCTTCTGCGCCAATCTTTGAGAATATATTTTTTCGATACTCGGGTGCTGTGTTACGTAGTTCTTTCACCCGTGTTCGGTATCGCGAACCAGGTTCTCTTACCGCCTTTCTCAGACGCTTGCAAACAAACTGGAGAATAATGAGCTGGAACAGTGGTCCATCGCCAAAATATTCGTTCACCAGTAAATACACTATCTCATATGGTAGGAAATCAAGCCAAGATAGAGACGACATTCTTTTTCGATATATGTTGAAAACGATAATTATGATTTATTTATCAGAGTAAAAGAAAAGTGTCTAGACACTTTTAAGTATTATTCTTAGAAATGGTTCTATTTCTTCTTCATCAATCCCTCCTCTTCTAGATACTTGATGACATCCAGACGCATATTTTCACGATAAAGTTCGAGAGGAGCAATGCAACCCTTCCAAACGGTATGTTCAATCGTCCACCGTACAATCATTAATGTCAACGGTGTGTGGCCTCGCGCTGCCTGCAACAAAACTGTAGAATAATGTGTTGGCCATAATGGGTATAGGAATTGTAATACAGAGAGATGGCCGTTACGTGCGGCTTTTCCGACCGCGTCTGTCTCTGACAGATTACAGAGAAAAAGTTTCGGATTACGATTATATAGAAACTGTAACACATCTACGTGACCACGTGATGCAACGATACCCAACATAATAGTCTCGTACTTCAAAGGACAGTCGTTCTCTACCGCCCATTGCAATACAGATAAATGGCCTTTGATGGCTGCCTGATATGTGGTATCACTGTCCCACTCACAACCTTCTGAGCGCAGGTATTGTAGTAAAGAAAGATGTCCTCCTGTGGCTGCCATTTCACACACTTGTGGTGCCCATTCGAGACCCCATTCGTCGCGTAACCATCGTACCATCTTCATTGAACCATTTTGTGCTGCAGCAGATAAAAGTTTGTTGTCAATATCTTCGCCATTCTCTGCCATAGACTGAAGAAGTTCCATGTTGCCAGACTGAGCTATACAATACATCGTTACATAATTAAACGATATGTGTTTCTCTTCGTGCATCCAATGAAACAGGTCCGGATGCGAGATGGTGAAATTCAGATGATACGAACTGAGCTCAAAGTCGTCGAACTGAACAAGCATCCATTCTAGCACCGCACGTGAGTTGTGTTCGGCAGCATGCCCACCTAATATTTTCATATCACACTCCACTTCGATCGAATCAAGCCATTCGAGCATTTCTATATTGTTGCCTGCTCTTATCATTACATTAGAAAACAATAAACGTGATATCATATGTGTTTTTACCTCGAGCTGCTTCATAACACCATTCTACATCTGGCTGGAAATGCAATCGATCGTAAAGCCAACGTGCGGCCGAACCGTACCGACATGCCTCCGCACCAATCTCTGTGAATACCCTTTTGCGATGTGCAGGAGCAGTGTTACGCAGATCTTTCAGTCGTTTTTGGCATCGAGTTTCGAACATTGCCCTGTTCAATTTTTTACAAACAAATTGAAGGAGAATCAACTGGAATAATGGTCCGGTGCTGAAATACTCATTCGTCAATAAATATATTATATCATCCGACAGTAAATCAAACAAAGACATTTTTTGATGTATTTTTTTTTTCACTAACAAAGAATATATTTATCAGAGTAAAAAAAGTGTCTAGACACTTGTATTCACTAACCATAATCCACGGAACATTTAACCGTGAGGTTTACTTAGTAAAAATCAGATTATTGTATAAGCGAAATAAACATAAGAATACATCACAAGAAAAGAAGAATATATGGTGCGATTCCTTGTGGTGTTTCTGTTTTTCTTCGTAGTGTTGGTAGCATCTTTGAGACGTCCATTGAGAATCTTTGCAGCGTGCGCTTTCCATGGTCGAGAATGGGCCACTGCAGAATTGTGTCAGTCGTGGAAACGGCAATACGAGACATACCTTCAAGCCACGGATGGTTCGGTTCTTCCAGAAGTCGAATGGATCATTGTATCAGACGTGAACAGATGGGGAATCCAACAGGCTCGCGATGTCGGACACGCATGTTCTCGAAGTAACACGAATGGCGTCGACCTAAACCGCAACTATCCGATACCTACAGCATGCAAACAAAGTCTTTTCCACACCGAACTCGTGCGTAATTCCACATTACCAGATGGAGAAGAGTATGCCGGTCCAGATCCGTTTTCCGAAGCCGAAACACGAAGCCTAGTAGAAACGATAGAACAACATGCGCCGATTGATATCGCATTCTTTGTACATACCGGAGATGAACTCGTCTTGACTCCATTTGATGCTTGTTGGGAAGCACCTGAAAACTACGAACATCAATTACGACTCGCACGGTGGTTGAATCATACCGCCAACCTTAGGGTGCGTGCAATCGGCGCCGGTATGACCACGTTATATCCTGCCACAGGTACTGCAACCGATTATGTGCATTCGTATCTCGATGTACCTTTTGTGTTTACTCTCGAAACCTATCGTCTGCCCACCGAATGCGCCGATCTATACCCGGGACTCAGTAGCATGCCGACAGCAGAAATGAACGCACATCAATGTCGACTTACGTTTGTGCCTCGTCATGGATCGGACTGCGATACGGACGATTTGTCGGCTTACGTGCGCCGTTGGTCACGTTTGTTTGATGCCATACTGGAGTTGGTTCGAAATGAAAAAGACCGAGAAACGTTATGGCGTTGGATCGGAGAACGACAATAAAGAAAGGTGTTCAATTGAAGAACATAATGGCTTTAATAGTTAATACTTGGTGTTTCTAGTTACTATGTTCAAAGAGAGTTTGTCGACAACCAACATTAAAGGTCTCAACGAATACACGCGTCATCAGCACGAATGGCATCAATTCCAGACAAAAACGATAATAATACCAAAGGAAGATTCTTGTTATTATGTGTTGTGTTGGAGGGTTGGCGAACGAAAAAAACCGGGACGCATTATGGCGTTGGATCAGAGAACGACAATAAAGAAACGTGTTTAATTGTAGAACACGGTGGCTTTTTAATACTTTAATAGTTGAGAGTTTGTTGGCAACCGACATTAAAGATCTCATACTTCGTCTTCAGCATTTGGAATGGAATCGATTCCAGCTGAAAGTAACAACGGATCGTCTCATCGACTCTCATTATTCGGTGCTGTTGCGGCACTGAACGCCGAATATGTCCGGACTCGGAATCTAGACGATCAAGCCTATAAGCTTTGTCTTGCCGATCATGATATCAAAATGTGGCCTGAGCGCTACGAACGGATACGTCGCGAGTACTCGGGTGTCTATCGACTTGATCATCCAACGATGTTGCGCGAAAAACCACCTGGTCTAGAACACACCTTCTGTGTTGTTGCAGCAGCGGAGGTGGTCGATCAAGACAGCAAGATTTCGTCGATTCGTATGCACTCGAACGTCGGTTTCGAGAATCTACTCTTTGAGAATGCTGCCGAGGAATCCAAACAACAGCGCGTTGAAATCGATCGGCGTAGCATAGTGACCTGTGAACGCAAGTTGGCGCTACTCATGAAAGGTATTGTCATTGACGATGCCTGGCACCGTGCTGGTACATCAGGACTACTACTCGCAGCCGCTTGCTGTCAACCAGAACTGTTGGCACTTGATGTGGCCGATGACTCGCACGCCGATTCTCAATCCTCGGACATGAATGATAGCGATCAATCGTCACCCATTACAATTCAACCTGGTGTCGTGTTTTGCCGTGCCAAACATATCCTCTCGGATCGAGACTTTGATTTACCTCCGGATGCGCGAGTTGCAGTGGTGTCCGAACGTCATGTTCTCATTGTTTTGCTCGCAGCGAATCCGTCAGCAGTGAAGGTACACGATCTTTATTCGTTTGCTTGGCCACGTAACACCGAAGACGATGGAGGTGCGCGGGTGTTTGTCATGCGTCGTAAGATCTATCGCGATCTGCTCTATATCGCACGCCAACTCACCAAACATCTTCTACAACATCTTGTTCCGCTCGGTGCAGTACAAGTTCAAGTCAAAGAAATCAACAAGACCCCAACCGATAACACGGTTCGTCTCATTGTACGAGCGGATTATGTTCGGATCGCATCGTGCTCTAACCTACTCTATCGTGCTGCCGGTGCCGGAGAGATGTTTCGCAATGAAGTGACCCCGAGACTTTGGATGTGTATGAATCCATCGAATCGAAGTGATGTGCTTGCTCATCGAATGGCCGATCCGCTGGGCCTATTTCGAGTACAGACCACATTTGCCAAGGGTTTATTGGCGGCAGGCATTCGTGGCGAGACCATCGAAGAGGCAGTATTGACATACGTACAATCGAAAGAAGTCAATACGAAGAATTCTTCTGCTGTTGTATCAGTATCTGATACAACTACTGCCAAGATCCGTGATCTGTCATAATGGATTCTTCAGTGTTAGAAGATTTTATCTGCAAAAAAAGTAATAAATCTTAATTATCAGAATCTTCCTCCTCTTCGCATTTGGTTTGTTTCTTGGGGCGATCTTCCTCACTGCTACTTGGGATAGTATCATCGCTGCTTTCTTCTTCATTATTACTCTGGACATAGTCTTCTTCGCTGTTGCATTGAATGCTATCTTCGTCGTCTTCCTCGCTGCTACATTGAACATTGTCTTCGTCGTCTTCCTCGCTGTTACATTGAACATTGTCTTCATCATCATTGTCACTGATAGAAGATGATTCGGCTTGTTCGATACGACGCTGCTTGCGCAGACGAGCCTTTTCTAACAGATCATCGACTCGTTTCCCGCACTTGGGCCCTAGACCTTTGCCACGGCTGATTTCGTCGGTGAGTTTCCTGTTGCAACGGCCGCAACGCCCAATTTCTTCTCCGTAGAGGCGAAAAGCTTCAACTGCGCCAGTTTTTTCCAACAATCGGAGAATCTCTTCAGCTTCTTCTCGCGGGATTGTACGATCTGCATGACCGCCTTTCACGGCTTGGACATTGATCCCACCACCGGGAAATCGAATGATACGCCAGAATTCCAGATCGTTGTTGACACCGGAACGAGCCGGCAAAGCATAATACCCGATGATGTGAGTCGTAAGCAGCGGGGGATTGTATGGAGCACGAGGAACATTCGTATCTGATATCAGACTGGACGGCGATTCGTGATGTGGGGGTTTAGATGGGACTGCACTCACGATTCCACGATGACGTTTCTTCGAATGTGATATGGTATC
>Ga0315281_10007404_pt1 | contig 15469 bp, 14 predicted proteins | sample YL17G07_0_MG_FD_204540 | JGI IMG/M metagenome (GOLD analysis project Ga0315281, IMG submission 204540) | Sediment microbial communities from Yellowstone Lake, YNP, Wyoming, USA - YL17G07_0 | ecosystem: Environmental > Aquatic > Freshwater > Lake > Sediment | place: USA: Wyoming | collected...
GACACGGCCGGCGTGGAAACGGCCCAGGCACTGCGCACGGCGGGCCATGCCTCGCGCACGCTCGACAGACTCGCGGGGACACACCTCGAGGCGGACCTCGTGGCCGACCTCGACGCGATCCGTTCACCGGCCAGCGGCCAGCGCGGCGGCGAGCTGTACGCGGCCGCGCTCGAGGCCGTCGGGCAACCCCCGCCGGAGTGGCGCTCCGACGCTCGGGCAGCCACCTTCTGGTCAGATGTCGGGCTGCGCTAGCCGGGCCGGATGAGGCGCCGCTGCTGAAAGGCCAGTCGGTAGTCGAGGCCCGCGTAGAGCGCCGTTGCGGGCTCGTTGGTCGGGTCGACCGCGAGCCAGACAAACGAGGCACCGACGGCCAACCCGGCGCGCGTGACGATGGTGGTCAGGTAGCGACCGAGCCCCGTACGTCGTCGTGCCTCGACCACGCCGAGGCCGTGGATGACGGCCAGTCCAGCCTCCACCAGCAGGCGGGCCGTGGCCACCGGCTCGCCGCCGATGCGCACGAGATACGCACGTACGAGACCCGACGCGACGGTTGCGTGGAGGGCGGCGCGCCGGTCGTCGCGTTCGGCCTCCATCACCCCGAAGATGGCACGCTCGACGGCCTCGTACTCATCGACGTGCCGGGACGTGATCGCCTCGAGGCGCAGGTCGAGGTCGAGGTGCGGGACAGCCGCGGCGCGGCGCGTCCACAGCATCACCTCACCACCCACGTCACGCCAGCCCGCGTCGATCAGGTAGGCCACCAACTCGGGCGGCTCGGCGAGACCTTCGGCCACGTCGAGCACGGGGACTTCGCCGAGGGCACGCAGGCGCCGGGCCGCGAGGTCGGCGTGCCCTTGCCAATCGGCCGCCGACCAGCGCAGCCGGGTGACGTGGTTGAAGGCCGGACCGCGCCCCGGCCAGGTGACCAGCGTGGCGCTGAGGTCCGGGTCATCGCGCCGGGCTGCCCCGGCCAGTTCGACCAGGCGGATGGTGCCCCACTCGATCCCCGCCAGCTCCGTCGCGTCGGGGCCAGCAGGGGCCTCGTGGGACGCGTCGCGCCGAGGTCGAGCGGTCGCAGGGTGCTGCGTCGGCGGCGGTCTGCTCACGGGAAGACGATGACGCGACGCGCGCCGTCCCCCCGCCGCATCGCCGCGAAGGCTTCGTTCAGATCGTCGAGACCGATGCGTTCGCTGATCAGGCGCTCGACCGGCAGCCGGCCTTCGAGGTGCAGGCGGGCCAGGCGAGGGAACGCCTCGGCGGGCACCGAAGATCCGTAGTTCGAACCCAGCAGGCGGCGGCCCTGCTCGACAAAACGGTAGACGTCCAGACCGGCGCGCGCACCCTGTGGAGTCATGCCCACCAGCGTGGTGGTGCCCCCGGGGCGCGTCAGGTCGATGGCCATCTCCACGGTAGTGGGCAGCCCGATACATTCGAAGACGTGGTCCGCACCGCCCTCGCTGCCGGCCGCCGATAGCGCCGCCTGGACCAGCGCGAGGGTGCCCGCTGCATCGCCGGGCATGGCGCGCACCGCCCCCGTCGCGCCGAGCGACCGCGCCAGGATCAACTTCTCGGGCCGCGTGTCGAGGGCGACGATGGGCGTGGCGCCCGCGAGCAGCGCGCCGAGCAGGGCCGACAGGCCCACGCCGCCGAGCCCGATGATGACCACTGACTGACCCGTGCCCACTTGTGCCGTCTCCAGCACGGCACCGACCCCGGTCGTCACGGCGCAGCCGATCAGCGCCGCCACCTCGACGGGGGTGCGCGGATCGATGGGGATGGCGGCCTCGGCCGCCACGACCTGTGCCGAACCGAATGTGCCGATGCCGCTGTAGGTGCCCACCGGTTCGCCATCGACGCGGTGGACGCGAACGAGGTCCGGGCTCAGGCGATGGCCGGCGCCGACAGGGCGCTCACACTGCCACGCTTCGCCGCGGCCGCAGGCGGGGCAGGTGCCGCAGGGGGCCGTCCAGGCGAGCACCACGAGGGCGCCGGGCCGCAGCCCGGGGAAGCGCTCCGCGACGCCGTCTCCAAGCGCCTCGACCACGGCCGCGCCCTCATGACCGAGCACGACATCGGGCGGCCGGGCCCATTCGCCGTCCACGACGTGGAGGTCGGAGTGGCAGACGCCGCTGGCGGCCATGCGCACGGCGACCTCGCCCGGACCCGGCGGGTCCAGCACGAGCGACTCGATCTGCAGCGGCCGCCCGGGTGCCCGGAAGACCGCGCCGCGGAACTCGCGGACCATGCCTACCCCTCGAAGAGGATGCGGCGGATCCAGCGCACGGGTGGTGTGCCGTGGGCGATGACCGATTCCAGGTGAGTGCGCTGGTCGAAGCCCGGGGTCGGGCCGAGGGCGCCCACCAGCCGGGGCGGCGGTACGACGTCGGCACTCGCCCCGGCTGCGACGGCAGCCCGCCGTCGGGCCTCGATCTCGAGATCCCACATCTCCAGCGAACCGACGTAGTAGGTCGACAACTGCGTCGAGCTGAGCCGGGCGCGCAGGTACTTCGCGCGGGCCTCCTGCTCTTCCTGGAAGGCGCCCTCGACCATCAGCCCCATCGCTTCGGCCTCGCCCATGCCATCGACATGGATGCCGATGTCCAGCAACGTGTTGACGACGCCGCGCAGTTCGTACTTCCAGTGGCTCAGCAGCAGCGCGGGGTCGTCCGCCTGGTAGCCGGCGTTGATCATGACCTGCTCGATGTAGACGGCCCAGCCCTCGGCGAAGACGCCGCTCTGGAAGACGGAGCGCGCCAGCGATTCCGATCGGTTGGAGCGCGCCAGCTGGAGGTAATGGCCGGGGATCGCCTCGTGCAGGCAGAGGAGGCGGAGCATCCGCTCGTTCTCCTCGCGCAGGTACGATTCAAGACGCTCGGGCGGCCACCCCGGATCGGGCGGCGTGACCCAGAACTCACTCACGAGGCCCTTGTCGAGCGGTCCCGGCGGGCTCAGGAAGGCGCCACCGTACGGGCGCAGGAAGGCCGGCGTCCAGGTGATGCGGAGCGGCTCGTCGGGCAGCGTGATGATGCCCCGAGCACGCACGAAGACCTCGATCGCGGCCGTCTCGCGCCGGCAGAAGTCGAGCAGTTCGTCCGCCGCTGGGTGGACCCGGGCGATCGTGTCGAGAACACCGGCGACGACGGCATCGTCCCCGTCGGGCAGCGGATCGGAGGGCCGAGAGGCAGGCCACATGGCGCGGGCCAGGCGGATGATCTCAGCCCGGATCGCGTCGTAGTCGTGCTGGGCGCGGGCGCGCAGGACCTCGGGGGAGAGATCGCTCGAGAGCGTATGGGCCAGCTTGGCCGCGAAGAGCTCGGCACCGAGCCGGCCCTCACCCTCCGCGCCGGGCAGCACGACGGTCTCGAGGTGGTGCCGGAACGCCTCCACGGCCGTCGCCACCGCGAGCGATGCGTCGCGAAGTGCCGCCAGGATGGCCGCGGCTTCGGGAGCTACCTGCCGCTCCGCTTCGGCGATGGCCTCTGACGCCAGGTCGCTCAGGCCGGGCAGCTGCGCGATGGCCGTCTCGACGTGCAGTCGAGAGACAGGCCGTCCGGGTAGCCCGACCAGGGCTTCGGCGGCCCCGGCGAAGACGTCGCCTACGCGGCTGGCCCGCCAGGCGAACGCCGTCCCACGGTGCGTCCACGGGGCGAACTCGCGAGCCAGCAACTCGTGCAGGCCGGAACCGACGAGAGCCACATAGCCGAGCGCGTCCCAGGCGCCTTCGCGCAGCACGTCATCGTCGAAGGTGAAGCCATCGAGCACATCGAGGGTGATACCGCGATCGATCCTCTCGTCGGGCGTCAGCGCCGAGTCGGGCAGCGCCGTGAGCGCCAGCCGGTGACGGGCGTAGAGCGCCAGCCGGGCACGGCGTCCCCCCTCGGAGAGATCGGGCCAGCGATCATCGTAGGCGTGGAAGCCGACCTGGGTCGCCCACGTCGGGAGCGCGGCGAATAGATCGTCCAGGAGCTCGCGCAGGGCGTGGTCGAAAGCGGACCGAGGAGCAGGGCGCCCATCGACGACGGCGGGCTCGAAATGCGGGACGGCGGCGGGCATCTGGACCTCCGGAGGGGGCGCGGTCGGTGCGCCCATCGTAACCGTGACCGTGCCATGTAGGATGGAGCGGTGAAGCAGGTGGCGCGCCTCATCGTCAACGCCGTGGCACTCCTGGTAACGGTCGTGGCCGTCCCGGACCTCGATTGGCACCACGACGGCAGCCTGGTCAACATCGCCCTCCTCGCGCTCGTCTTCGGCGTCATCAACAGCTACCTGAAGCCGGTCCTGAAACTGCTCAGCCTGCCGCTGCGCTTGATCACCTTCGGGCTCTTCGGGCTCGCCCTCAATACCGCCCTGTTCCTGCTCCTGGCCTGGGTCGGCAACCAGTTCCAGCTCGGCTTCAGCGTTTCCGGCTGGCCCGCCGGCGCGTTCTCGGTCCAGGTCATCGTGACCGCTTTCATCGGCGCGGTCGTCCTCAGCGTCGTCTCCACCCTCCTGGCCTTCGTCGTGCGCGACTGACGGGCTGACCGGCAGGGCGGCAAACCTCGACGACCCGGCACGTTCAACATGAAGTGAACAAGAACGGCACGGGGCGGGCGATCCATGCAGTCGAGGGACTTGCGTCAGATGGCCTGGGATGGGCCGATGAGCGCGCGGCACGTCCGCCGGGCCGACGGCCGATGCGCTGCGGGCATCAGGGACAGTCCGACCGAGCCCGCTCCGGCCCCGGACCTGCTTCGACGTTCACTTGAAGTGGAAAGGTCGGCCAGGACGATGCGCGGCAGACTTTCGGATCCGCCCGAGCTCCGGGCGTGTAGGCTGGCGGGTGTCTTCGCCGGATCCGAGACGGAGGATGGGTGCGAGGTGCACCTCCGGGCCCATAGCGTCACCGTTCTGCTGGCCGCGGTCGGGCTGCTGTTGCTGCTCGCGCCGCCGATGGCCGCGGCCGGGCCGCCGTTCCCCGAGCCGGTGGCCGGTCAGGTCGTCTACGACGTTGCCGGCATCTTCGACAGCCCGACCGTCGCGACGGCGACCCGGATCATCACGGGCATCGAGGCAAGGACGGGCGCCGAAGTCGTCGTCTACACCCAGATCAAGCCGGGCGTGTCTGACACCGAGGCCGCCGCCGACGCACAGACTCTGGGCAACGAGTGGGGGGTGGGGCGGGCCGGCTTCGACGACGGCCTGGTCATCCTCTTCGACATGGAGACCGGCGGCGCGCATGGCGCGGTACAGCTGCAGGCGGGGTCTGGTTACAAGGCCGCCTACCTGTCCGACGCCGAGCGCCAGGCCATCTTCGACGACGCGATGCTGCCGCTGCTGCGGGATGGCCGCATCGGCGCCGCACTGCTGGCCGGCCTCCGGGCGATCGACGCGAATGCCACGCCGGCGCATGCCCAAGGGCTGCAAGCGGCGCGCACGGCGAACGCCGTCATCGGACTCGTGCTGGCGCCCGCGCTCCTGGTGCTGCTGGTGGGCGTCTTCGGCTGGCGCTGGTACCGCGTGGGGCGCGATCCGGTCTACCTCGACGATGCCTCGATCCACATGCCCGCACCTCCGCCTGGACTGACGCCCGCAGTCGCCGCGCTGCTGATCGATGATCGCTCCTCGACGCACACCTTCACCACGGCGCTCGTGGACCTCGCCGCCCAGGGCACCATCTCCTTCGATCCCGACAAGGGGCTATTGGGCACGAAGGTCTCGATCGTCGTTGGTGATGCAGCCGGGGAGACCATCGTCGGAACCGCCGAGGCGGGACTGCTCAGGAGCCTGCGCCGTGAATCTGTCAACGGACGCATCGAGCACGACGATCTCCATGTCCTGGAGAAGACGGTCGAGGCGTTCGACAAGGCGCTCGAGCGGACGGGCACGACCTCGGGCTGGTTCAGAGAGCCACCGAAGATCTCCGTCGTGCGCTGGTCGAGGATCGGCGTCGCCGAGGTCGTCGGCGGCCTCGTGGCGTTCTGGGCGGCAGCGATGCTTCCCGCCAGCGGGCTCACCCTGCTGGGGGCGGCGCTGTTGGCCGCGGGCATCGTCACGCTGATCCTCAGCCGCCACATGTCGGCGCGGACGCACGAGGGGGCGCGCCTCTTCGCCTGGCTGTCAGCCTATCGGCGTTCGCTCCAGAAGACGATGGCGGCGGCGGCCTCGATGAGCGAAGTGGCTGCCAGCGGCGCGCTGCCCTGGATCACGACGCCGGACGAGGCGACCGTCTGGGGCGTCGCGCTAGGGCTGCATCACGAGGTCGAGGCGATCCTCCAGCGCAGCACCGAAGCGCCTGCGGCCCCGACCGGGGGTGTTTGGTTCCCGGCGTGGTACGGCGCCAGGCTGGTCGGCGGCTCGCCCAGCGGGCGGGCGCCCAGTCTCTTCTCGGCCTCGGCGATCCCCGACTTCGGGGGGATGTTCGCCGCCCTCGGCTCGGTCAGGGGGTCTGCGCTGGCCACCCGCTCGAGCGGAGGCGGCGGGGGCTTTGGCGGCGGTGGGGGCTTCGGCGGCGGCAGCGTCGGCGGCCACTTCTAGGGGCTACTCCTGCAGGCGTTGTTCGACCGAGGGTTTGCGCGAGACGCAAGAGATCGCCGGGTCGTGTTCCGATCCTGCGCGTGGCGCACGGTTCCTGCGTCAGGCGGCTGCCGCCGTCCGTCAGGTGCGCCTGACGCAGATCCCTGCCGCCCGCACGCCGCTCGCCGGTCGCGCCTCGGCGTCGCCGGGCGGGTCGCCTGCTTCGGCTAGACTGGCGCCATGGGTGCCGTCGAGACCATGGAGCTGTTCTTCGAGCTGCTGAACGGGGATGATCGCGAGGGCGCGGTTGCGCTCATGGACGAGAAGACCGAGATGACCATCCACGTCGGCGACAGCGCCCAGAAGCTCCGCGGCGTGGAGCGCGTGGGTGGCTGGTTCCTGCGCGCCGACCGCGGCCTGCGGATGCTCCCGGGGGAGGTCAAGGACACCGGCACGACCTACGAGGCGGACGTGCTGGTCATCCGACCAGGGGTCCAAAGCCAGCACATCGACGCCACCTTTCGTGTCGAGGCGGGCAAGATCACGGCCATCAACTTCACCCCTCGCCGCTGACCGGTGGCTCGCCCAACGGGCCCGGCGGACGAACAGTTCGACGCCTCCTTGCCTGACTACGCGAAGCGTAACCGTGCCCACTGGGACGCCGCCGCCGCTGACTACCAGGCCACCCAGGGTCGCCAGCTGGTCGAGTCGGGCGGCCTCGCCTGGGGCGTGTGGCAGATCCCGGAGGCTGACCTCCGAGTCCTCGGCGAGGTGGCGGGCAAGACCACGCTCGAGTTGGGCTGCGGCGCCGCGCAGTGGTCGATCGGGTTGGCCCGGCGGGGTGCCGCCGCGATCGGCGTCGACCTCTCTGAGGAGCAGCTGCGGGCGGCCTGGATCGCCGCACGCGAGGCAGGCCTCGCCCTGCGCCTGCTGCATGCCTCGGCCGAGGCCGTGCCGCTGCCCGACGCCAGCGTGGACATCGCCTTCTGCGACTGGGGAGCGCTGCGCTTCGCCGATCCCGGGCGGGTCGTGCCCGAGGCAGCGCGACTGTTGCGCCCCGGCGGCCTGCTGGCCTTCTCCACCGCCAGCGCGCTCATGGACCTGTGCTGGGCGGATGGCACCGATGCCCCCGAGACGCTGCTCTTGCGCGACTACTTCGGGCTGGGCGGGCTCGATCTCGAGAGCACGACCGAGTTCCAGCTTACCGACGGCGACTGGGTCCGCCTCTTCCGGCGCAATGGCTTCACGATCGAGACACTGCTCGAACTCCGGCCGCCCGAGGCGGCGGTCACGACCTTCTGGGAGCCGGAGGCCTACGACTGGGCGCGGCGTTGGCCGGCCGAGCAGATCTGGCGCGTCCGTCGCGAGGGCGGCTGAGCCTCACGGGCTCGGCGAAGGCTCGCCCCCGGGCAACGGTTCGGGCGTCGCGGGAGCCGGGACGGTGATCAAGTCACCGACATGGATAGTGTTCTGATTGGTGATCTGTGGGTTCACCGCCAGCAACTCCTCGACCGTCAGGCCGAGGCGACTGGCGATGTTGCTCATGGTGTCGTTGGCCACCACCACGTAGATCTCCGCTGTCGGCAACGGCACTGCCGTCGGCTTGGGCGTAGGGGTTGCGATCCCGATCCCCGCACGTTCGGTGGCACTGGGACCCGGCGTTTGCGTCGCCGTCGGGGAGTTCACCAAACCGGGCAGGATGACCACCACGATCGCCGCAGCCGCGAGTGCCACGAGCACGAAGAAGATGTTGGAGACGCGGGGGATGCCCGGGCGGGAGCGGATGGCTGGGTAGGCCTCGAAGTGCCGTGGCGTCTCCCACGGTGGAGCCTCCGGTTCGGCTCGGGCGTTGCGGCGAAAGGACATCCCGGCCGGACGCGCCTGGTTCAGAGGCCGCGCGGCGGGCGGGCGGACGATCGCGGGACGGCTCGACCGCGCACGCGCGGGTCGGCCTCGATCGCTCAGAAAGGCCGGCAGCTCCGCCTCGTCCGTCTCGGGAGCGGACACCGAGGGAGCCTCACGCCGAGGCGCGGCCGCCGGTTCGGCAGTCCCGCCCGGAGCCGACGGAGCGGCAGTCGCCGAAATCTCGGGCGCGTCGAAGGCCGTCAGCTGGTCGGGGTCTGCCTGGGGCCGATGGTCGGCCACCCAGGGAGGCGGAGCGGCCCAGTCGTACGTGCGGCGGCCGGATGCGGCCGGATGCCGCGGTGCTTCTCCGCCCCGCAGCGGCCCTGAGGCCCCCGCCGCGTCCGTGACCATCGCCATCTCGCGCACCGCCTGGACCCGGGCCCAGTGTTGGAAGGTGGGGCAGTCCCCGAAGTCCTCGCCCAGACAATAGGTCTCCTGATGGACGACGGTCCGCGGCGCGGGGGGTGACTCCGCGTGGCAGCGATGGCGGTGATCGGGATCGACCGAGTGCCGCCGGCGGTCATCATCGAAGGCGACGAAGGGGCACGCCGGCGCTCCGACCAGGAGTGGCGAAGGATCGGTCATCGGGCCGATGATAGCCGTGCCCGCCGCGGCTGCGGCCGTCGAGCCTTCGTGGCACGATTGGGGTCGCTCTCGTATACCGACAGCCCTCGAAGAGGTGAACCGTGCTCCGTGACCGTCTCCTGGCCGCGCTCGCCCCCCGCCGCACCGTCCATGCCCATTGCGACATCCCCTGCGGCATCTACGACCCACATGGCGCCGAGATCGCCGCGAAGACGGTGAGCAAGATGGTCGGCCTGATCCTCGACGGATGGGCCGAGGGTGGCCGCGTCGAACCGGGAAGCCAGGCGGACCTCGAGGTCCGCAACAAGGTCATTCGCTGCGTGAAGGTCAAGGAGGAGCACGCCGAACTGTGCAAGCGCGAGCTGCAGGTGCTGTGGAGCGACTACTTCAAACCCGAGCACCTCGGCCAATACCCGGATCTCCACGACCGCTTCTGGAAGTCGCTCAAACAGGCCGGCAAGTGCAAGCAGTCGGTGGATTCCGCGGCCGCAGCCGAACTCGAGGCGCAGGTGGGCGCCATCGCCGATATCTTCTGGGCCACCAAGGGCGGACGCCCCTCCTGAGCGGCTTCGGCGCCGGTGTTCGCACCGGCCTGCTGCTCGGTGGCGCCCTTCTCGCCCTGGTCCCGGGCGGCCGGCGCCTCGCCCGATCGTGGCAGGCTCGCGTGGCGGTCGAAGGGACGAGCATGCAGCCCACGCTCGAGCCTGGCGATTGGCTGCTGGTGGACCCGGACGCCTACCGGCGCCGGCCCCCGCGCGCCGGCGATCTGGTCGTCGCCCCGGACCCTCGTCAGGCGGACCGCGTGCTCGTGAAGCGCGTCGCGGCGCTCGACATCGACGGTCGCCTGCTGCTCGCCGGGGACGCCCGCGACGACTCGACCGACTCACGGACATTCGGCGCCATCGACGCCGGGTCCGTGCTCGGCCGCGCCTGGTTCCGGGTGTGGCCCCGGCGACGTTTCGGCGTCCTGCGCTAGAGTCCAGCGCCGTCCGGCAGCACGCGCGCGCCGAGCACCCGGATCATGCCCAGATCGCGCGGCAGGAAGTCCTGCAGCGCGATGCGCTCCACCCCGGCGCGCCCGAACTCCGCGATCCGCTCCAGCGCCTGCTCGGGCGTGCCCATGATCCAGCGTTCGCGGCGGGCAGCCAGCCATGCCTCGGCCTCCGGCGCCGCCATGCCCAGCATCTGCTGCTGTGCCCGGAGCAGGTCCCGGACGTCGCCCTCGGACTCGCCCACGAGCACACCGACCATGGCCGAGACGACGATCGTGTCGGGATCGCGACCGAGCGCCACACAAGCCGCCTGCAGACGGGCGAGGACCGGCGGCACGGCCTCAGGCCGGGCCGAGGTCAGGTCGTACTCGTCAGCGTAGGTGGCCGCGAGTCTGAGGCCGTGCGGTTTGCCCTCGCCACCGACGATGAGATGGGGGTGGCGCCGACCAGCACCGGAGGTCGGCCGCGGGCCGAACCGAGCGCCGCGCACCTGCCAGAAGCGCCCCTCGTAGGACCATCCATCAGGCTCTGTCCACAGCCCGTGCACGATGGCCAGGGACTCCTCCAGGCGATCCATGCGCTCGGCGAGCGGCGGGAAGGGGATGCCCAGCCCGTCGTGCTCGGGCTCGTTCCAGCCGGCGCCCATGCCCACCTCGACGCGCCCGCCGCTCATCTCGTCCGCGGTCGCGGCCACCTTGGCAAAGGCGCCCGGGATGCGGAAGGTGGCCGGCGAGACGAGCACGCCCAGACGCAGACGAGTCGTTTCGCGGGCCAAACCGCCGATGACCGTCCAGGCGTCGGTGGTGTGCAGGCCCGCCGCACCCGGGAAGCTGGCGAAGTGATCCGAGCGCAGCAGCGCCTCGAAGCCGGCCGCCTCGGCGGTCTCGGCGATCGCCAGTTGCTCAGCATAGCTCAGCCCCTGCTGAGCTTCGATCATCAGCGCGAAGCGCATCGTTCGGTCCTCACCGGCCGTTTGACAGATCCACCGGATGGCCGATGATAGTCAACGCCCTGCGAACCATTCACCCCGCGTGAGCGAGCACCTCCGCGACGGACCTGACCAGCGGGCGCGACCAACCGCCCGGTCCGGAACGCGATGAGGGAGACAGCACGACGATGAAGGAGAGCAGCGCCCCTGCGGCCGGCGTCGACGCCTGGTCCCGCCCACCCGTCGAGGTCTCGAGGCGCGCCCGCAACGAGATCCTCGTGGCCATCCTGCTGGGACTCTTCCTCAGCGCCCTCGACCAGACCATCGTGGGCACCGCGCTGCCGACCATCGTCACCGACCTGAAGGGCAACGACCTCTACGTCTGGGTCGTGACCATCTATCTCATCACCAGCACCGTGACGGGGCCGATGTACGGCAAACTCTCGGACCTCTTTGGCCGCAAGCCGATGCTGCTGTTCGGGGTCGGCCTGTTCCTGCTCGGCTCGGCCCTCTCCGGCTTCAGCCAGGAGATGTGGCAGCTGATCCTCTTCCGGGGCATCCAGGGGATCGGTGCCGGGGCCATCTTCCCGATCGCTCTGGCCATCATCGGCGACCTCTTCACGCCCGCCGAACGGGGCAAATACCAGGGTCTCTTTGGCGCCGTCTTCGGCATCGCGGCATTGATCGGACCATGGTTGGGCGGACTGCTGACCGAGACGGTCGGCTGGCACTGGGTTTTCTTCGTGAATCTGCCGGTCGGCGCGGTGACCATCTACATCATCTGGCGCCTGCTGCCCACCCTGAAGCGGGAGGGTGCCCGGCCGCGCATCGACTACCTCGGGGCGGCCACCCTGACGGCCGGCCTGGTGCCCATCCTCATCGGCCTCACCAACGCCCGGGCGAACGCCTGGTCAGACCCGAACGTGTGGGCCTGGATCGTGGGCGGCGCCATCCTGCTGGCCGTCTTTCTCGTCGTGGAAGCGCGCGCCAACGAGCCGATCATCCCCCTGCAGCTGTTCCGCCTGCGGACCTTCTCGGTCTCGATGTTCGCCGTGTTCGCTGCCAGCTTCGGCTTCTTCGGCTCCATCGTCTTCCTGCCCATCTGGTTCCAGGTGGTGGAGGGTTCGAGCCCCACCGCATCGGGTTATCAGCTGCTGCCCTTTCTGGCCGGCCTGATCATCAGCTCGATCGTGTCCGGTCAGCTGGTCAGTCGCACGGGGCGATACAAGTGGCTGACGGTGGGGGCCATCTCGAGCATGGTCCTCGGACTACTCCTGTTGACCAACCTGAGGGCCGGTACACCGCTGCCCACGGTCTGGATCTGGATGTTCATCACCGGTCTGGGCGTCGGCCCCTCGCTGGCGGTGTACACCATCATCGTGCAGAACTCCGTCCCCATGAAGATGCTGGGCGCCGCGACGAGCGACCTGACCCTCTTCCGCCAGGTGGGCGGCACCGTCGGCCTGACGCTCGGCTTCACGATCTTCCGGACTGGGCTGACGCACCAGATCCCGACCCAGCTGCTGGCGGCAGGCGTGCCCCAGGCGGCGCTCGATAAGGTGCCCCCGGGCGCGCTCAACGCCGCCGACCTGACCACCGTGGGCGACAAGGGCCTGGCTTTCCTGCAGGCTGTGCCCGAGCAGCTTCGTGGGCCGATCACGAACGGCATCCATGAGGCCATCTCGATCTCCATCGCCGACAGCTTCTGGCTCGGTGTCGGCGCGGCGATCCTCGCCGCGCTGGCCACCGCGTTGCTCATCGAGGCACCGCTGCGCACCACGTTCCACGACCCCGCCGAGCCCGAAAGCGCGGGTCGGCCGCCGGCGATGGCCGCGATCGATTAGGCGGCGGCCGCGCCGTCGGGCGCGACCGGTGTTGGCCGTCCGAAGCCGAGACGCCGAGCGGTGAGGAGCACGACGGCGAGGATCAGCAGCGCGGCGATCAGCAGCGGCAGACCCACGATGGCCAACCAGATGCCCGCCGTCAGCAGGCCCTGGCCCAGCTGGACGAGTTGGGCCACGGCCGAATCGACGATCGTGGCCGCGTCGAACCCCTGCTGCGCGGCTGTCACGGCCACGACCGGGATGGTCCATCCCACAGCCAGCGTTCCGTAGGCTGCCTGGTCCTTGAGCCCGTCACGCTCCGCGACCAGCTGCTCGATCTCGCCGCGCACGTTGGTGAGCTGCGATTGGACCTCGAGGATGTCGGTGATCTTGATGGCCTTGCTCATGATCGTCAGCAGTTGCTGCTCGGTGGCGCCAAGGTTGGCGATGTGCGCGTCGAGGTCCACCACCGACTTGGTCACCTCTACGGCCTGGGTCTGCTCCTTGACGACCTTTGTCGACAGGGACTCGAGGGCCGTCAGCGCCTCATCCCAGCGAGCCGAGGGCACGCGGTACGTGACCGCGCCGTAGGGTTGGTCACCGTCGAGGGCGATCTGCGAGCCGCTGACGTAGCCGCCGAGACCGACGATGGCCGTCCGTGCCTTGGCCAGCGATACGTCGAAGTCCTTGACCTCCAGCTCGAGCGCGCCGGTGCGCACGATGAGCGCCCCGTCGAGGAGCCGGTTGACCGATCGTGCCGCATCGAGTGCCGCGATCGGGCCGGACACCGCGCTCTGGTCGCCGCTCGACGAACTCGTGCGCTCGCCGACGGTGGCAGCGGCTGCGGGACCAGGCGCGCCACCGCCCGCGCCGCCCGCGCAGGCCACCGCCAGGGCGGCCACGGCGATGATCGTGAAGAGGAAGGGAAGCCGCCGCTGCGGCGTCAGGGTCGTGGAGCTGATCATGACGATGCCTCCAGGGATGGGGCGACGGCCTCCGAGCTACGCGGCTCGCGCCCGATCCGCGCCACGCTGACGCCGGCCCGCCCGAACGGGTTCCGCGCTGCTCGCGTTACCATCGGTGCGCGATGCCCGGCAAGCCCGTCCCGCTGCCCATCCCGGCCGGCCTCCAAGCGGCCGGTACGGAGGGCGCGGCCTTCGAAGCGGTCGCGCGGCTGGCGGAACTGCCGCTCGGGACCCTCGTCCGCGTGACCCGCGGCGACCTCGACATCCTCATCGCCCACACCGAGGCCGGCATTCTGGCAGTCGACGATCGGTGCCCGCACATGTCGGCTCCGCTCTCGCAGGGCGCCCTCGAGGGCTGCGTCGTGGACTGTCCGCTGCACGGCGGTCGCTTCGACCTCGCGACCGGCCGGACGGTTCGCTTCCCGACCACCGGCGGGTTGGATGCCGATGGCGTCTATCACCCCACATGGCAGCTGTCCGGCAGCCCGCCAAAGCCGGAGCCGGCCGACGCCAAGGCCCAGGCCCGGGCGGCGACGCGCGTGCGGCGACTGCGTTACTACCCGCTGCGCATCCGGGAGGGCTACGTCGAGATCGGGTGGCCGCGACCGTGACGGCAGCTCGCCGGGTGCCGGATCCGCGCACGCTGGCAAGCGATCTCGCCGCTGCCCGGAGCGATTGACCTTGGCGCCTCGGACCTGCTAGCGTTTCCCTTCGACGGCAGGCGTCCGCCAGAGGTCTTGGAGGGCCGGCGGGCGACGAATGTCGGCAGTGTGAGGCCCCCAGCTCCATACCGCTCCCCCGGACGGCAGGTCCCGGTACCTGGCGCATGCGCGCACCGACGCGCGTCCCGCTGCCGTCCCTGAACCGAGGAGACCGTATTGCAGCACGCGACGGTCGTCGTGCGTCGCGCCGTGTGGCGCGTCGTGCGAGACCCGCGTCGGGCGATCGCCCGGCTCCCTGAAGTGCGCCGCTCGAGCGGCCCGCACGTCGTCGCGCCCGGGCCCGTGGCGGGCCTCGCCGGCCGTGCACCACGTGCGCGTGCCCAGGCCACCAGCGGCCCCCTGCCGGCACGCCTGCGCCGCCTCGCCGGGGCCGCCATCCGCGATCTCAGCGCCGATCGGCGCGGCGCCCCCATCCTCGTGCTCTGCCTCGTGCTGCTGGCGTCGCTGCTCACCCTGCCCCCCGGCTCGGGCACGGCCCTCGGCAAGGCGCGGCCCGCGCCGGGTGCCGCGGCGGCCCGTATCGCGGCCCTCGCCGCCGGTCCCGCGGGCGCCGACGCGCTGACCGTCGAGGGCGGCGCCGATCCGGCCTTCCAGGCCTTCGAGCTGGCCGCCGCGACGAGCGACGGCGCGACCAGCGACGGCGGCGCCGGCGACGGCGGCTATGCGCCCGACGGCACGCTGCTCAAGCCCTTCGCGGTGGCCGAGGTGGTGGGCGGCATCGACGATCAGGTGCGCAGCTACCGGGTGCGCTCGGGCGACACGCTCGGCGGCATCGCCGCCAAGTTCGACCTGAAGATGTCGACGCTCTTCTGGGCCAACAAGCTCACCACCAAGGACACGCTCCACGTCAACCAGGTGCTCGACATCCCGCCCACCGACGGGGTGCTCTACCTGGTCAAGGAAGGCGACACCATCGAGACCATCGCGGTCGCCTTCCATGCCGACATCGACCGGATCATCACCTACAACCACCTCGCCGGCGACGTCGTCGTCATCGGCGAGACGATCATGGTGCCCGACGGTCGCGGCAAGTCGATCCCCGCCACGCCGGCCCGCT
>Ga0315281_10007405_pt1 | contig 15467 bp, 19 predicted proteins | sample YL17G07_0_MG_FD_204540 | JGI IMG/M metagenome (GOLD analysis project Ga0315281, IMG submission 204540) | Sediment microbial communities from Yellowstone Lake, YNP, Wyoming, USA - YL17G07_0 | ecosystem: Environmental > Aquatic > Freshwater > Lake > Sediment | place: USA: Wyoming | collected...
TCATTTTTTATCACCTATTATTCTTCCGTCTTTGATTTGTATTATATGTTTTGAGTGAGATGATATGTTTATGTCATGTGTTACTACAACAACCGTTCTGCCCTCTTCGTTCAATTTTTCAAAAATTTCCATTATTTCATTTCCCGTTTTTGAATCAAGGTTTCCGGTAGGTTCATCGGCAAGAATGAATGATGGGTTGTTGGCCAATGCTCTTGCTATTGCTATCCTCTGCCTTTCACCTCCAGATAGCTGTGACGGTAGATGCCCTGCCCTATCTTTCAATCCTACAAGGTCAAGTAAATCCATTGACCTTTTCTTTCTTTCTTTTTTGCCCTTCTCCATAATTATCATCGGCAACTCAACATTTCCCAATGCACTTAATGTAGGGTAAAGATTGAATGTTTGAAACACGAATCCAATCTTTTCCCCTCTAGTTCTCGCGATTTCAGTTTCAGAGAGTTTGGACAAATCCATTTCATCAATAAAAACTTTGCCAGAAGTCGGCGAATCCAAAGCACCTATCATATTCAACAATGTTGATTTGCCAGACCCTGAAGGACCCATTATCGAAACAAAATCTTTTTTCTTTATTTTAAGATTTACATTATTTAAAACTTGTACTTGTATATCATCCATTTTATACACTTTGTTTACATCGTTCAATTCTATCACTGGTTTCATTCGATTACCTCAGAAATTTTTACAATTCCAGGGCCCACGACTTTTCTTTTGGATCTGCTCAACAACTTTGAAAGCTCTTTACTATCGATTGTTTCTAAATTCATTTACCAACCTCTTTTTTGTTTTAATTCTATAGTTTCATATGTTTGAAACCATATATAAAGGGTAGGTGAAACCATCAGACAAGGTTTCATAATATTGAAACTTTATAAATCTATCCTTCCAAATGTTTAGCATGACTATAGAAAAAAGAAAATGGTTATTATTAGTTTCGATGATCGCTGCAATTAGTTTTTTTGTCATACTTTACATCAGTATTTTTGAAACTTCTGAAATGTCTGAACAGTTAATTGCCAGAGTACCACCTAGTCCATTCGAACCATTCATTGGAAATCGGCCCAGAATACCAATTTATAATTCACTCTTATCTTCAGTATTATTGATAGTAGCAATTGTTCCAATATCGTATTATTTTATATCTAAAGGATTTGAAGAAAAACTAGAAAGAAAATTTGATGTAATTACAAAACTTATGAAAAAAAGCAATTCGGTATCGAATAAGACCCCGACAGAAATAGACGATAAAAACATTATTTTAAAATTCTTAAATACGGGTGAAAGAAAAGTTGTGGAAACATTGATTGAAAAAAAAGGCGAAATATTGCAGTCAGAGATAAGCCGGATGGAAGGCATGACTAAATTAAAAACTCACAGGGCTGTAAGAGATTTGGAAAGAAAAGGCATAATCAAAAGAGAAAGCCATGGCAAAACTCATCGAATTATTCTATCAAAGGACATTAAAGAAGCTATGTTAAAATGAGTCATTGTGGTTTCTAACCATCATCAAAAGTTCAATAGTAAATTTCCTCTCTGCCAATCTCTTACTATGGTTAAAGCAGTCCTGGTTTCGTCTACTTTACCTCCTTTCATTAGGAAGCTTTTTCTTTTTCCGATTTCCAATAATATTTCAGACACATCATCAGTCTCTATCTTCACATCGTAGAATTTCTCCAAACTCCTCTTTTTATAATCCAAGAACAATTGTATTATTCTCATAGCCGCAATGTCTGGGTTTACAAGTTTGTTCGGATCTATAATGGACATCATCGCTTGTTCTGTCTCATCCTTCTCATCCAAAGGTATCACTCCTGGAGTGTCCGAAAACATGATATCACCTTCACCTCTTATCCATTGAATCCCTCTGGTCAATCCAGGGATTGGAGAAGTTTTAACGACCGATCTGCCGACTAGAGCGTTTATGACTGACGATTTGCCTGTGTTTGGGTAACCGATAACACCAACTTTTGTATAGTTCCAATGTCGCCTCTTTTTAGCCAACTTAAATATCATTTCTTTCAAAGTCGAGATTCCCATTCTATCTTTGCACGAGACAAAAACCAATTCCTTTGATTTAAACTTTTGCAAAAAATTCATTCTCATTTTTCTTGTTATCAAATCAGATTTGTTTATTACAATAATAAGAAATTTTCTTTTTCGTCGGATCTTGTTCTCCACCTTTTTATTGCGTGTAAGATCTGGCATACGGGCATCTATGACTTCCAATAGAATATCGGATCCATAGATGACCCTATCCACCATCCTCCAAAAATAATACATTGTCATATGATTTACTTGGTTTTGAGGTTTAATCTCTCTTCATAAGAGCAAAAATCTTTCTGGTTCTCATCACTAGGGCTTTCAAAAATGTAAAATCGATGGTTTCTAACGAGGGGTATTAGAAAATCGATAATCATAACCTTTAAATATAGCAAATAATTCATATTAATATGGTGTTAATATGGTAAAAGCTATAGTAGAGATAGATGAAGAAGCCAATAAAGTTTTGAATCATCTAAAAGCTGAGTATAATCTAAAAGACAAATCTCAAGCCATAAATCTCATGGCCAAAGAGTTCAAAAGATTTGTTAAAGTAGAACCAGAAGTAAGGCCTGAATATATCAAAAAGTTAATGAAAATTCAAAAGGGAAAGCATAGGATGGTAAAGGATTTTGCAAAAGAGTTTGGATTGAAATAAATGTATGGTCTTAAGCTTTCTGATAAACTGATTGAAAAGTTCCATAAAATGGAGAAGAAAAGCAAGAAACAACTTGAGATAATAAACAAAAAAGTTTTGGAAATCAGAGAAAATCCAAATAGATTCAAGCCTCTTAGCAATGTAATGAAGGGATTGAGAAGAGTTCATTTTGGAAGTTATGTTCTTGTCTTTTCCATAGATGAAAAGAACAAAGTTGTAAAACTGGAAGATTACGATCATCATGATGAAATTTATAGAAAATGATTTCAAAAATTTAAAGGTTTATTAGAGGGGTATTAGAAAATTTATTGTTTTGATGCTAATCCCAAGTTATTTCTTTTGCTTGATGTAATAGTATACTGCTATCACTGCTGCTATTATGAAGAATACTATTCCTAGAATTCTGTGTGCCCCAAATTTTAACAGGAAACTAATCACTCCAAGTATTGCAAATATTACAGCTAATACTATTGTTATCGATATTTTCATATCTATTAATTAGATTTATTTATTTTTAATTGTTTTCCATTCCTTGATAAAAAGAATTATTGCAAGTGCATATACTGCGAATGATGATGCAATCATTCCAATAGTTGCACGGTTTGGCTGAGATGCTGCATGTTGCTGTCGCCATATTTATTTATTGAAATATGAGAAACTATTAAATATATGCCTTCTCCAGCAGCAGCAATTGCTGCAATTATTATTGTGATTTTTCTGGCAAGTGCTTTGACTAAAATTTATCCTCAAATATCCCCAAGCAATCAAGTGATTGCAGGAAGTATTTTTCCAACTCAGGGATCATCCGTTTGCAGCAACAATCCTTTTCCAAAGTTTGAGCCAGCTGCTGTTTATGAGCCGATCAATGCACCAGCCGGCAAGGGCGGATATACAACAAATTTATTGGCAGGCAGTTTATTGGCAAATGCGAAAACAAATTTCGTTTTTCGAGGTTACTTTTGGTGGAACCAGTGCCCAGGGTGGTGGCCTTGGACTGTTGCGTCGCAGGTGGGCGGTAATAGTAACATTCCATGCACTTATCAAGGTCATTTGCAATCATTGAGTGCTCTTTCAGACTATATCAAACTCTTGAAACAGAAAAATCCAAATCTGATTTTCGCAGGAGGAATTACGACATCGCATTTGGAATCAAAAGATATATGGGCAAATGGAACTGTGGTAGGATCAAACTACGATAGCATGTGTGCACACACACCCAAAGGCGAGATAATAGATTTTTACAACGGATGCATTGCGAATTTTTCCAATCCTCAATGGCGTCAGTTCGTCATAGGTTGGGCAAACAAGATTGTAGATGCAGGTGTAGATGCCATATGGTTTGACCAAATATGTATGTATGAGAAGCTCATGATGAACAAAGGAGTGGGTGATGTTGATGATGTACTGTCAGATTGCGCGAACAATTTTGCAGAAATAGCGCAAGCTGTCAGACTGCATGCATCTCAATCTGGAAGAACTGTGCTTGTCGCTTTCAATTGGAATGCTGAAGGCATTTCGAGCCTTTACAATAAAGGGCATGGGAATGGATTGAATCTCTTATTCCAGAATGTGGATTACGTAATGGCCAGTACAAATCCTGCAGATTTCAACACAACAGCACCTTATGTATTGACTGAAGACTGGCCCACAGTGAAAAAATCAGTTGGAAATCTTCCTGTAATCACATATCTGGACTGGTCTGGACAATGTGATTGGTGCCAACTGTACAAGTTTGCACAACTTTCAAAGCAAAATCAGATAAATTATTTGACTGATGTTGATGCTGGTACAAAGAAGAATGGAATTATTTTCGCTTATCCTATGTGGGGCGGAAGTGATCAAATGTATACAGACAGGTATGATTCTGTAAGAGATGGAACTTATGATACTATTGCACAATTATCCAACTCAACAATTCCTTGCTCAACTACTTCTACAACAACAACTATTTCTACGACTTCAACTACAACTCCTCTTGCAACATCTTCGACAACAACCACAACCACCGCCCCACCTAAACAAAGAATTTCAGTTTCATACATCGACATTACAACCAAAGCCTCTGATGGCAGAGATGCTATACAACTATTGACACCTATCCAACCAGACTACATATGGCGTGCCTATTGGAAATGGGGTGGCACTTCAGATGCACAGCATCAAGCATACAAACAAAAGATAGCTGAGATAAAAAATGCAATACCAGGTGTGAATGTTGGAGGATTTTTACCTTTACAGTTCTTATCAAATGGAAACAATGCTGATACTTGGCCAAATGGAAGTGTAATATCAAATGCTGATTTCAAATCGATGATTTTATATGGTGGTGACGGCAATCCAATTCCGGACTATGCCGGCTATTACCCTGACCCAAGAAGTAAATTGTTCCAAGATTATTTAGCTGATTGGGCAAAGAAAGAGAAAGAAGCTGGCGTAGATATAATGCATTTTGACGGTCAAGGCATAGTGATATCAGCAGCATATACACATGGAGCAATAACCAACCTACATGCATTTGATGAAAGCTTCAAAACGATATTCGAGAGGACAGGAAAAGAGGCAGGCCTGTCAGTGGAATCGAATAATCCACCTATCGGAAGTACAAATCTCACTCAATATGGTTTTTATTCAGTATGGTCCAATCAAGATATTATAGACGGACAACTATGGAAAGAAGATCTTAATAAACCCTTTACACTTCATGAAAATTATACTAGAGTCAAAGAGGATATGAAAATTTTATATGGAAAAGAAATTCCGTTAAATGTGCACTTGGATTACGCTGCAGGTAGTTCAAACTCGCCCCTATCAAAGTTTGCTGCTTTGTCCATTGAAGATAAAAAAGCATTTATGAAAATGATCGATGCAGATACAAAAGCAAACGGGGCTTCTTTCATTTATCCTGTGTATGGAGGCGATTATGTAAATCCCAACAACCCTCTCGATAGAGGAAAATTTGACAGTGTTGAACAAGGAATATATGATACTATAGTTGAACTTGCTACATCACAACAACCAATAACCACAACAACAAGCCCAACAACTACTACAACTACCATACAAAACAACTGCAATTCTCTCTGTCAAAATCAAGGCTACAGTTCTGGAAGCTGTACAGGATGGTTTGGATATTGCAGTTCAAATGAAATAAATGCGGGACAAGACAACTGTGGATGGTTTAGGAAGTGTTGCTGCTCTGGGAGACAAACAACAACCACAACTCTTCCGTCAACAAGCAGTACAACTATACCCCATCCTTGTAATTGGGTTGCTGCCATTTATGAACCGACTACTGATAAAGCATATAATCAAAAAACATCAGTTCAACTCCTTACACCAATGAACATAAACTTTTTAATGCGTGGATTCTTTAAGTGGGGTAAAACTCCTCAACAGCAATACGACAATCTAAAAACATCCATAAGTCAATTAAAGCAAGCGAATTCAAACCTCATCTACGAGGGAGGCATCTCTGCGGCATGGCTTCCAATTGAAAAAGATACGTGGGCGAATAATTCTCCAATTTCAGATTCTGACTACATGAGTATGGTTGGTAAAGATAAATCTGGAAATGCTGTTCGTCATCCTGTGTTTCCGAATGGAGGTTACCTAGGTGATTTAGCTAGCCCCACTTATAGAAAGTATCTTGTTGGCTGGGCTGAAAAGCAGATAGATGCTGGCGTGGATGCAATGTTTTTTGATGAAGTGTATGGTTACGCAGAGTATAAAATTGAAAACAAAATGGGTAGCCAAGACAACATCGTAAATGAATATTCTGGACACTTCAAGATGGTCGCGGATGAACTGAAGTCTTATGCTGCTTCAGAGGGTAAAACATTTCTTGTAGCTAGAAATGGTGGTATTTGTGAAAAATCCGCGCAAATATATCCACAGTATCCTGTTACAATTCAGGCCGATGATTACACTCACTGTTCTCTCAGTAAGGACGATTTCAAATCACCTTTCAAATCTACTGAAGATTTTGTGGGGATTAAAGCTAACATAACAAAAGCAAAGGGAAAAGAAATCCCGGTCATAGTTTTTATGGATTGGGCCGGAGGTATACCAACCACCCAGTTATCTATGTTTGCTTCGCTAAGCCAACAAGATCAAATTACTTTATTAAAAAATCTTGATACCAAAACAAAAGAAGCTGGCGTTTCATTTGCGTATCCTGTTTACGGCGGCGGCATAACTAAAACAGCATATCCTAAAGGCATATACGACAGTACGTATTTTGGCACATACGATACAATAGTTCAATTAGCAACTTCGAATGCTCCTTGTACAACTACCACTATATCACCAACAACCACAACTATTTCTACGACTTCAACTACAACTCCTCTGACAACATCTTCGACAACAACCACACCACAAACAACTTCAAGCACAACAACAACCACAACAATACCAGTGGCTTCTACAACAACTATAACTTCAACTACAACCACATCCACAACACTTATAACAACCACCACGATTCCTTCAAGTACAACAACCACACCACAAACAACTTCAAGCACAACAACAAAATCAACTACCACAACTACAATAACTCCTCCAGTTCAACCTTGCAGAACTTATGATATACCATGCTGGATTGGATACTTCTTTCTAAGAATTTTTGGATTGGCAAAATAAACTCTGCTGGTTTCTAACGAGGGATATTAGAAAATCGGTAATCACAACCTTTAAATATAACAAATAATCCATATTAATATGATGTTAATATGGTAAAAGCTATAGTGGATATAAATGAAGAGGCTAACAAGGTTTTAAATCACCTTAAGGCTGAATATAATCTAAAAGACAAATCTCAAGCTATCAATGTCATGGCCAAAGAGTTCAAAAGATTTGTTAAAGTAGAACCAGAAGTTAGACCTGAGTATATCAAAAAATTAATGAAAATCCATAAAGGAAAGCATATAAAGATAGGTTCTATTGAAAATTTTAGAAAAAGATATGGATTGAAATAAATGTACTCAATGGTCAATAGTCCTAAGATAGATGCTATATTCAAGAAATTATCCAAGAAGAACCCAAATCAACTTGAAACAATAACTAAAAAACTTGAAGAGATAGTTGAAAATCCTCATAGATTCAAACCCCTCAGCAACATAATGAAAGGATTCAGAAGAGTTCATTTTGGAAGTTTTGTTCTTGTCTATTCAATAGATGAAAAGAATAAAACTATTACTTTAGAAGATTACGATCATCATGATAACATTTATAGAAAATGATTTTAGAATTTACATGCTTGTTAGAAGGGTATTAGGAATGGAAATAGAATTACTATATAAATCAAAATAATAATTATGAGAAAAGGTCAATATCAACTTTTAATCGGAATAATAGTCTTGACTTCAATTGTTGTTTCTCTGGGAATCCTTTATTACGTTTCATTCAAACCGAATATTGTTCCGAACAATCAAACTACTACAACAACTTCCAGTCCGATAACTACTACAACAAGTTCAACTACTGTCACAACTCAACCTATTTCTACAACAAGCACAACTTCTTCAACAACTACTCAGCAAATTCAACCTCAACCAGCAATTGGTGATTCTGTAGGCGGAAGCAACTATATCACAATAAACATTGGAAATTACAATGACGCTTGCGAAGGCTGGTATCAAGGAGAAATTAAGTTTGTAGTACCTTCCTATAATACTATGCAACAAACAGTCAGGCAGCAATTACAATCAATGTATGATAACGGACAAAGAAAAATTGTTCTGGTCATATGGTTCGGACCTCTGCAAAATGAAACTACAGCTACAGATAACAAAACTGTGTGGGGGCATATAGTGAGTGATGATTATTACTCATATGGTGCTTTATCTCCACAACATCAAGAAAATTTAAAAAATCTAATTGCAGACATCAAGAGTATTGGTTTCAATGAAATTGTGATAAGGTTAGCAGCAGACAGAGTGGAAAACAGTCCCGGCAGTTCTGAGTGGCAAATATGGAAGGATGATCAATATCAGAGAAACTTACAATTTATTGAGAACACAAGAAGCATTGTAAATTTTGCTTGGTGTAGCAATGAGCAAACTTGTGGTGGCAACGGTTTGCTGTATGATTTGAGTCCTGAAAATGCAGGAATTTATGATACTGAAGCTGTAAACTATACAAAAAGTCTTTGGCGAGATTACACAGCAGCATTTGGCAAAGATGACACTTTTGGTTTTAGTTTCGCTGCCGATTGGGATTTGGCTACAAGAGTCAATAACATGATGGATATTTATGATTCCAGTTCCGCAGGTAGGCCAGGAATTTATGCTATAGAAATTTATGATAATGCAACATGGGTTCTCAATACATTCCATAGTGCTCTTTCTCAAAGAGGTGTAACTTCAGCACCAGTAATAATTCTGGAATCTTACTACAATGATGCGCAAGAACGACAGGAGTTGCAAAGTGCTGTTCAATCCACTGGCAGAGAAGTTTTGTTTCTTGCACAATGGCCATTTGTCAGAAATGCTGCATGTCCATGCCTTTCAATTGATTATCCTCAAAATTATAGCAATTATCTAAAATAATGAGTCTCAAATATATATTTTTATTAGAAGGGTATTAGAAAATTTAAAATTTCTATCTTTTCTTCTTAGATTTTTGTCGGGGTTTTAATTTTTGTGCAAGCAAAGCTCCTAAAACTGCAACAAATGTGAAAATTAAAATATTAGCCACAGATGAAGACAGTAAAGCAACAGGTAGATAGTTTATTGAAGATAACGATATTCCTAATACGGGTTTTTTGATGTTATAGCCTATTAACGTTGCTAAAGAAATTACAGCCATATTGATTAGTGCAGCAATTACTGCTTTTATCGCAACATTTTTTAAACCAATTTTGGAAAAATTCCAACCCATATATATGACGATTGCTATCACTGCCAAGCCAAAGAGAATATTTCCAATCGAATAAGAAGATAAAGGAGTTAGAACTCCAGCAAGAATTAATCCGCATTCCAATGCAACTGTTACTGCAACCAAAACATAAAACTGAATTTCTTTCATATTCAACTTCTCCTTATCTCGGTTGCATTCAATTGGCAACTGACATCACATATGCAGGTATGGGAAGCCGTATTATTATCAGCCAAATCTCCAACATTATTGCACAACCATCTTATTCCAGGATAGTGGCCTTTGCAAACATTATCAAGATGGCAGGTTTTACTATATATCGCAGTGACATCCTCTTCCAGCATTTTTGTTTTAGACTGAAGTGCTGTGAGATTTGACATTAGAGAGTCTCTTTCTTCAACAAGTTTTGATTTATCATCATTCAATCCAGAAACTTGTGAATTGAGTTTGTCAATCTCTGAATTCAAGAGGGTAGTTTTATTGTACATCATTCCGGCAAATATAATAACGCCAATTAAAAGAATTATTAAAACTGGTATCAAAATATTCTTATTTCCCATTATTCTAATTTATTTTCTAGCTAAATATCTTTTTAATAGGCTATAGGACTTAGTTTTGCAGTAGCTAATTAATTTTTGCATTCAGATGGCGTACACCCACAAGACCATATGTCCATATGCCTATTCATATCTCAGCGCTTCAATCGGTCTCAACTTAGCAGCCTTTCTTGCAGGCAGCAAACCAAATACTACAGAAACAGTTACAGAAAATGCCAAACCCAAACCTAAAAGTTCCGGAGTGACTTTTGTTGAAAAGGACAATCCATAATTCTTTAGCACTGCTCCAAGTACCTCAGACAAAACAGTTCCTAGAATGTCCCCAGCAATTCCGCCAATAAGCCCGATCAGTGCAGCTTCCATCAAAAATATTTCCAAAACATTCCTGTTCGAAGCCCCTATCGCCTTCATTATTCCAATCTCTTTTGTCCTTTCCATGATAGACATGTACATGGTATTTGCAATCCCTATTCCAGCCACAACTAAAGCAATACCAGCAATTCCACCCAAAACAAGAGACAGCATGTTGGTAACAGTGCCAATCTGCTCGGTGAGCTGCTTTGTTGTGAACACTTGAAAAACTTTTTTGCCGTGCAGGTCATCCATCTTCTTCTGTATGTCGCTAGCTATGTCGTCAATTCTAGAGGGATCGTTGACTCTTGCAAAGATTATCGTGAATTGATCTTTTTCTGCAGAAGTTTCTTGAACATCTTCTATTGGGGCAATGACAATGCTGTCGTATGTCGATTGGCCAGTTTCTTTCAAAATTCCTACGATTTGAATTTTTTCATCCTTTATTGTAAATTTGTCATTCACTTTTAGCGGAGTGTCGAATGCTTTGGCGGCCACAGCGCTGCCAGCAACAACAACATGCCTCTCTCCAGATTTGAAGAACCTGCCTTGGTCAAGTTCTACTACTCCTATGTCCACGAAGAAATTTTGAGCTTCTTTTGTATCAACACCAAAGAGACTTAGAGATTTAGTTTGATCTTTGAACGTTGCTGAAGATGATTTCACAAAAATGCCAACTGCAATGTCTATCCCTCTAACCGACTGTATGGCAGTCAAATCTTTTTTTTGCAGGGACTCGGTTGCACTTGACAGTCCAAAACCTCCTCCGCCACCTCCAGAAGCGACAAAAATCGTGTTTGCACCCAAACTTCCCAGGGCTGAACTGACAGCGGCATTAGTTCCTTCACCAATGGAGACTAGTGCGATAATAGCAGCTATTCCTATAACTATTCCAAGAACAGTCAGAGCACTCCTCAATTTTCTCTGTCTAATACTATCGAAAGCCATCCTCAGGCTTTCTTTTTCAAATTCTAATGCCAAGAAAATCACTTTCTCTTTAGTAAACCTTTAAAGAAATTTCTTTTCCAGTAAACGATTATAACTATTATTGCTCCAACTATAATTTGCGTATTTGTAGAAATTTGTACAGGTTGATTAGTAACATCAAACTGAAGACTTCTGGTCTCGCTGTAATCCTTGTTGTAAGGATCTTTAAAAAACATTGTAATGTTCAAAGAGTGCTTGCCAGTTTGAATTCCCACCAAATTAACATTTAGGGATACTGTGGAAGAGTCGTCTGGGTCGAGGTTTCCAACATAGTATTCGTTTGGCGTCACATAGGTGAGTGAATCAAACTTTAAAGTCAGGAATTGAGCAGTTGCGGTTCCTCTGTTTGAGATCGAGATTGAAAGCTTGCCAGTATTTCCGGCATACATGTTTTGTTGGTTCTCCACACTCACAACAAATTCTGGCTTCCCAGATATTTTTATTCCAAGATATTTCTGGTCTGTGTGCAGCACATTGGCCTCATCATAGTATGTCAGGGTGACGGGGATGCTGTATGCAAAAGTGTTGACATTCTTGTTGACGATCAAATTGAAGCTTGCTGCACTTTTTTGAAGTGATGATAGTGCTCCTAGGTAAACATCCGTATCAGATCCAATCGGCACAAACAAAGATGAAATGTTTTTCAAAGAGACAATCAAATCCTTCACACTCCCTTTTCCCAGATTCTGCAACTCCACTTTCATCAGGACACTGTCACCGGGCTGGATGAAATCATTGTCGTATGAAACATTGGTCAATTCAATCATAGATCTTTTTGTCACGGAAATGGTCACAGAGTTTTGCAGAGTCCTTGTGCCAGACGTTCCACTTTCAGTGTAGTCAATTGTGAAGAACAGTGCGTTTGTTCCCTCTGAGATCGCTTCAGAGATTTTTAGCGGAATCGTGACTTGAATCGAGTTGCCAGCTTGAATTACCTGAAGGGAATATTGGTATTGATCTGGTGCCATATAATTGGTTGGATTCAGGTTGAGCTTTACATTTTCGGCAGTGGTAGTTCCCAAATTTGTTATCGTCAATAACAAGTTAATCTTTGAGCCAGGCTCGATCGTGCTTGGAACAGTCGTTGATGCTACTGACAATGAAACTGAGGCGCTGACTAGACTTGGCAGTACCATCAAGCTCAATACAAGTAAAAATATTTTTTTATCCATTAACATACTTTACCATCGCGCATTTTTATTATTTTGTTTGCCTGATTGCTAATACTCTGGTCATGTGTAATTATTACAATAGTCTTATTATCTTTATTAAGCTTTTTAAGAATTTCTATAACATTCTTTCCTGATTTGCTGTCAAGATTTCCTGTTGGCTCATCAGCAAAAATGACGACTGGGTCGTTTGCCAGAGCTCTTGCAATTGCCACTCTCTGGGATTCTCCCCCAGACAGCTGGGAAGGTTTGCTATCCATTCTCTTCTCTAGCTCAACTTTTTTCATCAGGTCTTCAGCCCTTTTTCTTCTTTCTTCCTGCGGAATTCCTTTGAAAACCATTGGCAGTTCAACGTTCTGTATGGCAGTCAAACCGGGAATCAAGTTGAAGAACTGAAAGACAAATCCTATTTTATTTCTCCTGAAATCTGCTAAACCATTTTCATCTAACTTTGAAATGTCTTTTCCATCAATAAAAATTCTCCCTTTGGTTGGCTTATCCAAAGAACCAATGCAGTTGAGCAGAGTTGATTTACCGCTTCCCGACGGTCCCATGATCGAGACAAAATCCCCCTTTTCTATTTTCATGTTTACGCCCTGCAGCGCTTTAACTTCAGAAGGTGTTCCATGGTTAAAAATTTTCCAAACATTCTCGCATCTCACAACATCCATAATTCTCACATTTAATTAATGATTTTTCTAGAAGAAATTATTGTATCAGCAGACTTATATTTGTGTTGTTGAGTTGGAAAAAGACTCGGCTTCAGAATTAGATTCAACATGCTCAGCAGTTTCAGCCTGTTTCTTCATCTCTTCTGGCTTTCCCCTCTTAATTTTGAACTGGTACATGCTGAGGACCTTCCAGAGAATCACCAGGACGACTATTATTATGATTGCGATCAGGAGTGTTATCTTGTTGAGTGGGATTGCCGTGTTGAAATAAGGCAAGATGATTTTTGAAGGCAGTATTGGACTGACTGGCTGAGTTGTCGTGGTTGCTGACTTTGGCATCGGTATCAGCAAGTTGCCGACCTTTGTGATGTGGATGATTGTTTGGTTGTATGGGTATTCAGCTGAAATTGAGATGATTCCGCTTGAGTTGGTTGGAGTGATCGTCAAAACCACTTTTGAAGAGGAGTTGGCATCTAAGTTTAATGTCTTAACTTTTTCAGAGATGGTCCAATCCTCTGATGCGTTGGTTGCGATTGTAATATTCCCTCTTGCCGAACCTTCGTTGTTAACCGTAAAACTGATATCGAATGGCTGGAACTCTGTGACATTTTCTGGAATCACCAAGTCAGTGATTGAGAATTTTGTCGGTGCAGATGTGATCTTCAAAACAAAAGTTGTTGTGTTCGACACTTGTTTCCATGACTGGAATTCCTGCCCGGTGATTGTTACGAAACTTGCGCCAGTTGCATCCTCAGGAACCTTTATCGTCAAAAGGAAAGTCTCTGGCATGATGTATACACCCCGATCGGAATCCCAACCTCTCAATATTCTTAGGTTGTCGAAGTGGCTGGGCACTACGAAATGTTCATAGCTCAAGCCAGAAAGGGTTAGGTTGAAGTCGTGCAGCCACCACAATCCTGTGTTGTATATTGAGCCGTTTATTAATATCGTGTCTCCAGGAGAGACTGTGATTTCTGTAGGTACTTCGATCCTGAAGGACCTGTAAAGTCTCGGAGCGTAAGACACCGAGAGTTGAATCGAACTTAAGACTAAAATTGATACTAGAACTGCAAATGTAATCAACATTCTGGATTTCATCTTTATCTACTGTAATAAGAGGTTAATTTAAGTTTTTATGTTTATGGCCGAAAAGCTTTTTAGTTTTTCTGATTTTTTGCGCAAATGCTTTTAAACCTATCCTTTTTTTATTCTTGGGAAAAATAAAATCAAGGCGAGTGAGACGATAAATTTTTTCCAGAAATAAATTTTTCAGCTCGATGAATTCAAGATGAAAATTAGCTGATGTTTTTCCTATCAGATAGGAGAAAAATTTCACCTTTTTATACATATTACTCGTAAGTGGCAAGAAATTCTTTATTAGTTTGTAGAAACATAATTGATTATATAGCAAAAGATGTTTTGTTATGCGTCTCGAAGAACAGTTCGATGAATTTTGGGAATTGAAGTGCCCACACTGCGGGAAAAAATTAGATTTGGAAATCATTCTCAACAATCATTTGAAAAAATAATTCTGCCCATTGGGTGGAATTTGGTTTATCAACATGGTTTCTATCAAATAGAAAATAATTTAACTACTGGAAGTCATCTGTAAATTGAGAGCAAAGAGCCGGATGGGATCATGTTTCGGGTAAGATGATTTATGACGGCCTTTGTTCTCTTCATTTATGAAAAACAAGTCCCATAAAACTTTTCGTGAGAGCAATAAATTTGTTACTGTTGATACTAAAGCTGATGCTGTTTATTTAGAATTAATAAGATTTAAAAAATATAAAAATAATTTTTTTATTCCTTTAAAACAAAAAGTTCTAAAAACCAAAACAATCTACAATAAAGAAGTGCTAATCAATCTTGATTTTGACAAGAAAAAGAGATTGGTTGGAATTGAAATAGTTTGAATTAAAGAATATTTCTAAAACTATGGCTATTGTCTCATCGAAAGGTATTAATCTTTAACTGTTTATCTGTTATCCAGATTCGTATGAAGCAAATGATTAGGAAATGCACGGATTGCGGTGCTGCTTTGGTGAGGAACAGCACTGAGATGATCTGCTCGAAGTGTGGGTTAGTGGAAGAATTGATTGATGGTGTGTAGTTTATTTATTTTGCATGATAATGC
>Ga0315281_10007406_pt1 | contig 15466 bp, 12 predicted proteins | sample YL17G07_0_MG_FD_204540 | JGI IMG/M metagenome (GOLD analysis project Ga0315281, IMG submission 204540) | Sediment microbial communities from Yellowstone Lake, YNP, Wyoming, USA - YL17G07_0 | ecosystem: Environmental > Aquatic > Freshwater > Lake > Sediment | place: USA: Wyoming | collected...
ATAAAATCTGCGTGTATCTGCGTGTATCCGCGGCAAGAAACCTTGACCACTCAAACAATCCTTTTTATCTGCGGCAATTCATTGCTGGATTCACCCTGTAAGTGACCTATTACATATTTAAATAATACTATCTCGTTGCGTGTTGTGCTCGCCTCCGCTTTTTAGTACGATACGATTGGATGCCAAGGACACCCCTGATGTGATGCAGATGAAGCCTGACCTCGTCTACTCGGTCCTGTGCGACGATGTGCGGCAGGAGATGAACGGGAAGTTCATATTCATCGGCGTCTTCCAGAATATCTGGGCGCAGAATTTCCCCGCCGTGCACCACCGGATTTGCATCGCGAACTCCTGGTATAACGGCATCGGCGAATTTCACGCGCGCTCGGCGATCATCGCCCCTGACAAGAAGACCAAGATCATCGAGAGCGTGCCGGTCAGGATTGCCCTCACGGAGGAGAATCGCGGCTCCATTGTGGTGAATTTTTTCCAGAATGTGCGCTTCGCCGAGCCCGGCCTCTACTGGGTGGAGGTCAGCCTGGAGGACATGCTCGTGGCCCGGTATCCCTTTCGCGTGAGCAAGCCCAGGGCGGTGAAACAGCCGGAAGCCACTGCATGATTTCTGCTGCCGGGCAGAGCGTGTCAATGCGAACCTTCTTCAGCGCAGCCCTCCTGATATGCGCGGCGTCCACCGTCGCCGCGGGTCAATTCGAAACGCTCTCCCGGAGCGTCAGCGCGCCGGCCCCGGCACGGAGAGAGGTGGGCGCCGTGCTCTCGCGCGCGGCTCTGGTCCGGGATATCCCGGCCCGGAGATTTGCCACGGAGCTCGGTGTCATGGACACGCTCTTCGATCACCCCGTCCTGACCGCGGAGATCGTCCGCGGAATGGGGCTCGGGGATTTTTATGTGGCGGGGAAAGAAGATGGTACGTACCATGTGAGAGAGGGGAGGAGCATCGAGGCGACATTCGGCGAGATCTGTCGAGGGAAGGGACTCCGCCTCTATCATGTCGAAGGCCAGTACTACGGTTCATTTTTTATCCACCTCTCCGGCGAGGCGCTCCTGCTCGCGCGGTACCGCCCGCTCGAAACGCGGGGTGTTGAGGTGAAGGCTGACGCAGCCCTCTGCGTGGACAATCGCTTCTACGGTTTCCTCGTCTCTCTCTTCGCGCCGCTCTTCCAGCGGCTGGTGGACAGGAGGTTCTCGTTCTACATGGATGTCGCGAAAAGATTGAGCGAGGCCCTTGCACAGGACCCCGTTGGTGTTTATAATCGTCTCGTGGATCGTGGAGTGTTGAGCGCGGAGGATCGCGAGTTGTTCACGCGTCTATTTGTCCACTCGGGGGTGATCGATAATGGAAGCAATACATCTCGGAGATGACCGCTGGTGCTTCGCCTGCGGCGAAAATAACCCTCTCGGCCTCAAGCTGAAATTCACACTTGACCAGCATGGCCAGCTGCACACCTCCTTTACCTTCCGCAAGGAACACCAGGGATACACGGATGTTGTCCACGGCGGATTTTTGGGGCTCATCCTTGATGAGGTCATGCTCAACCTGGCCTGGCGGCTCGGTGTCAGGGCGGTGACTGCGGGGCTCGAGCTGCGCTTCAAGAAGGTCGTCCGCGTCGGTGATACGGTGGATTTCAAAGGATGGATAGGTGAGCGCAAGAATCGTCTCCTGAAGGCTCAGGCCGTGGCGCGGGACGCGGCGGGCGAGGTGGTCGCCACGGCGAAGGCAAAGTGTATTGTGCTTGGGAATACAGCACGCACCTGATTAACCTGATGGCTCTGATCCTGTGATTCATAGCAATCAGTCAAATCAGAGAAATCAGGTGCAAGGAATCCCGTTATGAAAATCGCGCTCGCGCAGATCAACCCTACCGTTGGCGATTTTTCTGGCAATCTGAAGAAGATTCTCTTCTTTCTGAAGAAGGCCGAGAGGGGCGGGGCTGACCTCTGCATGTTTCCCGAGATGGCGATACCGGGATATCCCGCGCGCGATCTGCTGTTCGACGGAGGTTTCATCGACGAGAACCTGAGGACGCTGGAGCGGCTGGCGAAGCAGGTCGGGCGCACCGCCGCCATCGTGGGTTTCGCGGCGCGTACCGGGTCTCGAACGGGGAAGGGTCTCTTCAATGCCGGCGCCCTCCTCCACAAGGGGAAGGTCAGACAGGTATTTCAGAAGATGCTCCTCCCGACCTATGATGTGTTTGACGAGTTCAGGTACTTCGATCCCGCTGAGAGGGTCTCCCTCGCGACGATAGGCCGGACGACGATCGGCCTCAGCATCTGCGAGGATATCTGGAATTCATCGGATTTCTGGGAGCAGCGGTTCTACGCGGCGGACCCGGTAGAGATGCTCGCCAAGAAGGGCGCCGAGATGCTGGTAACCATCTCCGCCTCGCCGTTTGTCATCGGGAGGCGGACGCTTCGCCACTGCGTGCTCAAAAGTATCGCCTCCAGGTACGGGATCCCCGTTTTTTACGTCAATCAGGTGGGAGGGAACGATCAGTTGATTTTCGACGGGTGCAGCATCGCGCTGGATGCGAGAGGTGACGTGGTTGCCCAGGGGAAGGCGTTCGAGGAGGATCTCGTCTTCGCGGAGAGTCATGTGGCAGGTCCCGCGCTCCCCTGGATTGAAGAGCCCGTGGAAGAAAACGTGTATCGCGCGCTGGTGCTGGGGGTGAGGGATTACGCGGGGAAATGCGGTTTCAAGGCTGCGGTCATCGGCTTGAGCGGCGGTATCGATTCGGCGGTCACCGCCTGCATCGCGGTAGAGGCACTGGGGCGAAAGAACGTCATCGGCATCTCCATGCCCTCTATGTACTCTTCGAAAGCGAGCGTGACGGACGCGCGGGAGCTCGCGGGTAGCCTCGGAATACGATTCGCCGTCATCCCCATCACCCCGCTCTACCGCGCCTATATACAAACGCTGAGGCCGGTCTTTCGCCGGCTCCGGCAGGACGAGACCGAGGAGAACATTCAGGCGCGCATTCGCGGCACTATTCTCATGGCGCTCTCAAACAAGTTCGGCTACCTCGTCCTTTCGACAGGGAACAAATCAGAGGTGGCAGTGGGTTACTGCACCCTCTATGGAGATATGACGGGCGGCCTCTCGGCCCTCTCGGATGTACCAAAGACGCTCGTGTACGGGCTCGCGCACTACATCAACCAGCATGCTGAGATCATCCCGCAGAACTGCATCACGAAGGCTCCCTCCGCGGAGCTCAAACCCGGCCAGAGTGATCAGGACAGCCTGCCCCCCTACGATGTCCTCGACGCGGTGTTGACCCGCTACGTGGAGAAGCGGGAGAAGCCCGAGGAGATCATCGCCTCGGGATACGACAGGAAGCTCGTGTGGGATATTGTTCACAGCGTGGAGCGGAATGAGTACAAGAGAAACCAGGCGCCTCCTGGCTTGAAAGTCACCACGAAGGCGTTTGGTCTCGGCCGGCGCATTCCCCTCGCTCAGAAGTATTATTAGAAAAATCGTAACTGCTCAGGAGCCAGAATTCAGGAGTCAGGAGCCAGGCGTTAGAATGAGGACGCCAGCGGCGACATTTGAGGACTTGGGCTACGGCGATGTTTCCGAGTTAATGCAGTTACTCGAAGAGGTCAGCACGTTACTGGAAGCTTATTCGCGATCCATTCTGGATTCTGGCTCCTGGCTTCTGACTACCTGAGTAGTTACGGAAAATCGCCTCGCTCACCGTGATTCTGTGGTCGCTGTCGCGGGCGCTCCGGCGTATGCCATTAGGTGGCAGCAGCGGGCCGGTCACGCCTGCCCGCCGCGCAGCGCCCCGGCGAGTTCCTGGTGCCTCCTGGAGTTTTTCCGGTCTCCCAGGAGCGAATATGCCTGAGAGAGCAGGAGGTGCCCCTTAACCCTCTCTTCCACGTATCGGGTGCGAGGGCTCTCCAGCGCGCTCTCGATGATATCCGCCGCAATGCGGGGCTCGTTCCTGAGCAACGCGATCTCACCGCGGTTGATGAGGGCGCGCGTGTTTCCGGGATAGAGCTCAAGAATCCTGATGAGGACAGCCTCAGCCCCCGGGAGATCCCGAGCGGCGATTTTCCCCCCCGCCAGGGTGATCAGTGCCGTGTAGGTATCGGGTCCCCTCTTCAGGGCTGAGGCGAGCTCGCCGTGGTAGTGGGCGGTTTCTTCCCTGCCGAGTGAGCGGTGAGCAGCCTCGAGCACCTCGTGGGCGTGCGCCTGTTCGAACGCGAAATAGGCCGGTACCCGCGGGAGCGTTTCTTCGCAGAGCTTGAGAGCGGAATCCGCGTCTCCGCGCTTGAGGATGAGCTCGGCGTAGCCTATGGCGATACGCGTGTTGCCGGGGTAGCGCTGCGCGATGGCGTCGAGCTTCGCCTCGGCGTCATCGGCGCGGCCCAGCCGCAGGTAGAGCTCGGCGAGGCTGATCACCCCCTGGAAAGAATAGCCGATCCGTTTGAAACATTCCTCGGCCTGTTGAAACTCACCTGATTCGACGAGTGCCCATCCGAGCGACCCGATGAGATCGGCATCATCCTTTTTGAATTGGAGCGCCCTCGTATAGGAGCGCGAAGCCTCGCGCCACCGCCCCAGCTTGGTGTAGAGCCTCCCCAGGTCCTTGCACCGGCGGTAATTCGGCCCGAACTCCTCTATCAGTTCGAGGAGGTTTTTTATCCCCTGCTCAAAATCTCTCAGTTTCTCGACGAGGAGGAAATGGATGCGCTGGTAGCTCAGCTCCTTGAGCGCGTTGCCCTTCGCGATCCCCCGGTAGAGGTTCACCGCGCGGTCGTACATTTCATTTTCACGGTATATCTTTTCCACCTTCTCATAGGGGATTGCGTCCTCCGGGTGGGCGTGTATGATCTGCTGGTAGAGCTCGATCGCGCGTTCGGTCTCTCCCGCCGCGCCGTATGTTTTCGCGAGGTGCCTCTGGATGTCGCTGTCGCCGGGATGCAGATCGAGCGCCTCCTTGAGAATCGCAACCGCACTCGCGTACTGTTTATCCTCGCGCATCAACCCCGCGAGCTGCTTGAAGTTGGAGACCTGCTGGGGGCGCTCGGTGATGGTCTGGTACAGCTTCTTTTTACCGGGGGTGTCAATGTCTTTCAGGAAAGTTTTACGGCTCATTCACTCGAGGGTTTCGCCTTGCCGGCATCTTTTTTTGTTTCTTTTTTCGGGCTGGCGGCTTCTCTTTCCTTCTTCTCCGCCTCACGGTAGCTCTTGCTGCGATAGTCGGTGGCGTAAAAACCGGAGCCCTTGAAGAGTATCCCGGCTCCCGCGCTGATCAGCCGCTGGAGCCTGCCCCGGCAGCGGGGGCATGATCGCAGGGGGGGCGCGCTGATAGGCTGGAAACACTCGAGACGGTGGCCGCACTTCTGGCACTCATACTCGTACGTGGGCATAATGATCACCAGAGGGTGGTGCGCTCAGCGCGCTCCCCGCGTTGTTGCGAGCGGGGTGCGTTCGCTGTGGTGGAACGCTGCATGCTCCCTCTGCGGGAGAGGTGCGAGCCGTTGACCGGGCACTGCTCAGCGCTCCTCCGGCACCTATTCCTTAGACTCCTCAGCCTGTGGCGCAGCGGGTTTCGGGATGGCCTCCGGTTTGAGGCCGAGGTAGATAAGCGTCCCTGAAACGCACCATATCACTAAGGGGAGAGATGATAGGGAGAGGTAAATGAGCAAGGTAAACAACCCCCATATGAAACCGGCGAAGGTATAGGTCCAACGGACGCCGTGTGCAGGAGTTGGAGCCGTCGTGGTTCCCAGGAGCGCCGCCCTGAGTTCCGTAATCGTTTCTTTAGTGTAGAGGTAACTCTTGGACAGGATTCTCAGGGTGGGCGAGACTTTCTCGATCGCGCCGTTCAGTTTCGAGGGGACTGAATTCACGATCGTCGCGTACTTCTGCCCCATCGCCCAGCTTGAGAGCCCGTCATTCGTCGCCACCACGCTGTTGAGAAATACGCATACGATCATGACTACGATGATCGTCGCGATCAGATAGCCGATGAATCGCAGCAGGTGCTCTCTCAGGAAATCATTCAGCTCGCTCACCGGACTTTCCTTGCCCACCATAATGATCGGCGGGAGGAGCAAGGCTCCGCAGAACAGGATGATCTTCGCGACGACGATCAGGGCGCTCAGGAGGAACAGGGGGATTGCGAAGAAGGGCCATATGATCTCACCGAAGATCGGGATCTTGCCGATTAGGCCGCCGATGACGTGGATGAGCATCAGTACCAGAATGATCGCCACAATCTTGAGCGGGGCGATGACGAGTGCGCTCGCGCTCTTCCCCGCGGCGCGCAGGGCCCCGCTGATATCGACGGGGGGTAGCTCCGCCACTTCGGAGACGGTCACCCGCGCAATGGCTCCCCAGGTGAAGAACATGATGAAGATCGCAATAACCGTGTTGATGAGGGAGACGAGCCATTGCAACCGTTCGCCGACCAGCGCGCCGCCGATCCCTCCAATCACCCACCACACGACCAGGGCGCAGAGAATGCCAAGTATCTGGATGATGATCTTCTTCGTGCTGAAGGATAAACTGAAAATCCTTGAAAATGTCTTTACGCCGGCATCCCACTCTCCCATGACGACCCCCTCCTTTCAGAAACCTGTGCGGCACGTGACGTACGGGCGAACACCCAACGCATCTGTGCCAGCCGCTATTTTTTCGACGCGATAGTACATAACCTCGTGAGGCGTGTCAAGCAAAAATCGTGTAGATTTGTAATGGGTCAGTTATGGGGGGTAGCCGCAGATTTACGCAGATGAACGCTGATACACCTATATAAAATCTGCGTGTATCTGCGTGTATCTGCGGCAAGAAACCTTGACCACTCAAACAATCCTTTTTATCTGCGGCAATTCATTGCTGGATTCACCCTGTAAGTGACCCATTACGTAGATTTGTAATGCCTCAGAAGGCATGAAGAAATTCAAATTACAGGCTGAATTTGCCAAAGCGAGAAGTTGTCATAGCGAGTCCCGCTGAGCGGGATCCCCTCGCAATGACTGCGTCCTGTGAAAAGTCCGCTGTTGTTCACCTCCGCATGTTCATTATACAGATACTATTGGAGAGAAACTTGACATATTACAATAATAGAGATTAATCCTGAGCCATATTATATTAGATTGGTCAAATTGCCTATTATAAGAGATATATTCTCCTCAGTGGTGATCCACTCCGCAGCTGTATCATACTCGTGGTAAGCATGTTACGTAATACCTCTCACGGTTTCTACCCGCGCTCCATGGCCCGGAACATTGACAACTGCTCAAAATTAAGCTAAAATTTAAATGAGCGAGGGGGCAGGGATAGAAGGAAGCTCGCTCTAACAGGAGCGGCAGAACGGTGAGGACGAACGAGCGGTTCTTCCTGGTTCATTCGATAATCGCGGCGGCAATCTCCACTTTTGTTTTCACCTCACCCGTGTATGCCGTACCGGAAGCTCCGTACGTCGAGGGTGAAATTCTCGTCAAATACAAGAGCTCGGCTTCCCATTCCCATATGAGGCGCATCGAACAGAGCGTCGGTGTGGTTACAAAAGAAGAAATCCCTGCGCTGCGCGTCAAACGGGTAAAAATAAATTCCGGGATGTCTGTCGAGGAGGGCATTGAGAAATACCAGAGGCTCGCCGGCAGCTCGATAGAGTACGCTGAACCGAACTATATCCTGAAAGCCGATCTTTTCCCCAATGACCCGGACTTCAGCAGCATGTATAACCTGCGCAATATCGGACAGAACGGCGGTGTGCAGGGGGCTGATATTGCCGCTTCTGAAGCGTGGAATACCACCACGGGCAGCACCATTGTGGTCGCGGTCATCGACACGGGCGTGGACTACACACACCCCGACCTCGCGGCCAATATGTGGACGAATGAGGGCGAGATACCGAATAACGGTATTGACGATGATGGGAACGGCTACGTCGATGATTACCGCGGCTGGGACTTTTACAACCATGACAATGACCCCTACGATGATTACTCGCACGGCACGCACGTTGCGGGCACCATCGCGGCCGTGGGCAACAACGGCATCGGGGTCGTCGGCGTGTGCTGGAGGGCGAAGATCATGCCGTTGAAGTTTCTGGGGGCGAGCGGCGCGGGGTCGACGGCCGAAGCCGTGAATGCGATCCTCTACGCGACCAAGATGGGCGCGCGGATAATGAGCAACTCGTGGGGCGGCGGCGGTTACTCGCAGGCACTCAGGGACGCCATCCAGGCGGCCGACGATGCGGGAGTGATATTCGTGGCGGCGGCGGGCAACTCTGCGAGCGACAACGATCTTGCCGCACACTATCCCTCGAACTACGAGTGCAAAAATATCATCGCAGTGGCGGCCACGGATAATTATGATTGCCTCGCGTCATTCTCCTGCTATGGGCTCACGTCGGTGGACATTGCGGCGCCCGGGGTTGCGATCCTGAGCACCATCCCCGGGGGGGGATACTCGTCGTACAGCGGGACATCGATGGCCACTCCTCATGTCGCAGGGGCCGCCGCGCTCGCGTGGTCACACGCCCCGGCAAAGACCCACGCCCAGATTATTTCCGATATTCTCAATGGGTCGACACCGCTCTCGACGCTGGATGGCAAGGTGGCCGCCGGCGGCCGTCTCAATCTTCAGCAGATGCTCAACCCCGATAACGACACGGTGGCGCCAGCCCCGGTCATGGACCTGAGCGTGGTGAGGGCGAGGATGGCGCGGGTGACGCTGAGCTGGACTTCGACTGGAGATGATGGCAGCACGGGAAAGGCCAGCGCGTATGACATGCGCTACTCCCTCGATCCGATCACGGATGCGCGCTGGGACGCCGCCTCCCGAGCCTCCATCTCTGTTAATCCCCAGGACTCGGGTTGCAGGGAAGAGGCGACGGTGACCGGACTATCGCCCAGCACCTGTTATTATTTTGCCCTCAAGGTGAAAGACAAGCATCGTAACAGCTCAGCCATTTCAAATGTGGCAACGGCGACAACCTCCGCCGGAACGGTGGTCCTTGATGACAATGTCGAGGGCGGCGACAATGGCTGGTCGCCGACGGGCCTCTGGCACCGCACCACCCATAGAGCGTCCAGCACTGCCATTTCCTGGTACTACGGGCAGGAGGGGCTCTGGACCTATGACACGGGGGTCGCAAACAGCGGCACGCTCACGTCGCAGGAGATAGATCTGAGCGCCTATAACGACGCCCTCCTCACATTCAATCACTATATGAATGTGGAGGCCTATGCGGGGTCGTATGATGTGTGTGCGGTGGATGTATCGCGTGACGGAGGGGTCAACTGGGAGCGGCTCATGGCGCGTGACTCATCGAGCCCGGCGGTGTCCGGATGGACGGGCTCCGGCCCGGTGATGCTCACGGGCTATGCGGGTGGGAGCGTGCGCATCCGCTTCTCGTTCGACACGGTGGACGCCACCTCGAACAGTTATGAGGGTTGGTACGTTGACGACATCCGCATCATGGCGGAGGATTACAAAGTGGAGCAACCGGATCCGTATAGTCACCGCGTGGAGCTCACGGTGAACGCAGAGAGCTTCCGGCGGGGCGATCAGCTCTATCTCTCCGCGGTTGTGAAGCGCGGTGTGCTCTCTCCCTATGTCGTGTGCGATGCATACCTCGCCGTATTATTGCCGAATGGACGCGAGCTCTTCCTCACGCCCGATCGTGCGCTGTCCAGAGAAGCGCTCCCCTTCGTGAGCAAGTTCGAGGTGAGGGACGTGAGCGTCGTCATGGGCCCCTTCATCATTCCCTCCGGTCTCGCGGGCGGCAGCTACGCCGTGTGCGGCGTGCTCACCCCTCCGCAGAAGCGGGCAACGAGGGGGACGAGCCTGGTGAGCAACCTCTCCCATGTGGGCTTTACGATCACTCCGTGACGTGTTCGATCAGGTCAATGGCCACTCGTTTTTTACCCCCCCCGAAATCAACGATCGCGTGCCCGTCAGCCAGCAGTTCTATTATCTCACCGGGGATCGCCACACACATTGTATTCTCCCGCTGCCAAAATATTTCTCTCAGCTTCACCATATCACACTCGGGTTTGGCATTATTTGGGATGCGACCCTGATTATTTCAGAGGCTGATGGGAAAAGGCATCACCGCTGTATCAATTGTCAAGGATAAAGATTTGACCCCCAATGCACCACTAAGAGAGATGCAAATGGCTACAGGCCTATTTGAATCTCTTTTGATTATTAACTGTTTACACTACATAGCTTCTCAATCTGTATTTTGTAGTGTAAATTGAAGTTTGTTGATCTCTTTGAGATATAGGGGCAATTCGTCTCCAGCTTTTTCTAATACCCTGACAATCACTTTTCTCCACTTCACTGGCAGAGTGTTGAATAACATCCGCATCTCCTGGGTGCTCACAATTACTGAAGTGCATATTGCTTGCTCTAAATCCTTGTGCGCTTTCTCGATCTTTCGTCTCCTAGCGGCAATGATCAATTTATGGAGGCAGAAATTACCAGGGTTGGGTACAAGAATCTCCACTCCTGAAATATCCAGCTTGGTCGGCTTATCCAGCAAGAGAGACACAAACCGTAAAGGAATCGCCCTTATACCTAACTGCCGGATTCTGATCGGCCCAGCAGTTCCCCGCCCTTTCTCCGGGGTTATGAACTCTATTCTTAATTCCTCATTCCATAGATATGTTGACCCATCACTGTGAAACGCCCTCTTAAAACCAAGCTCTTGAAGCTTATTGATGAGATCTTCACTCCCGATCCCTCTGTAAGGATTGGGAACCAAGAAATCAATATCCTGTGTTCTTAACGGGAATTTCTTCGCTCCCAGCGAATTTTGATATACCCAGAAGCACCAGCTCCCGATAAGTTCAACTCCTTCGTTAAATAGATTGCTATCAGCGAACGCCTTAAGAATTCTAATGACACTATCAATCATTCTTATCCCCGATGGCTTTCTTTAGCACTTTAAGTGCTTCTTTTGCCTTCTTTAATTGAGCCTTCAACAGTCGCCGTTCATTTAAACGGTTGAGAAGTCTTTCGGGCCTTTTTTTGCCAAGGTATTGGTGAACTACCTTGTCGCCTGCCCTGTGCTGGAGGTAATAATATTTAATTCCTGATATCTTTCTTTCCTTGACGCTCCCTTTTGGAAGAACTGCTAGCTTTTTCTCTATCTTTTTCTTGATATCGAGATAATACCCCTGGCTTTCGGATAATATATTTTTCAGAACACTCATTTTAAAGCTCCTTACACTACATATTAACATAATGAGCCAATTGTAGTGTAAATAATATAATGACAAAATGGGGCTGTTTTTGGTGATCCCCTTCGATTTGCCCCACGAGCTCCACGGGTGCAGAAAAAGGAATCTCTGATCTCGTCGAAGCGAACGAGCGTTAGCGAGTGAGCGGAGATCCCGAGTGGAGCGAGAGATCATTCCCAGATTAACAGAGCGTAGCGAACGACTTATTATTTGGGATGCGACCCTGATTATTTCAGAGGCTGATTGGAGAAGGCATCACCGCTGTATCAACTGTCAAGGATAAAGATTTGACCCCATACATACCCCATACATACCATAAGTTCTTATGCCGTCGAACCCCCTCTAAACCTAACCTACACTGCCTCGATATCTTAACTTCTCAATCCGATGAAGCGCGTCACCTCAAGTCGGCCAAGCTGGACTGAATGTCTCTAAGTTCAGTGTCGCTGATTCCCCAGACCGCGGCGGCGGTCTCATCAATCTCGGCCTCAATCTTGGCGAGATGCTTTTGAGCGGACTCGGTGGCTTCGGCAGCGAGTTGGTGCGCGGTGGCGCTGAGTTTAGTCAGGCGCTGATGGCGTTTGTCCTTTACGTCGAATTGCGGCAGACGGACGTGCTTCAGTACGTGTGTCGATATCTGCGTTTCGATGCAGTAGCTTTTTACAATAAGTACACTTATCGATGAGTTGAGAAGTGCGCATACAAAATGCGCCTCTTCTTCATTATATAGTGGTACACAGATCAGCCTATGATCAGGAATAATCACCCGTTTCTTCCCAGCTACCATGCCGCTGCTAACGACTGCACAAGTCAAGAACTCAGCAATGTAGCGCCAGCAGACCTTATACGGGAAAATCGTCTCTTCGCTGATGTTGTACATCGAGTAGAACGGTGCGAAAGACCGGCCGTGCTCATCGCAAAAGTATTTCCGAAAGGCGGCACGATGCTGTAACTGTTCTTTGAAGCGAAGAAGGTAACGATAGGTGAGTGGCTGCTTCTGTTTCAGCTCCTCTTCCTCGACGCCGCAGCGCTTCCGCACATCCTGAACCATCAGCAAATAGGACTTACCCTTTGCCCGCCAGCGTTCCACTTCGCGGCCACGTAGTAGAGGATAGATATAATCAGGTTCTAACGCGGTTTCAACTATCGGGACTTGAATTTTGCCCTCGTCGTGAAGGTTACGCACGATGACTTCGCCCTTTGGATTCTTGCTAATGAGCTCCAACCAGTAAGCACCGCTTAGTCCACCAGTGTTTGCCCCTTCCAAAGCATCGTAGTGTGACTTGCCGACGGCTTTCTGCACGGCGTTCAGCGCTTTCGGGCGGGCGGTGAGCCACGGGCTCTGAGGGTTATCAGGGTTGATCGGTTGCGCCATCCACTGTTTGGCTTCGGTCTTTCGTCTTACCTCGTCAAGGTCATCGTCAATGCTGATGGATTGCTTGTTTTTCTTCCGCCAGTAGAGGTACGGCACCGGGTAGTTGGTAGGCTTGCCTTTCTGGAAGACGACGACGGCGGTGCGGTTGGTCGCCCCCTCGAACGGCTGAAAATCGCTAAAATCGTCCACCTGGATCGTTTGGAACGGCGCGCCGTCGCCGAGCCGGAAACGGCGGAAACCGTCGCCTGCGCCTTTCGTCTTGAAAAGCGTCTGGGTGATGATGAATCCGAGCCTGCCGTTGTCCTTTACGTAGTTGTCAAGGCAGGCATAGGTAAAGAGCATCGCAAGGTCTTTCTTTCCGCCGCCGAGCCGCGCCGCGTAGCCGCTGAGGGAGAACAGGCCGTAGGTTTCCCAGAGTTTCCACGTCTTGTCGCGGTAGGAGTCGGAGAGATTTTGCCAATTGACCCATGGCGGATTGCCGAGGACGTAGTCGAATCGGTGTTTGCCCACAAAGATCGGGGCGAATTGGTTCTTGAGGAACCGCACCCAAATGCCATTGCGTCCGTCGGTATTGAGGCTGGCAATGCGGATAAAGACATCGGCGAGCAGTTTTTCGGCATCGGGGTCGAGCGGGCCGATGGCGGCGCGGAGTTTGCCAAGAAACTGTGCCTTGGTGCGGCCTATTTGGACCGACTCTTCGATGATGGCGCAGACAACTTCGATCGTACCCTTCTCAATGACAGAGGCAGGAAACGAAAATCTGCCCTCCGAAGTGTCCACATGACGGTCGCAACCGCCGAGTTTCAATTCGCCTTCCTTCGCGAATTCGGCAGGTGTGAGAATGGAGTCGCAAAAATAAACGGGGATTTCGATGTGCGGCGCCTTTTTGATGAGCGTGCCCAGCGAGAGCAGGAAGTTGGTGCGGGCGGCGATGACGGCGAGGGGATTCAGGTCAAAGCCGACGATGTTGGTGAGAAGTTTTTTAACCAGTTCTTCAGGACGAACAAGGTGGCGGTCGGCATAATCAAAGGCTTTGCGGATGCACAGCGACAGAAACGTGCCGGAGCCGCACGAGGGGTCGAGCACGCGCTTGTCGGGGTTGCCGTCGTAACCGATCTGCCGGATGAGCCGTTCGGCGAGCCAGTCAGGCGTGTAGTATTCACCAAGGTCATGGCGGACGCGGCGCGGCAGAAGGTATTGGTAGAGTTTTTTCAGCAAGTCGCGTGTCGCGTCGGGGTCAATGGTGGCGGTGGCCGGCTCAAATTGCTGGAGCGCGATGGCGAGGTGGCGGAGGTTCCGGGCGATGGCGGTGTCCCACACATCGAGATACCATCGGAAGAAATCGCCCTCGAGAAAATTGACGATATTGAACTGTTTGAAGAGACCGCCGTTTTCGAGATATTCGACCTTGGATTTCAGCAGGTCGTCTCCCGCGGCCTCAATATCGCCGGTGAAGGAGGTGAACCATGAACCCTCCTGCAGCGAGATGAGTTCCGCCGCGAGCATCTTCATCAGCAGGACGTAATAGGTATGGACGGCGAATAGCAGCTTCTTGAGATCGGGTTTATCGGCGATGTGGTAAAGCGCGGCGAGTTCTTTGGCTGCGGCGTCACCGCGCTCCAATTCCTGGCCGTAGATGACGCCGAAGATCATGTCCCACTGTTTGAAGAACATCTCGACGCGGCGGTTCTTGGCGGTAACCAGCTTGTGGTAGAGCGCGTTGACGGTGCTAGATGCGACTTCTGCCTCCGGTCCGAACACTTCGGCGAGCGACTTCGGTTCCAGCGCGCGGCGATGGAAAAAGCGAAGCGAGTACAGCAACCAGTCAACGCTTGCTTCGTCGATAGGCATGGGGCCGACGACTTGAAAGCCGCCGCGCAAAAGCTGCTTCGGACGGAAGAATTCGAGCTGTGTTTCGAGTGAGACCGGCTGAAAATATCTGGCGCGGTTTTCCGAGGAGGCATATCGCAGATATATGATGTGCTCGCCATCGATGCCTATGCCGATCATCTTCTTGGCTGCTTCACCAGGTTTGGTAGGAGCACGCTTGCGGGCTTCGCCGGCCAGATAGGAGGCAAGTTGTTCAATAATTGACTGGCGGCCGTGCAATGTGGAGATGACTCCGGGGCGCTTGTATTCGATAATCCCGAAACCATAGACGGCATCGGCGCTGCCCGAACCTTGCAGTAGCGTGAGGGTCTGCTCATATTGAGCCAGTGTAGAGATCCCAAGCTGCGCAAGATGGTGTTTGAGAGCGGCCTCGACATTGAGCCTGACATCCTCTTCGCTCTTTGCCGTCTTACCGATCGCTCGGATCTGTTCGGCGAGTTGTTTCGCGATGGCAGGATCAATTTTCCCTGGCAGGCTCATGGCACATAAGTATAGCACTATCGTTCCCGCGCGGGAAGTCCAACGCTGCCCTCTAAAAACCCTCTATCGCACCTCCAGGGTCAGACCTCTAGAGGCTGTCCGATAATGCAAAAATTATTTTTCGCCCCTCCACTCGCAGGGAGATATCCGCAACATAATAATATATCATCCTCCATTTTGATGACGTTTTTGGACATTTTAAGGGTGTGATCCACCACCGACTATAATTATCGGACAGCCTCTCTACTATTGACTAAGATTTCTTATGGTAAAACCCGCGTGCGCAGATGCAATTCTAGCGCATGGGTGAGCAGGTGACAAGGTAGGAATCCGTCGGTAGGAATCCGTCGGTAAAACTTCAAATGCGAGCGCTTTAACTGTCCCCGAAGGGGCAGAATTCCACGGGCATGCCCGTGGATGAATGAGTAGGCGGCGATATGGCATAATGAAGATGTGGAAACGAGAGTATCAGGACACGGAGTATATAAGACAGAGTAC
>Ga0315281_10007407_pt1 | contig 15465 bp, 10 predicted proteins | sample YL17G07_0_MG_FD_204540 | JGI IMG/M metagenome (GOLD analysis project Ga0315281, IMG submission 204540) | Sediment microbial communities from Yellowstone Lake, YNP, Wyoming, USA - YL17G07_0 | ecosystem: Environmental > Aquatic > Freshwater > Lake > Sediment | place: USA: Wyoming | collected...
TCTCGCCTTTTCTTCGGCTTCAATCTTGAGAGACTTGTCTAATTTGGCTTGCCACTGAGATACTTCTGTTTCATGCTCCGAGCGTGCCTTATTGACCTTTTCCCATTCATCTTCTGCCTGATGCTTGAGACGCACCGAGTCAATCAGGTCTGGTGTTCCTTCAGCAGACTTCAATTCCCGCTCCCGTTCCTTTTGCTTGAGTGACCTTACGGTTTCCTCTAGCGCAGAATGTCTCTTTACCTGTGCATCGTAGTTCCGTTGCAGGACAGAGTGAGATTCGAGAGTGGTCTTCAGAGTTCTGCCGAGTTCCGCCTTTGCTGCATTGATTCGGTCTTGCAGTTCCTTTGAGGAAAGCGTTAAGGTTTCCTCTTTCTCTATTGTTTCTGGCTTTTCCCCTGAGGTAGTTTCAGGTTCGACTGTCTGGGTCGTTGCCTCACCAGCCGTGTCTCCGCTAATTTCGCTCTTTTTCCTAGCCATGATACTAATATTCCTCCTGTTATTTATTAAACTACAAAGCTACTTCATAGCTTTAAGTTTCCGTTCAATCTCCTCTTTGAGTTTATCTATCTCAGACCTTTTTTCAGCTAACTCCATGCCAATTTCTTCCTCTGTGGTCAAGCCCGCCTCTAAGTCGTATTCCTCAATGGTCTTGGAGACAGCCCCTATAAGATACAACCAAGCATCCAGTTCGGGATGATTCCTACGGTATTGTAATCTGGCTGCACTTCGAGACATATCCTCAGAGCCGATAAGGACATCATAAACAAGATACATCTCATAGACTGCTTTAGGCGGGACTTTGCTGAAATCCCTTTCCCCAGGCTTCCACCCTTCCTTGCCATCCGTCTGCCTATAAAGGTCGGTCATAGCCTTGTAGAACTCAGGATGCTCCATTAAATACCAGTCATCGTCAAACCAGTAGGTAGCCCTAGCAGGCTTGGGATTGGCTCTGGTATAGGCGTAATAGCCTACATAATCAGGGACAAATTCCTCTTTGCCGATGAACATCAGGTAAGCCTTACGCTCCCATAGAGCCTGCTGAAAGTCAGGGTTACGGAGAAGCAAGCCTTCCCGTTTGGCTTGCCGAACAGTCTCGTTTGCTACATAAAACTTTGAAGCACCGTCTGAGTAGCCTTCATATTCTTCAAACAAGTCCTGAAATTCAAAGTAGATGTCATCATAACGCTTGTCCGGTATCTTGCTGGCATCTATCTTGTCGTGAACATTACTGCCCATAATTTCAGCATTGAGGAATATCAGTTCAAGGTCAGGGTTATTAAGAAGATAGCGTTCTTTGACATAGCCTTTGTCCGATAGTTCGTAATAAGCGACATACTTATCACGGAGTTCGTCTGTAACGGGTATTGTTCTTCCTTCAACTCCCTTTTCAAGAAAGTTAATTACTAGGTTATATCTGTTTAGCCAAAGTTGATTCCAAGATTCATCCCCCATCCAAGAAGCATCTTCTGGATGAGTTTTCAACCATTCCAAAGTATCAATATGTGATTGTTTTGCGTTTCTCAGAAATTCGATAATATCATATCCAATAGTTTCTTTGCCTTGTAGAGTATTTATAATCTCATCAAATTGAGTAACAATATCTTTCTCATGTTCCAGAGTCCAGCCAGCTCTTGGTTTCTGCCCTTTGGCAAAGTTATCCAAAGCAGACTGATGGATATTTCTATCTTCAATCATATCGTTGGCGAGTTCGTTCCGCCATTCTTCGGTAGTGTACTCGGTTTGAGTTATCACAATTTCCTCTGGTATTTCCAGAGAATAGAAATCACGCTGCCGTCTGGCTATTCGGTAATCATCATTCTCTGGTTGCCGTAGAAATTCAGTTCGTAGCAGGATACCAGTTTCAGGGTTCTTTGCATCGGGGTCAATAGCATCATATTCGGTATCCTTATCACGCCATTGGGCGGTTATCCGCAATGCTGGTATATTCCATTTATCGCTGGCTGGCTCTAGCATACCAGCCTTAACCGCTTTCTGGTATAGGTCTGGATGGTCAGCCAACCATACCTTTACCTCTGCACTGGCTGCCCCATACTCAAATGTTATTTCTCCCCGCTTCGCCCAGAGTTCAGCCTCATCTTTTGTAAAGAATTTCTCAAAGGCTTCTATTCGTTCAAGGTCAAGTCTGAGTTCACTATTAGGGAACTCCTTGTCAAATGCCTTCCACCTATCTTTAATATCCTCGATGTAGGTGCCTGGCTTTTCCTTATCGCCAAGCGACTCCCAGTATTCGTATTCGGTGGTATTCTTTACCCGCAGGTTTATCGCCTCGTAAGACCACTGGACATAGAGACCCCTTTCCTCTGGAGTAGGCAATCCGCCCTTATCGCTAATCAGTTTCTCTTTTAGAGCGTGCCGGTAGGCATCCATATTTTCAAAAGCCCACAACTTCACCTGCGGACTATTGCCACCGAACTCATCGGACTGTCTGCCCCTCTCAACCCAGGACTCTATCCAGTCATCGGCAAACTTATTGGCGATTGCCTCAATCCTTTTTTCATCGTCAAAGTATTCGCTCTTGGGAAACTTCTCAAGGAACTTGGCTTTCCTTTCCTTCAAGTCCTCAATGAAAGTATCGGGACTATCTTTATCCGAAAGAGTCTCATAGTATTCCCTTTCGGCTCTATTCTTGGCTTGAAGTTCGTAATATCTGATAGGCTGTTCTGGTGCATTAAGTTTCAACCATTTAAGCAATTCGGGGTCTTTGGCTAAGATAAGCATTGCCTCGGCACTATTTGCCCCATATTCCTGAACCGCCTTTTCTCTCTCAAAGTAGTTCTCAACCGAACCTTCAGGGGGCAAGGTCATCGGGGGTAAACCATCCTCTGGGTAGTCCAGAGACTTTACTAGCCCTAGAAATTGATTGTAGGCTTCCAGAGTGAGTATCCTTGCCTGACCGTGAAGTGCTAATAAGGCATTTTCTTTCGGATGAGACTTTAGCCAGTCCGTTCTTTTATTTGCTGTTAGTTCAGGATGAGTGTCAAGAAACTCCTTCTGTTCTTGTGGGCTGGTCAGGTTATGATATTTCTGGAGCAAGACATATTCGTTCTGGCTCATATTGCCGAGATTAGCATTGGGATATTTCTTGTCAAATTCCTCCAGCTTCTTCGGGTCGGTTATTCTCTGTCTCTCATACCACTGTTCAACATACTGGAAGAAGGTATCGCCCTTCGCTGGGTCAACATTTATCTTAAAAAGAAATTCATTCGGCAGAAGGTCAAGTTGCTTTTTGATTTCCCTGCCTTCAGCAATGGCGATTATCTTCGGGTCAAAGTCCTGTTTCTTCATGTCCTCGATGGTAAGGTCTTTTGTCCAGTTAGCGTCACTCCAAAGGTCTTTTGAGTTATAGAGATCTGGTTTCTGCACAGAATACGGTTTAGCCTCTGTATCTTTCGGCAGACCAAGTTGCCGAATCTGCCTGTCCAGATAGGTATTATCCAGAGTAACAGGATTAACGCCCATAAACTGACCTATCATTTGCTGGAAGATGTTTTCTTTATACTTCTCTCCTTGCCTGATAGCTTCGACACCAGCGCCAGCAGTCAAAGGCAGGAAGTTTTCAAACTCATAAGCCAGAAACCGCAGAACATTCTCAGGGAAATCGCCCTTGATTATTTGCTGCTTAGAATAATCTCTGTTAAGAAGTATGTCTATCTGAGTACCGATAGCGGGACTGATTCGATTCTTCAAATACATTCCCAGTCCCACAAACGGCAAAGGAATCGGTGAACCTTCAACTTTCTGCGGATAAACCGCCCGGAAGATTGCCCGGTAGGGACCGCCAATCGGAATCCTCGTATTGCCGATAATGATTGAGAGGAACTTGCCATTATGCGGGTCTGGGTTTATCGCATCCCAGACTGCTTTCAGAATGTCATCATCATCCCCGCCTTTAGCAGCAGCAGTTATGGCAGCCGAAGTCGCTGATACTGCCATTGTGGTAACTCCGCCGATAATTACGGTCTTAACGGCTAGACTCTCCTGCGGAGTCAATGTTTGTCTTAACATGATTTTCCCTAATCCATTGACTGCCTGAGCTAATAAACTCGCTGGCTGCCTGATGAATGAATACGAAGTAGGAAGTGCCCGCAAGAAAGCGTGTCTGGCTTGAGATTGCCCTAATCTCACGGCACTTACTAGAGGATAAACTTTACCAGCTAAATCAGCAGCAGCTACTTTAGCCTCCAATTCTGGTATGCCGTGTTTCATCATATTCTTATAAGTCCGCTGCCAGAGATTGAAAGAGCCTCTGGTAACAGTTAAATAAGTTGTCTCGGTAAATCTATCAAAGCCTGGTATCTTGCTCAGGAAACCAGCAGCATATTCTCTCGGTGTTCCAGTTAATCCTCTGCCCATGAGTGAGGCAAACTGAGACCACTCATTAGGATTGTTGGCAATATCATCGGCTAGGGCTTCAATCTTGAGTGACCTCAGCCAGTCATGAGTTTGCATCGCCGTTCTGGTTGCACCCGCAGCAGACTTCAAAGAACCCCAAGGGTCAGCCAAAACTCCGATAACTCCCTGAATGGCAAAAGGGGAGAAGTCGCCTGAAAAGGCTTGCCCTCTCCATCTCTCCACAAAATTCAAAGCAGGATTACTGCTAACCCGCCTCGACTCCCGTATCAATTTAGCCTGTTCCGCAGGGAAGTATCGGAATAATCCTTCTTGAATAAAGACGTAAGGTTTTAGATTCGCTGCTTCCCATGCTGGTCGTAACTCGCTTATCTGGCTTTTGAAATTATCTATCTCATCCTGTATGGCAGCGATATTCATGCCAGCCCGTTTGCCTCTGGTTATCTCAACATCCAAATCCTCACGGAGGTCTGCCATATCCGTGCCTTCCACTGGGGAATTGAGGAACTTATTAACGGCAGCATCTAATTTGAAACCTAGTCTTTTGGCACTTCCTTGAAGAGACTGGAGTTGCTTTTTCAGCCCAACCATCTTATTGAATAAAGCGGGATGGGTTTTCTCCATCGCTTCAAGCCTGGTCAGACCACCGATAGCAACACGATAAGTTTGCCCACCAGCAGCCGAAGCCTTAAAGTTATCAAGCCCTTCAAGCAACTTTTGAACATCGGTTTCAGGCTTGAAAGATTTATCATGAGCCATCCTCTCTCTAGCCGTCTGCCAGACACGGGTTTTGCCTCTGCCAAGTGTAACGGCTCTAATCTCAGAACCGAGATATTCAAGAACATCCTCTGAAATATCCACATTGGGCAGAAAAGCACCGCCTTCCTTGGCTTGGAATCTGCCTATCTCAGCATTATAACCAGTAACAACATAATCAAGAAGTTGGTCGTTTCTGGTTTCTATATCGCCGAGAACTCTTTGCTGCTCGCTTGAAAGTTTATAAAGTTCTGGATTATCGGCAATGTCCTTTAAGGTGCTGGTGATAGGATTCTTCGCCTGTTCAGCAGTCCCGATGAATCTCGCATTTGTCTTTTCGCCTTTTAATGAATCCTTGCCAAAAACCTCTCTAATATCCCTGAGCAACTTCATACGAGTTCCCATAGCCCAGACCGAGACATCGCTTCGGGCAGCATTCTCGGCAACCATAGCCTCAAGCACTTTCTGATTTTCGCCAGCCATTTTAATCCCAGGTTGCTCGAACTCAAGCAACTGCCTGACACCCGGTATTCTTCTCAACATCGGGATTATTGCCCCAGTCTTATCCTGCCTTACCTGCTCCTGAGACTGAGTGATGATTCTGGTTATGTCACCGCCAGTAGGTTTAGGCTTTACTGGGATTGGCGGAGGTGTTATTGATTGAGGTGGCGGAGGTGGAGTAACTTCCTCTTCGGCAACTTCAGGCATGATATATTCAGCAGGTGTAATAGCCCCGCTTTGTAATCCTGCTATTCTATCCTGTATCCCCCTTGCTTCAAGTATGCCTTCTCTTAACGATTCGCCATCGGCATAGCCTCTTTCAGAAGCTAATTCATCTAAAGCCAGTTCCCACTTGATATGTTTCCCGTCTGGGCTTAAAATCGCTGGCATAACTGTTGATTTGCCAGTCAAATCTTTATATTGCTGAATAGTTAAATCGGGAAGCTCACCTTTCATTTTGCCAGCCCGTTTGATAATACCAATCAGGTCTCTGGCTGGATGATTGGTTAAAGTTTCCTGTAATCCTTCTATCTCAGCAGTACGTCTTGCCTGCTCTAGCTTTAGTTGGTCTTCCATTGAGATTTGGACTATCTCACCCTTGCCTCTGGGTCTAACTTCTCTGGCAGCGACTTCTGGCAACATAGCAGGTTGCAATCCAGCTTCAGGCATCCCAGCTTCGGGGGTGGGAAGTTTGGCTTCTGCCTTTAAACGACTTTGAACTATTGCCGTCATTTCCTTGTCGGTAAAATCGGAGGCACGGTAAGTCTTCCCCTCAAACATTTCCATTCGCCCAGTAAAATCCTCAATTTCCTGATTTGTTAAAGGGGTTTTCTTTTGGAGAATTGCCTTTGTTTCCTCTGGTAAAACCTCTGGTGCAGGTGTAACAACTTTGGGTAATACCGCTCCCCTCATCTCCGCTATCTTCTTATCTAATCCGATTATGACATCATCGGCAAAGCCCTTTCCATATTGCCTCTCCAGGGTTACCTGCTTCTCTTTCTTAGTGGCGAGGTCAGTCCGTAGACTCTCAATTTCTTCAACTTTCATACCCGCAATCTGCTGGCTGATATATGTTTCAACTTTAGGCTTCAGTTCAGGAACTTTCACTGCTTCGGGTGGTTTCACTATCTCTGGTGGTTTAACTGCCTCTTTTGTTGGTTTCATCCATTCCTTAGTTTGCGGGTCTTGAACCCAACCCTCTCTTGTCTTTTGCTCAGTAGATATTCTCACTGCTTCTTCTTTGCTGACTCTAATCATTTTGCCCGCAGCACCAAAGATAGCAAGGGGCAGACCTTGAAGTCCAGAACTGATAGCTACATCAGCCCATCCAGCAAGTATTTCCTGTTCTGGATTAAATATTTTTATGGCAGCGTTCTGTATTGCATTTTGAGCCTCACCAAAGACAAGGAACATAGCTTCAGTTTCAGTGAATTGCTTTATCCCTTGTTTCAGAATATTCCGAACAACCAATTTAGCTGTCTCTTCGGTGACTGTCTTCTTGAATAAATTAAATGCTGCCGGGCGTAATCCCTGAAGCACTCTTCCCACAGGTAAGAATAACAATGCGTTTGAGACTACCCCTACCGCAGTTCCCAAATAGGCTGCCTGGTCTTCGGTCGCTCCATTTGCCAACAGTAACTCATTAGTTTCCTGTATCTGGGAGGGGGTTAAAGCAGTAATCACAGCTATTAAAGGTAAAGGGTTCGCGGTGGCGGTGCTACCTATAATGCCACCCAATAATGCTAACATCCCTGGTAAACCACCAGCAAGTTGATTCGCCCAGTAACCCCAGTCTCTTGCTACTTCAGGGTGGTTCTGGATTATATCTAGTGGATTCCCCTGCCATTCGGGGCGAGATTGCAGTTCAGGGTGCTTATTAAGCCAATCCTGATGTTCTTGCTCATTTTTAGCATAGGTTTGACGAAAAGTATCACGCAATGCTTTATTCCGAGCGTCAGATACATCAGCCCATTCATCCCCTTGTATTTTTCTTTCTAGGGGAGTCATGTTTCTAAATAAGAGATTGGGCAGGGCATTTACAAAGTATTGCTTTGTCCTAAATCCTAGTTCACCGAAGGCAAGTCTAGCAGTATCCCAGATGTCTTTTACCTTGCTCTCAGCAGGTCTGGTAGTAATCTGCCGTGTGATTGGATTGTATGAGCCAACCTTATTGCCGTTCAGGTCGTAGGCATCGCCAGTTTCAGGGTCAATGTTAGCCAGTTTTCGAATCCCCTCTACTTCTACCACCATCTGTTTTGGGACAATTACCCTCTCGGTGTATATCTCGTCAATAGACTGGTCAGTAGCCCCCAAGTCTTTGAGCATTGATTCGGTCTCTTTAGTTCTGCCCTTAGTAATTAAATCCTGTAAGAAAACATCGGGGTCAATCTGAGCTAAGGTAGCGACATCATTCAGCGTCAAATCAGGCATATCAGGATACAGGTTCTTCAGGTATGCTGGGGGAGTTAATTCAGGAAGTCTATATCCTTCCTTAGACGCCTCTCTTCTTTCAAAGGCTTTCTGCGCTTCGGTAAGTTCCCTACGCCCAGCAGTTTCAGGCAAAGGCGCAATCGGTTCTGGCTCTTTTGTATATTGGGTGAGTCCTGTTACCATTAAAACACCTTCGGCAGTTTTGATTGCCTTTTCAAAATGGACTGCCTCAATCGTTCAACCAGCAGATTAGACCTTCCCATCGGCATCTGCTTCTGGACAGCCCGATTGATTATCTGCTGAGATAGCTTCTGTAACTCCTTGTCAATAAATGGCATCAGATTGCTGCCTCCTGTTCCATTTCTCCAGCCCCAGGCGGTTCCATTTCCCTGGTCGTTCTGGTTTGTCCTACTGGCGGAGCACCGGGACCAACCATCAGCGCAGCCGCCTTTTCCTCAGGCGAAGCTTCAGGAAGTTCTACGCCAGTTAGTTTCGCCACTTCCTTTTGAGTGGTCCCTTCAAGAGTCTGCCCTACTTCAATGAGCAGTAATCTGGCTTCGTCTCTCAATGATGGATTGTTTTCCTCTTCCGCCCGCCTATCGTAAGCTCTAGCCATTTCAAACAGGGCTAAGGCTCTGCTTATCTTCCGGGCTGATTGAATCAGGTATTTCTCATCAATCTCGTCATAGTCCCGATACTTCAGGATAGTCTTGCGGATGCTCCTGTCATCCATCCATCTGGAAGCCATGTTAGCCAGACCGTAGGCAGCCGCCGTTTCCTCCGGCAGAGCGGTCAGGTATTCAAAATCAACCGTGTAATCGCCAGCCAAGTCATCAGCCGTATAAGTCCGCTTCTTGCCATGCCTGCCGATGGCAGCCGACATCTTGAAAGTGTTAAACTGCCATGCCGCCTCTTTGAACAGGAGTTTCTTGAAACGCTCCATAGTCTTTATTCTGGGGGTGAATACCTGTCTTGAAGCACCGGCCAGAGTTGCGATAGCCACCTGTGAAAGCTGGAACTGGAGGTTCCCCCAGTCTATATGGCTGATTGAGCCTCGTTGCAGAGCACCGCCCAGCATAGCCTGAAAGAATCTTGTAGAAGCCTGAATATCGGGAGCTTCTATCCTTTCTATATCCTCACCAGTTTCAAGGGCAAGGATACGACCTAATCTATAAACTGGCTCATCGGGTAGTTTTTTACCTGATTTACTCTTTAGTTTTTGAGGCGGTGATAATGTCAGCATATTCTGAGTTTCCATAATTGAGGCAATCCTGTTTAGTTCAGGGTAGAGTTCCCTGTTACCCGAGAAGATGGAGTCGCCCCTTATCCTCAAGGCTCTGATTGAAGTGTCCAGAAAAGTGCCCTGCTGGCATAAGGCAATGACAAATGGGGGGTGTCCAAGTTTATTTGGTACGGCTTCGTAAAATTTACCATCTAAGAAGACAACTTCCTCAAGGTTATTCCAGTGGTCCCATCGTGTTACAACATCGCCTGCGGATTGGCCAGGTCTGTAATCAGGGTATTCCTCACGACACATATCCTTGTCGAGAACATCCCAGAAGGCAACTTTGGATATCCTTCTCCCTCCGACTGCGTAAACACATTTGCGGGAGTCTACTGGCAAAAGGTCTATATCAAATCCATTCCTGTCCTGTGAAAGCAATATTCTTGCAATCATTCTGCCCCTGATGGCATCTTGCTCCCACAGGTAAGTGTCTAAATCTGGCATCAGGACTTCGTTCAAATGGTCGTTGGCAAGATACATCAGGTCGTGCCACCAGTCCTCGATTACCTTTGTCTCATGCCCATCCAGTTCCTTGCCGTTCCTTTGCCCGTTTATCTCGATATTCTCCACCGACTCATTGAGAACCGACAGCACCCTTTCGCCGAACACTCTGGCATCGTTCATGGTGACATTGACCACATCCTCCAGAACATCATTTGGCGACTTGACATCTCTGAGAACATACGGTTCTTGAACCCACAGTTTCTCATCCTCATCCATGCGTTGAAAGACGTGCTTGCCCCACTCCATATTGACCGAGTTAATCCATCGCATAGTGTCATCATCGGAAATCAGGGGCATCTGTGCCGATAACGAGGTTGACTGCGGGACTGCCTTCGAACCTTTAAGGTCTGCTATTTTCGTCATTAAACTCTCCTGCCTACTGGAGCTCTTTCAATATCTCCCGAAGTTACCGATAGCGGTCTGAACTGCGTCATCATATACCTTTCCGCATCCATGAAGTGAAAGGCCTCTTTGGCTTCAATCTTCTCGGTCAGGTTATACATGTCATCCAGTTCCCTTGAGTAACTGGTCTTTTCCGCCAGATAGTTCTGGCAAGTCCTGAAAACCTTGTGCTTATGCAACTTCTCAAAGCCATAGACCCGCATGATGCCGGACTCGACATTGCCGTCAAGGGGCTTATCAATCCGCCATCCCGCCTGGGTGAAATCGCCCCGCCATCCTTCTTCGGTTGGCGAACCGCCATAACGGTTGGCTATCCTCTCGCCTTTTGACAACTCAATCCAGTTGGTAACATGCTCAAAAGTGGAAAGCCCACCAAATGAGTAATCCCGATATGTATAGAAAGTGCCAGTGCTGGGGTCATACGCTCTCCACAGAGCCACCGTATGCACTGGCCCGAAGTCATGCCCGACATATCTCGGCCAGTGGGGAGGAATCGGGAACGGCTCGATGACATCGTTTACCGAATCGAAGGCATCGTAAATCAATCCTGCGGGCTTGGTGAACCTGCCCCTGTGGAATAAATCGAACTTCCACGCCGGCATCATCCTCCGCATCCGTTGGAATTCCTCAATCGGGAAAGCGGGGTTGGCGGTTGAGTCAAACTGGATGACATCAATATCGGGGTTGCCCTTCACCCACTCGTCATAAATATCGGTCTTGAGCCAGCCCAAGCCGTAAAGCGTGGTCGTAATTAAAATCCTTGCCTTGTTTATGAGTGTTCTGCGCTGCACCGCTTCCCAGGTCTCCCTGCGGAACTGCTTTTGTCCGGCTTCATCAAGCCAGACCCCCTTGACGGTAGCCGACTCCATTGACTCTGGGTTCTGCGCCGAACCGATTATCACTCTGGTCGGCACATCGGCATCGGGAAACAGGATGGTATCCGTCTTTTTCCTTGCCGTTTTCTTGGTGTGGAAGGTGAATATCTTGCGGTTCTGGTCGTAAACGCCGTAGTGAAATAAGTCCCCGAACACGTAAAGGAACTCAGGCAGCAGTTTCCTATCTAGTAGGGGGAAAGTTGAAGTGCCTACCAGATAGTCCCCAGACCCGCAGGTTCTTATTTCTCTGTCCAGCCAGTGAGGGCCGAAAGAGGTCTTGCCCCCCTGCGACCCCGCCTGCATATCAATTACCCGCTTCTTCGAGAGCCAAGTCCTTACCTGCCCAGGATGGAAATTAACCCTTAATGTCCCGTCAGGCAGTATCTCCCGAAACGGTTTGACTTTCGTTAATGTCTCAACCATACGGCATTTCACCTTATTCTCAACGCTCTTTGAACTGTCTCCCGGCTTATTCCCAGTTCGGTTGCCAGTTCTTTCGTGCTTTTACCTGCCCCAGTGAATCGCCTTCGTATTTCTTGGTATCGCATTTCAGTTCCCCGACAAACCATACCTGTATGTCTGTCGTCAACACACTGAGGAAATGGACACGAGAGACACTGTGGCGCAAATCTACAGCCTTTATCGGCATAATCCATAATCTACCACCATCTCAGCACTTCTTCCCCTTTTTCTTCTTATGTGGGTGTGGCATAAATTCTCCCTAATCTTTCACATTATAATCATGCGACAGGTCTTCCCCGCCCAATCAGCCAAATTGGAACTTGTGCCATCGCTCTGCGGTTCAATATACCAGAAATCTAAGTTCTGGTCTACCATGCAATTTAAGGCGTGAACTTCTGACCAGAAAATCCCCTTTGCCAACCCACTCCACCCAGGTACGGTTAATTGCCCCTGAAGCCGAAACGCAAAATCTGAACAACGAAACCTTTGTAAATCGTATTTCTGCCTGTTGGTATCATCAAGCCTCAGAAATTCCTCAATGTCTTCAAGATTGCAAAGGTCGTAAATCTCCCTAGCCATGAATACTTGGGCATCAGGAAACTTCGTCCTTAATAGTAAATATAAATCCCCCCAACCTATTGCTGCCCTCAGAGTAGGCAGAAACGCTTTCGGCTTATCGGATTTGCTAAAACACATCTTCTTCCCAATCCCTGACCCACTGTGGATACAGGTCAATACCCTCGAATTCCCGCCCACCGCAGTTGTCGCATCTCTCGGTTTCAAGTTCTGTTATCTTGCCACAGTTCTTGCAAAGTTTATACATCGAACTTAATCCTTTTAATTCCTCTTGGGGTCTGATGCCCCAGGGAAAGGAAACGCTTGGGCAACCCCCGCCTGATTCGGTATTACAATGCTCGGCTGCTTCTTTACCTTCCCTTCTTTGATTGATGTGACATATATCGTTCCACAACTTGAACAAATATCAGTCGTCACATGGTAGGCAGGTAACTCCGTCCCCATCGGTAGCTTTGCCTCTAACCCCTTGTCTAAACATACCCCCTCTATCACCTGAAAGGCAAACGTCAACTCCTTCCTCATGCGCCCCTTGCCTTTCTCTCCATTGCCCAGAGATTCACAGTAACGGTCTTTAGAACCACAAACAGGACATGCCTTGAACTCCTTGCTCTCCATCTTCCTAACTCCCTTCATTTGAAAAAACCTTTTTAATATAGAAAAAAGTTATGGGGACCTCTAGTATCCCCACTTCCTGGCGATTTACACGCCTACCCCTCTGGGCGATGGGTTTCTACGGCTTATTAGGGCGGTAGTCGGCGGGTCTTCTCCCTGGTCTTACCTGCCCCAAAAGCGGTGATTTGAGCCTGTGGGATAATGTCGTTATACGAATTGTAAAGTCGTTATGGTAAGCTAGGCTCAAACTTGGGCCGCACTATAGTTATTCCGTCTACTGAACAAATGTTCTAGTGTGCCCTGGGGAAGCAGGCAAAGTATTGGCTTCGCACTTCAGCCCAGGGTATTGGCTCGTAGGTCTCTGGTGCTCTATCATTTAAGGGTTTGCTCCCGGGTCTACCGGTATTCAACAGCATGAGTTCAAGATGCGCAAGGCTATGACAACTAGGGCAAAGGGCTTCCCGATTACTTTGAGTATCGTTCTCATGGTTGCCGTCTTTGTGGTGAATGTGGATTGCGCCTCGATTGTCGCAGCTGCGACAGATGCCGTTCTTCACTTCTCCCCCTCTGTGAGTTCCCTGACTTCACCCTCTACGATTTGCGGTATGTCCTGCCCGGGTCCCAGGTTATACTCAACGTGGGTGATGCTGATTTCCTTGTGGTCGTCAATGGTGATGCCAATAGGAGCTGGCCTTCCCCAGCGTTCACGGTGCCTGCGTTCAAGGAAAGCCATACCAGGTAGCCACTCTTTCTTTTGGAGAGCTGTTTCTTTTATCATTGAGGCTAGTTCAGCTTCGGCCTCAGCTTCAGCCCTTTTTAATGCTTCTAGAAAGGAGGAATATATCCCCCCGCCGTTGTTCGCTTCCTCTTCGCCCCTTTTCTGCCAATCGGCGAATGTTTGATGATTAATGCCCACGGCTTGGCAGGCAGTAGAGAAGTAATTGCCATCTCTGACGTACTTACAGATTTTGGCTTGTAGTTCTGGGGTCAATTTCGTAGGTCTGCCGGTCTTCTTCTTAATAGCAAAGGTATTAGTTAAACCTTTCGCCTCACCCCCTTCCGTAGGTTTCCCCCTCTCCGTTGGTGGAGTGGTTAGGGCTTGGGCGGTATCCTGGTTGTTGTCATTATTAGCGGTCATAGTGTGGTTCTCCCCCTTAGTAATCCCCCGTTATAAGAAAAGATATAGTATATAAGATATATAATAGTAGAGTAGATATATAAGGATGTTGAGAATTGTTGAAGCAGTGTTATAACAGACCTTCAACAGCGTTCAGCATATGTTGACACTTTATAGCTAAACAGGGTAAGGGTTTTGAGGTTTTAAGGAGTTGGCCCCAGTGTCCATGGTGGTCAAGGTCATGTCAAAAGTCTCCCCCAAAGTGTCATCGAAAAGTGTGCCGGCAGAGACTTTTTCGCCCCTTTTATTTTTGTTGACCTTTGTTGAACATGTGTTGAAATGGTAAGGGCTTAATGCCCTGGTGTTAATCGCGGGCCGGGCAACTTGCTGAAGGTCCGCCCGGCTCAAAAGGAAGAGGTGAGAAATGAAACCAACTTAATGTCCTCAGTTAAGAACGTCAAGGACTATACCAAGCAAAACTCTATCCTTCCTAATTGTCAATTATAAAACTAATCTCATTTACTTGTCAATAGCAAAATAAATTATCATCGCACTTTGAGACTACAATGCGATAAAATAAAACATGGGTATTACCAAATATATTATGATTATGTAAAGGCAGACTATTGACATTAGACAGACTTTCATTATAATAGGTAGTGTAAGGTAAGAAGATGAAGAAAGCAAAGATTTGCCCAAGATGCGGAAAGGTTTTAACGCTACTCGAAGATAAGAAATATGGCGGTAAATGGTATGGTCATCTGTATAACCTTGCGTCTTTTCTTTCAGGCAAACTAAGGGAACTACCCTGTGATTATAACGAAAGAGTAAGGTAAATAAACGGAAAGGAGAACGAGAAGATGACTAACAAAGAACTGGTAGAAAGTTTTGCTAGTGGTGCGGTTGAGGGATATGGAAGCCATCTAACAATCAGGCAAGATATTCTTTACTCTTATGCTATGCCTATTGCCAAGAGATTAGAGGGTGGCGGTTTCCAAATCAGCAATGCTATGCGAGCACTTGGTGGCAACCCAGTATCGCAGACAACTAGTACCCATATCGGTCTAGCTCATTATTATTGCAAACCTAGCGTTCTGGTTGATATGGTCAAAGTCACTCAGTAATGGGCGGTCTATCCGAATAGGATACTGAAGAGCCTAACACTAATAAAGGGGGAAACGGAAAATGAACGATGATGAAAGAGGTCTTTACCAAAAGTATATTATCAGTAAGGCTAATGGCGAACCGCTTGACCCTAACTTCTATGCTATAGTCTTGCGAATAGATGGCGGAAGATATGTAGATGCTTGCCGTAATGGGGTATTAGCCTTTGCTTCCGAAGTAAGGTCTCTGAATGAGCAATTAGCACATGACCTCTACAATAAAGTTATAGAACTCATCCGTAAGGAAGTAGCCCGCAAGTAGGGCAGAAGGAGAGAAGATGGCACAAACAAAGGAATGTAGTCACCCCATTTTAGAATGGGTTTTGAAAGAGGGCGTTCTGCTAAAGATATGCGTCAACTGCAAAAAGGTAATTATTGTTGCGAAGTCATAGGGCACTAAATAAGGAGGAG
>Ga0315281_10007408_pt1 | contig 15462 bp, 12 predicted proteins | sample YL17G07_0_MG_FD_204540 | JGI IMG/M metagenome (GOLD analysis project Ga0315281, IMG submission 204540) | Sediment microbial communities from Yellowstone Lake, YNP, Wyoming, USA - YL17G07_0 | ecosystem: Environmental > Aquatic > Freshwater > Lake > Sediment | place: USA: Wyoming | collected...
CAACTTTGGGAAGGTGCCCGCCCCGGCGACAAAGACGAACGTTACTGGTTGTTCCAGCGCTCTGCCTCACAGTAGGTCGGGCTTCAGCCTGACTTACAACGATAGGAAAAATTAGTCTGTACGGCGCCGGAACACCAAATCCCATACCCCATGTCCCAGGCGCAAACCGCGTTGCTCGAACTTGGTAAGAGGCCGGTAATCAGGCCGCGGGGCATAGTCCCCAGCTGTATTGGCAAGACACGGTTCCGCGCTGAGCACCGCCAGAATGTGTTCAGCGTACTCCTGCCAATCAGTCGCCACGTGGATGTAACCGCCCGGTTTGAGGCGGTCACACAGCAGTTTCACAAAATCGGCTTGAATCAGGCGGCGCTTGTGATGACGCTTCTTGTGCCAGGGATCGGGAAAGAAAATATGCACCCCATCCAGCGCATCAGGTTTAAGCATGTGCTGTAACACCTCCACTGCGTCATGCTGCACGATGCGTACGTTGCCGCTGTCATTTTCTCCCAGCATCTTAAGCAGGCTCCCCACTCCCGGGGTGTGCACCTCCACTGCCAGGTAATCATTCTCTGGATGGGTCTGGGCGATAGCGGCGGTGGATTCACCCATGCCAAAACCGATCTCCAGAATTTTGGGGGCATCCCGCCCAAACACCTGCTTCAAATCCAGAGCCTGCTTTGCAAAGGGAATGCCATAACGCGGGACTAATGTGTCATAAGCGCGTTGCTGGGCGTTGGAAATACGGCCCTGGCGCAAAACAAAACTGCGGATCGGACGGTGCGGTACGGTCATGATCGGTCATGCTCAAATAGAAAGGTGAGCGATTATAAATCATTCCATATCGATCGATGATTGCAAAAAATGGTAAAGCTCCTGAAGGAACTGCCGATAAATACTTGTCGGGGTTCGCGGCAGGCATTTTCCATGCCCCTTTTTTGCATTGAGTTTGGCCAGAAAATCGCTTATGAAACAGCAGTGGGTTAAAAAGTAAGCGCGGCTTATGAGCTTACAACCAACACCTCCGTCGGGCGCGAGAGAAGAGCGCCGTATTAATTGGGGCGGCGCCGCGATCATGGTGACGGTGACGCTGGTCGCTGGCCTGTCGGTTTTTTTCGTGATGCTGCAGCAACTTGAAGGCAGCATGCATAAGAGCCTTCAAGTCTCGCTTGACAGCCAAGCACGTCAATTCGCCCAGACTCTGGATCGTGGCCAGGAAAAAACCGTGATCATAGCCACGCGCCCTTTCCTGATCCAGAATCTGCAGAATACCTATCAGGCCAGCGCACACCAGACGGCCCTGAGCGGCTTGAAACGCATTGCCGAGAGCTTCATGCCGAGCGGCTTCAGCATGGTCACCATTTATGATGCCAGCAACCGTGAGTTGGTACGCGTTGGTGAACCCCGGCAGAATGAAGAATTGAGGGCACCCCTCCCCACAAACCCGACCACTTCGTTGCTATGGAGCAATGGCTTGGTCATGGAATCCAAATCGGATGTTTTCGCAGACGGCAGACGCATCGGGCGCGTCGCCACACAGCTACCCCTGCCTGCCCTGAACATGATGCTCGCCGATGCCAAAGGCATTGGAAGCAGTGGCGAACTGGCACTGTGCGCTCCGATCGGAGCTGAAATTCAATGTTTTCCTACCCGTGTGAACCCCAAACCACACAAGCACATAAAGCCCGGCAGTGACAGGAAATCACTGCCCATGACATATGCGCTTGAGGGAAAGAGCGGAACCATCGCTATTGGGGACTCAAGGGAACAAGAGGAAATTTCAGCCTATGCACCGGCAGGACTGACCGGGTTGGGCATGGTTCTGCAAGTGAAATCTGCCGAACTGTATATGCCCGTTCGCCGCCAGTTGCAAAACGTGTTACCGCTGATTCTGGCGATGGTGCTGGGCGGCATTTTGCTGTTGCGCTGGCAGGTCATGCCGCTGGTGCGCAAGCTGGTGCGATCCGAACAGGAAGCGCTTGACGCCAATATCCTTTTAGCTCAAAGCGAAGCTCGAGTGCGCGCAGTGCTCGACAATGTGGATGATGGAATTGTCACTGCAAATGAAAACGGTACCATCGAATCATTCAATCCGGCAGCGCAACGCATCTTCGGTTACAAGGCAGAGGAAGTACTGGGCCAGAACCTCAGCATGCTGATGCCCGAGCCTTATCGCTCCAGCCACGCAGGATATATAAACGCGTATTTGCGCACCGGAAGTGCAAAAATTATCGGCCAGGGAAAGGATTTGACCGGATTACGCAAGGACGGCACAGCTTTCCCGATGGAACTGCTGCTCAATGAAATGCAGTTTGGCGAAGAACGTCGATTTATTGCTGCCCTGCGCGACAATACAGCGCGCAATGCTGCAGAGCAAAACATGCTGTACCTTGCCAGCCACGATGCACTGACCGGCTTGCCCAACCGCAGCTTACTGCAGGATCGCATCTACCAGGCATTGGCCCAAGCCTATCGAAGCGGCCAACGGGTGGCAGTGCTGTTCATCGACCTGGACCAGTTCAAGACCATCAACGAGTCGCTGGGGCATGAAGTCGGCGACCATCTGTTGCAGGAAATTGCGAAAAAGCTTCCCATCTGTCTGCGTGATGAGGACACGGTGGCACGCCAGGGGGGCGATGAATTTATCGTCGTGTTGCCATCGATTGATGATGCCGAGGACGCGGCGCCCGTGTCACAAAAGCTTCTGGAAATTCTGGCTGAGCAATTTCTGGTTGATGGTCACGAACTCCATACGAGTGCCAGCATCGGCATAAGCGTATTCCCCGAAGATGGAGAAGACGTGGAAACGCTGTTAAAGAACGCCGACACAGCCATGTACCACGCAAAGCGTCTGGGGCGTAACACCTCGCAATTCTTTGCCGCACACATGAACCAGGTCATTGAAGAGCGGCTGTCCCTGGAAACCAGCCTGCGCCGTGCACTGGAAAGAGGTGAACTATTACTTCACTACCAGCCACTGGTTGATTTGCGAACTGGGATCGTGGTTGGAATGGAAGCGCTCGTGCGCTGGCAACATCCCCAAAGTGGCCTGATTTCCCCGGAAAAATTCATCCCGATTGCCGAAGAGACCGGGCTAATCATACCGATTGGCGAGTGGGTGCTGCAGACCGCTTGCCAGCAACACAAAGCCTGGCAAGACCAAGGGATTTTCCTGCCGCAAATGGCTGTCAACCTTTCGCCGCGCCAGTTCAGGCAAAAAAATATGGTGGACACCATCGGCGGCATCATCCGTGACAGCGGCGTCGAACCTCAGTTCATCGGGCTGGAGATCACCGAAGGGATGGTTATGGAAAACGCAGACGATGCGGTGCGCACCCTGCACGCCTTGAGCGACACCGGCATCCAGCTTTCCATCGACGACTTTGGCACCGGCTATTCCAGCTTGAGCTATCTCAAACGCTTCCCGATCGATAAGATCAAGATCGACCAGTCGTTTGTGCGCGACATCGCCACCGACCCGGATGATGCAGCCATCGTCACGGCCATCATTGCCATGGCGCACAGCTTGAATGTCAAACTGGTTGCTGAAGGCGTGGAAACCGCGCAACAGTTTGACTTCGTGCGCGAGCGGGATTGCGATGAATATCAGGGCTATTACTTCAGCAAGCCCCTGTCGGCCGAAGACGTCTGGGAAAAAATACGGGTGGCTTAATTCGTTAACTAATCAAGCCGCTGGTCGGTGAACTGGGGGAAGCGGAATAAAGCTTCTTGGGCATGCGTCCGGCAAGATAAGCCTCGCGTCCGGCCTGCACTGCCTTCTTCATGGCGGAAGCCATCAATACCGGATTTTTGGCGGCAGCGATAGCAGTATTCATCAGCACCCCGTCGCAGCCCAATTCCATCGCAATCGTCGCATCCGAAGCAGTGCCCACACCCGCATCCACCAGCACCGGGATATTGGCGTTGTCGATGATGATCTGCAAATTCCACGGATTCAGGATACCCATGCCGGACCCGATCAGGCTGGCAAGCGGCATCACCGCTACGCAGCCCAGCTCTTCCAGTTGTTTGGCAATGATGGGGTCGTCGCTGCAATAAACCATGACCTTGAAGCCATCCCTGATTAGGGTTTCCGCCGCCTTGATGGTTTCCACCATGTTCGGATACAAAGTCTTGGGGTCGCCCAGAACCTCCAGCTTTACCAGATCGTGACCATCCAGCAGCTCGCGCGCCAGACGCAAGGTACGCACGGCTTCGTCCGCACTGTAGCAGCAGGCCGTGTTAGGCAGATAGGTATATTTGGAAGGCGGGACAGCATCCAGCAAACTGGGTTCGCCCACGTTCTGGCCAATGTTGGTGCGGCGGATCGCCACAGTGATGATCTCGGCCCCGCTGGCTTCGATCGCCGCGCGGGTTTCGTCAAAATCCTTGTACTTGCCGGTGCCCACCAACAGTCGTGACTGGTAGGTTTTGCCGGCAATAATGAGTTCGTCCATTCGGAGTATTTCCAAAAAATCAGGCTGGGTATTCAATGCTAGCCGCCGCCAACTGCAACGACGATCTCAATCTTGTCCCCGGCTTGCACCTGAGTTTGATCAAACTGGCTGCGCGGCACAATCTCGCCGTTGCGCTCGATGGCCAGGCGCTTGCCAGTCAGATTATAGTGCTCGACCAGCTGATTCAAGTTGAGGGTCTGCGGAAATTCAGCAGGACTTCCATTGATGGTTAGGGTGATCATGGTGCGGCGGTTGGTATATTAAAATGCAAAGTACGAGGTTGGATTCTAGCATGGGGGTTGAGTTCAATGGTAGGCGAAGACTGGGTTGCACACTACGGGAAGTGGCGCACGACATTGGCTTGCTAAGCGGCAAGGCAGCACATAGAATGTCCGGCAATGCGGGTGTAGTTCAATGGTAGAACGAAAGCTTCCCAAGCTTTAGACGTGGGTTCGATCCCCATCACCCGCTCCATCCTTCCTGACTTTTCCTATTACCGTGACGACATGAAAAAATACCTGAAATATGCCCTGATTTCGGTTTTTTCCGCAGTGTTGCTGTTCGTCCTGCTACTGGCAACAATCGCGTTGACGGTTGACCCGAACAAATTCAAGCCGCAAATCGTCGAACTAGTGAAGGAAAAGAAACAACGTACCCTGACCCTTACCGGCGACATAAAACTTGCCCTTTTCCCCAAGTTGGGACTGGATCTGGGCAAAGTCTCCATCAGCGAACACAACGGCAGCAAGGAATTCGCGGCGATTGATGCGGCGCGGCTGTATGTTGCCTGGTTGCCGTTATTGAAGCAGACGCTGGTGGTGGAAAAAATTCAACTGGATGGCATGCGCGCCAGTCTGACGCGCTACCCTGACGGCAGCACCAACTTCGATGATCTGCTGAAAAAGGAAGAAGAGTCCAAGACCATCAAGTTCGACATCGCCGGGGTCAAAATATCCAACGCGGCGCTGGCTTTCGACGACCAGCAGGGTGGACGCAAGTTGGCCATCAGCAAACTGGAGCTAACCACTGGCAAGCTTGCCGATGCGACACCGACGAAGATTGATCTCGGTTTCACATTGCAGGGCGACAAGCCGAAATTCGATTTCCAGACGCAACTCAAGAGCGGCTTGCTGTTCGAGTTGGAGAAGAAACATTTTGTGCTGAACGACATTAATCTGTTGATCAAGGGCAAGCTCGGCACGGACGATGAGGAGCTGACTTTGGCGGTACCCAAGCTGGAGCTAACCGCCCAAACTGTCAATGCCAGCGAAGTGGTGCTTAACGTCAACGGCAAGCAGGGCCAGCATGCCATGCAAGGAAAATTAACCACCTCCGTTAACGGCAATTTGCAAAATCAGGTGTTCGATCTGACACCGCTCAAACTGGAAGCGAGCGCCACTCACCCCAGCTTTCCCAAGGGCGGAATGAAACTCAGCGTGACGGGTAGCGTCCATGCCGACCTGGCCAAGCAGGATATTTCCGCGACTTTCACTACACACCTGGACGACAGCAACATCCAGGCCAAACTTGGTCTACGCAACTTCGCCGAGCCGTTCTACCATTTCGACATCGGCGTGGATCAGATCAATGTGGACCGTTACCTAGCACACGAACCGGCCAAGCAAGCGGCCGGCCCGGAACAGCCTTTCGATTTCTCTGCTTTGAACAAGCTCAACGCCAGCGGCGCACTGCGCATCGGTAAACTCCAATATGCCAACATCAAATCCAGCAATGTGCGGCTGGACGCGAAAGCCGGCAATGGCAAACTGGAAGTGAACCCGCTTGCTGCCAATCTGTATCAGGGCACCCTCAACGGCACCATCAGCCTGCACGCGGCGGGCACACCGCAACTGAGTGTGAAGCAGCGCCTGACCGGGATAAGCATCGGCCCCTTGTTGAAGGATGCGCTAGACAAAGATATGCTGGAAGGCAAAGGAAATGTCTCCCTGGATCTCGTTACCCAGGGCGCCACAGCAAGCGCCATGAAGCGTGGGCTTAACGGCAGCGCTGCGCTTAACCTGGCGGACGGCGCGGTCAAGGGAATCAACGTAGCAGCAGCCTTGCGCAAAGCCAAATCCGCCATCGGCGGGGAGCAGGTGCAAGCGGCCAACACCCAGGAAAAAACCGACTTCTCGGATTTAAATGCGAGCTTCAAAGTGCATAATGGGGTCGCCCACAACGACGATCTCTCCCTGAAATCGCCGTTGCTGCGATTGACCGGAAACGGCGATATCGACATCGGTTCCAGCAGCATGAACTACCTGGCCAAAGCAACCGTAGTGGGCACACTGGCAGGTCAAGGCGGCGCCGAGTTGGCAACGCTCAAAGGCATCACCGTCCCCATCCGCGTGAGCGGGCCATTCACCGACCTCAAGTACGCGCTCGACTTCAATGCCATGGCGACGGAAGCGGTGAAACAAAAAGTGGAGCAGCAAAAGGAAGAGGTAAAAGCCAAACTGCAGGAGCAACTGCAAGAGGGACTGAAAGGCCTGTTTGGCCGATAATTGAATCGTCATTCCCTATGACCCATTTCGCCACCCGCCTCATAACCTGGCAGCGCCAGTATGGTCGCCACGACCTTCCTTGGCAGAACACGCGTGACCCCTACGCGGTGTGGCTATCAGAGATCATGCTGCAGCAAACCCAGGTCACGACTGTCATCCCTTACTACCAGCGCTTTCTCGCCCGCTTCCCCGATATCGCCAGCTTGGCCAATGCAACAGAGGAAGAAGTGCTCACTCACTGGAGCGGACTCGGCTACTATTCCCGCGCTCGAAATCTGCAGCGGGCGGCGGGCATTGTAGCGGACCAACACGGTGGCCGCTTCCCCACCGATGTTGCGCATATCGAGGCGCTACCCGGAATCGGTCGCTCTACGGCCGCCGCCATTGCAGTTTTTGCTTTCGGCCAAAAACACGCCATTCTGGATGGCAACGTAAAGCGGGTGCTGGCCCGTCATGGCGCAATCGCCGGATATTCCGGCGACAAGAAAGTGGAGGGCGAGCTATGGCAGCTTGCCGAAACGCTTCTGCCGCAATGCGATATTGAAATCTATACTCAAGCACTGATGGACCTTGGAGCGTCAGTATGCGCTCGCACCAAACCCTCATGTACGACTTGCCCAGTGAATGTCGATTGCGTTGCTCATCTCACACAACGGGAAGCAGAGTTTCCTGCATCTCGACCGCGCAAGGAGATACCCCTCAGGCAAACGGTCATGCTGATTCTGTTGCACGGGCGCGAGGTGTTTTTGGAGAAGCGCCCTCCAACAGGCATCTGGGGTGGCCTGTGGAGCTTTCCGGAAATCGCTGAAGGACAAGACACAACACGGCACTGCCTGAACCAGTACGGCATAAGGGTTGAACCCATGCCTGCCCTACCCACGCTACGCCACACCTTCACCCATTTTCGCCTGGACATATCGCCGCAACCGATGCGCGTCATAAGCAACAGTCCCGCAGCTTTCGAAGCGGCCGGTGTATGGCTTGATCGTGATGAAGCTGCGGGGGCGGCGATACCAACACCGGTTCGCCGCTTGCTGGCAAAATTAGACCCATGAGCAGCGCACTCTGGCGGCGACTTTTGAGTGCTTGAGGTAACATACCGTTTTTTGAATTAGCACAAACGAGGGGGCGGTAGATGCTAATTTGGTTTGTCGTACTTTACTTGCTGGTGTCGATCGGCATCGGGCTATACGCCGCCACGCGCGTCACCACTTCCAGAGACTATGTGCTGGCGGGACGCAGCCTGCCTCTGTACATCGTTACCGCGACCGTGTTCGCGACCTGGTTTGGCTCGGAAACGGTGCTGGGCATTTCTGCAACCTTTGTCCAGGATGGCCTGAAGGGCATCGTCTCGGACCCTTTCGGTTCGAGCATGTGCCTGATTCTGGTGGGCGTATTCTTCGCCGCCAAGCTGTACCGGATGAACTTGCTCACCATCGCCGACTATTACCGTCAACGCTACAACCGCACGGTGGAGGTGTTGGCCAGTCTGTGCATCGTCGCTTCCTACCTGGGTTGGGTGTCAGCCCAGATCACGGCGCTCGGCCTGGTCTTTTCCATCATCACCAACGGTGCAATCAGCCCCGGCGATGGCATCCTCATCGGCGCAGCCATTGTGCTGATTTATACGCTGTTCGGCGGCATGTGGTCGGTAGCGCTTACCGATTTTTTCCAGATGACCATCATCGTCGTCGGCATGCTCTATATCGGCTACGTTGTCAGCGGCTTGGCCGGGGGCGTGGGCGTAGTGGTCGAACACGCGGCGTCTGCAGGCAAGTTCGAGTTCTGGCCCAAGCTTGAGACACGGGATGTGCTCGCCTTCGTCGCAGCCTGGGTTACCATGATGTTCGGCTCGATTCCGCAGCAGGACGTTTTTCAGCGTGTCATGGCGGCCAAAAATGTCCAGACCGCAGTAACCGGATCCATCCTGGGCGGTAGCTTGTATTTCGTGTTTGCCTTCATCCCCCTGTTTCTGGCCTATTCCGCAACGCTGATTGACCCGAAAATGGTGACACAACTGATCAGCAGTGACCCCCAGCACATCCTCCCTACACTGATCCTCAACCACACCCCGATCCTGGCTCAGGTAATGTTCTTCGGCGCGCTGCTGTCGGCAATCATGAGCACGGCCAGCGGTACCTTGCTCGCTCCTTCCGTGACCTTCACCGAGAACATCCTGAAAGGCATAATCGGGCACCAGACCGACAAACAATTCCTGCTGACCATGCGCATCGTCGTCGTCTGTTTCGCGGTGTGCGTCACCCTGTTTGCCCTCAACTCCAAATCCAGCATCTACCACATGGTGGAAAATGCCTACAAAGTGACCCTGGTTGCGGCGTTCATACCATTGGTGTGCGGGCTGTACTGGAAACGTGCCAATACCCAGGGCGCCCTGTTTGCTATCGGTGCCGGATTAAGCACCTGGCTGCTGTTCGAATTTTTTGCGGCGGACGGCATGTGGCCCCCGCAACTCGCCGGATTACTGGCCAGCGCTACTGGCATGCTGGCCGGTTCGCTGCTGCCCCACTGGGTGGGCAGGCCGACTCCCCTGGAGCCGGCTCATGCTTATCTGCATGGCCATGCTGCGCATCCGCATGAGGGTGCAGTGCATACTCACGTTCCACATCTTCCATCTGAGGAGCGCTGAGGGCGAAGCAATCCCGAAACCTCGCTGCTCACAATGAGGATGCGCTTTGACTTATTGAAATAATTTCCATACCATGTCGCCATGACAACGAAGCAACGCTTTCGCAACAAGTACCGGCTTGAAATACGAGAGGACGACCATCAGCCGATGCACGCGCACCTGGTCGGAGGCGATGTTGATGTGTTGATTGACTTGCAAACCCTGATCTGCACAGGTACTTTTCCGCGCGGCTTGCGCGATGAAGTCATGGCGTGGGTTACGACAAACCGGGATGGATTGATTGAGGAGTGGGAAAAATGGCATCCATGAAGCGCCCCCGCCTATCAGCGGTTGAACCTTTGCCGAACTATCAGCTGAAAATGACCTTCATTAACGGCGATACACTGACCGTGGATAAGCAGGCAACTGTTTTTGCCAAGCCGGGCCTTGCTCCGTTGCGCGATCCAGCAGCTTTTGCCAAGGCGCGAATCGTGCCCGGTGAGGGATGGACTGTCGAATGGGCTGATTTTGATATTCAGATCGGAGCCGACACCTTGTGGCTGGAAGCGATGCAACAAGCGGCCACAGACGAGGATACTCGTACATTCCTTGCCTGGCGGGTGCGTCATGGATTGTCATTGGCTGATGCTGCGCGAGCCTTGGGTATGACGCCACGAACTATGAGCGCATATGGAACCGGCACCCGTCCCGTTCCGCACTACATTGCTCTGGCCTGCAAGGGTTGGGAAGTGGAGCATCGCTAAAAGTTGAGGGCCGGCCAACGGTGCATCACTGATGGAGGTTGTCCCGAAGGATCTCCGCTCTGTCAGCTTTACTCTGACCATGCGCATCGTTGTCGTGTGCTTTGCGGTGTGCGTCACCCTGTTTGCCCTCAACTCCAAATCCAGCATCTACCACATGGTGGAAAATGCCTACAAAGTGACTCTGGTTGCGGCGTTCATACCATTGGTGTGCGGGTTGTACTGGAAACGTGCCAATACCCAGGGCGCCCTGTTTGCCATCGGTGCCGGGTTAAGCACCTGGTTGCTGTTCGAGTTTTTTGCCGCAGACGGAATGTGGCCCCCGCAACTGGCCGGGCTGCTGGCCAGCGCTACAGGCATGCTGGCCGGATCACTATTGCCCCACTGGGTGGGCAGGCCGACTCCTCTGGAAACGACTCATGCTTTTCTGCATGCTCATGCGGCGCATCCGCATGAAGGCGCGGTGCACCCGCATGCCCCCCCCCCGGAGGAGCGCTGAGAGAGGAACGATGGCGAATGGTTTTTGAGTTGTCGGAAAACTTTACACTTCCTCGGACTGCAATATACATTTTTGAACGTCTACGCCGAACTGTATGCAGGAACGGGAGAGTGAAGCATTTACCATGAACCCAGATAGTTCATTGGAATGCTCGTGCATGTAGGAGCGCCGCCCCGGCGCGAATGCGACTGCAAATCGCGGCGAGGGCACCGCTCCTACAAAGGGTTCTGGCTCTAATGGATAATCCGGGATGAAGAGAGTTGCCTGAAAAAGGGGGAAAGTGATTGACGAAAAAAATGCCCACCCCGAAAGGGATGGGCAAGTTTTAAAGCCTTTAAATCTTACAGTAGCTTATGCAGCTTGCTTGCGGCGGCGTACAGCAGCCAAGCCAGCCAAACCCAAACCTACCAACGCCAGAGAAGCTGGCTCGGGTACAGGATTGCCACCACCGGTATCCTTGCGAGCGGCGTAGTCGACCGACAGGTCTTCCCACAAGCGACCGTAACCGGTTGCTGGCGCCGGGCCACCAACCGTCGTGTTGGAAATTAACGCGCCAGTGGTGCCGTTAAACTTCATGATCCCGTTACTGGAGAGGGTCGACACGAGGAAATCAGTGCCATCGAACGCGATGCCCGTAGTACTGGCTCCCGAATTGATGAAGCCAGCAGTGATCAGGACACCGTTAAGATCGTAGACATCGTAAATACCACAGGCATCGCAACGGTTGGCGATCAGCTTGCCATTGAAGTACTCCATGCCGTCTGAGTTGCCAGTCGCTAGGGCCAATGCGATTGTCTTGGTCACGGCACCAGAGGTGTCTATGCGATAGGCTTGGTTGCTACCAGCGTAATCGCTGGTCCAGAACTGGCTGCCATCCCAACCGATGGTGGACATGCTGGCCACGCTGGTGGCGATCGAGCCCAGCGACAAGCCGGTGTTGGCATCCATCTTGTAGATGTGGTTGTCGCTAACCTTGGTCCAGTACACCACGTCGCCGACCACCACCACACCTCGGCCGTTGCCGGAGCCGGCGCTGTATTGATGCACCACCGCCAGCGTGGTTTGATCCACGGCCTCGATGACAACACTGGCGCCAGCACTGTTGCCCCACAGCAGGCCCGCGTTGGCGGCACCGCTGGTGGCCGCGAACGCGGCGAAGATGACAGAAGTCACGAGTTTCAGTTTCATAGCATTTCTCCTTGTTATTGTTAAAAACCACATTTGGTTAATGTTTCGTGTCACGCTACAAGTGCATGCAGGAATCGTACCAGATACAAAAAATAATTATTATCTATATGATATTAATGTTTTTTTACTAAATTCGTGGAGGTCGTTAGTCACTTTCGCGAGGCAGGTTGTAAAAAATTCCGACAAATGTTCGAGGGCTGCGCTCACTGTTCACCAGACGTGCCCGCCCACAACTTTATCGAGCATAGCCTGGGTTAGTCACTGTGCGTCGCAACTTGGGAAACAATCCATTGCAAATACCCTGCAGAATCCGTAGCTCCGCCTCGATCTCACTGATTTCGCGGTGTTCCATTGAAAAGTCCAACTCGCCGAAGAAAACCCTACGCACCAAGCCACCTTTGCGCAGGATAATAGGCGCCCCTCATTTCCATATCCCAACAACTGCCAGAAGGACAATTTTTAGGGATCGATCGCTCGTCGTTTTTGCGTTGTCGGAAAATTTTACATTGGGTGTGCCAGTTGCGCTGGAGCGCAAATACCCTTCATGCTCCAATTTCAGCAATATCCGTTGCACTGCTTCATCCACGCTGATGCCGCTGGTGTTGATAGTGAATTCTGGTTTCTCCGGCACTTCATAAGGGTCGCTGATGCCGGTGAATTCCTTGACGATGCCGGCGCGAGTTTTGGCGTAGAGGCCTTTGCGGTCGCACCCTTCACATACGGCGAGTGACGTGGCCACGCGGGGCCGCCCAAGGGCTCAATCATGGCTCGCACATCGCGGCGCGTCACGTGGTACGGGACGATCGGCGCACAGATGGCGATGCCGCGATTTTTGGTAATTTCGAAGGCGACATAGCCGATGCGGCGAATATTGATGTCGCGGTGCTTTTTGGAAAAAACCAATTTGCTGGAAATGGCTTGCGCACAAGGTGTGCCGTCGAGCAGCGTGCCTTGACACCCGCCCATTCCCAAGAATTCGCATTGACTGTTTAACATTCCAGTCGGCCGATGGAATCAGTGCAAACCTGGCTTGTCGGATTTCTTTACTTTTCTCTAAAGCTAGCGCTGACGCGCTATTGGCATGGGTAGCCATCACCAAAAAGTGAACTTACAGTCTTTAGCCGACTGCTCTTACCCCACAAGGAGCATTGATGTGTCTCATTTTTTATACGCTTATGGGCCAAGAATTCAATAAATTTCACGTAACTAATTGATTTTAAATAGTGGCATGCAATTTGCATATAGGAAGGTAAGCGGAATTCGTTCATGTTCGACAAGAATCATGCATCACAGTCCGCAATCAAGGTCTGACCGCCAAACAATTAACTATGGAGGGTTCAAATCATGGAACAGATAAGAAAAATATATGATGCGCTGAAATGGGTGGTGGCAGTAGCGTTCGCCATCGGACTCGTTGCTCAGACGGCGCAGGCCCAGACATCCACCAATGTGGCCATCGTGGGTTCGACGACTGTGCAAAACGGAGGATCCTTCCCCACAACCATCTTCAATGCAGTTCCCTGGAGCCTGGGTGCGACCTTCACCGTCATCCCCCGCACCAGTGTTACCACCGCCCTGCTGGGGCCGGGGGGAGCGTGCGGCGCCAGCGCCTGCGACACCGTCCTGTTGAACGTAGCTAGTCCTATCGGCGCCGGTGGCGGCTTGGCATGCAACATCAACAACCTGACCGTTGCGAACAAGGCCGATCTGGTCAGCTGGGTTAGCAACGGCGGCAAGCTGATTATCTACGACAGCGAGTGCGCCACCCAGAACTACAGTTGGCTGCCCTACCCCTTCTCCACCAACAATCCTGGGGCAGCTGGCGCCAACGGGGTTGTGAATATCGTGGAGGACAATGCTCTGTCCACCAAGGTGGGCGACCCGTCTTGTCTGGGCGGTGATCCCCGATGCATCAATGCCACCACGCTGGGCACCAACACCGATGCGGTGGGGGACATGAACGTGATGGTCTCGCTCGACCCCAACTGGTGCCTGGACATGTCTGGCAGGAACACGAACCAAGTCACCGGCCCCACCCATACCTATGCCCGCTACGGCAACGGCCTGATCATCTACACCGGTTTCGATGTGGATGTGATGAACATCAACACGCAGCCAGTCAATACCGCCCCTGCAGGCAACCTGTCCAAGATCTGGTTGCAGGAACTGCAGGTGCAATTTAACCCGACACCCTTACAGGTGGGCGGCGTGCCCTATATGCCCTGCGGCGTGGCGGTGGTGGGTATCACCCAAGCTCCCCTGACGGACATCAACGACTTGGCCTCGGGACAGAACACCCATATGGTGACCGCTACCCTCAAGAACCAGTCGGGGGTGCCCCAAGTCGGCGTTGTGGTGAGCTTCACGGTGGTGTCCGGACCCAACTCCGGTGCGTCGGGCACCTGCTCGGCGAATGCTAATTGCACCAGCGACGCCAACGGCGAGGTGAGCTTCACTTACGCCAGCAACGGCACCTTGGGCATCGACACTATCCGCACTTGCTTCAACAACCCGTTGGGACAACCGGTCTGCGCCCAGGATGCGAAGAAGGAGTGGATCCGGACCCAACTGCATGTGTGCGATGTAGACGCTGATGGGGATATCGACAAGATCGACCTGGCGTTGATCAGCAAGTCTCGTGGTCAGACAGTCCTGCCGGGCGATCCTCGCGATGCCGATGGTGACGGAGTGATCACCCCTGCCGACGTCAAGATCTGCATCCCGCTATGCACCCGGGCAAGTTGCGCCATTCAGTAACGTTGACTAATCCCACGGCCATGGCCGTGGGGATGTCCAATTTAGACCAGCAAGATAAGGAGAAATATCATGAAAAGATTACCGTTAACGCTTAGCGCACTGGCACTCGCACTGACCCTAAGCGTGGCCGGCAGCGCCCAAGCTACACTCTTGACCGATCTCTTCAATGGCCAGTCGATTACAGCCGGCGACAAGGTGTTCGATCAGTGGAGCCTGATTTTCCAGGGCACTTCCGACGGGCACACGGTCAACACCAGCAACATCAACGTGACCGCGCTGAACGATGGCGGGATGAATCCAGGCCCCGGCCTTTCCTTCAGCATTCTTAACGGCGAATTCAACGTGACTGGCGATGGCATTTATGCCTACACGGACTTTACTTTCGGCTTCCATGTATCCACTCTGGGAAACCTGAAAATAAAGGACAACTCATTGCATTTGGAAAGCGGTTCACTCAGCGGCATAACGACGGACTTGGGCATGTTTATCCTGGAAAATGTTGGCACCTCGGCCGGCGCCAAGGATCTAGGCACCAAGAACGTTCAGCCTAAAAACCTCAGTTACCCGATTCCATGCGCATGATTTTGGAGCAGTCGCTGCGCTGAAGGCGGAGCGACTCCGGCAAGGACGTATTTGAGATGATCACAGACGAGGCACCAGACCGTGGACGAAT
>Ga0315281_10007409_pt1 | contig 15462 bp, 10 predicted proteins | sample YL17G07_0_MG_FD_204540 | JGI IMG/M metagenome (GOLD analysis project Ga0315281, IMG submission 204540) | Sediment microbial communities from Yellowstone Lake, YNP, Wyoming, USA - YL17G07_0 | ecosystem: Environmental > Aquatic > Freshwater > Lake > Sediment | place: USA: Wyoming | collected...
TGCATCGCCATCGCGCTTATCACTCCCTGGCGCGCGTGCTCGGCATCCTCCACCGGAGCGCCCCAGAAAGCCATGATAGCATCGCCGATGTACTTGTCGAGGGTACCGCGGTTGTTGCGGATCACCAAGCTCATGGCGGTAAGGTAGTCGTTGATGAATTGCGACAGCTCTTTCGGTTCCAGGCTCTCGGAGATCGAAGTGAATCCGACGATGTCGGAAAACAGCACCGTGAGTTCCTCGCTCTTGCCCTCCATGGAGTACTTCTCCGGATCCTCGGCCATTTTGTCGACCAGCTCCGGCGGCACGTACTGGCCGAACAACTCGGTGAACTGCCGCTTGCTGCGCGACTCGACGAAGTAGCCCCAGGACATATTCAGCGCGAACAGGCCCGCGATCATCAGCAGGCTCGATGCGAGGGGCAGGATCATGCCGCCCTTGGTCCATACGATGACGTTGAGGCCGGTGACGAGCACGACCGCCAGCAGCGACACCAGCGTTGCCTTCAGCGGGCTCAGGAGCGGCGCCAGTATCGACAGCACGATGCCGCTGATCAGCAGCAGGACCACCTCGGCGCCAAGCATGTAGGGCGGTTTCTGCTTGAAATCGTTGTCCAGCATCGCCGCGATCATGTTGGCGTGGATCTCGACCCCCGGGAAGACGCTGCCCACCGGCGTGGATCGCAGGTCAAGCAGGCCCGGCGCGGACGCTCCGACCAGGGCGATCTTGCCGCGCAGCGCTTCTTTCGGCACTTTGTCGAAGTAGACGTCGGCGAACGAAATGTAGTTGAAGCTGCCGCGCCCACCGCGATACGGAACGAATGCGCTGACGTCCGCGTCCACCGGGACGGCCATCGGCCCCACCTTCAGCCATTCCAATCCCGAGTAGGTCTTGCTGGAGAATCTATCGGGCGCAAACACCGGCTCGACTTTCGGGTACCCCGCCAGCACCCGGACCACCGCAAGGGACAGCGGCTCGTAATAGGCGCCTTGGTACTCGGCGAGCATCGGCACGCGGCGCGATACCCCGTCCGGGTCGATCAGGGGATTGAAGTGGCCCGCATTGGCGGCGGCAGCCTGAAATTCCGCCAGGTTGCCACCGTAGCCCTTCCACGAGGTGAACCTGATATTGCGCCCCTGGAACGACCCCTTGGGCAGCACCGGCTCCGGCACCGCACCCGACTTCACCGCGTTTTCCTCGCTGTTGAAATAATAGCCCAGCACCACCGGCCTCCCCTTTAGGGTATCGGCGAAAATGGCGTCGTAATCCAGCTCCGGTCGAAGTTCGTTGAGCGCCGACTGGAACTGGCCCAGGTCTTTCAGCCTGCTCTTGGCAAGCTTGTCGAGCACCGGCAGGCCCGAGCTTTCGTCGGGCTCGGCAAACACGACGTCGAAGCCGACGATGACGATGCCGTACTCTTCGAACAGTTTCTTCAGCAGTGCGGAAATCTTGTCGCGGCGCCAGGGCCAGCGTCCAAGCGCGGTCTTGTCCACGCTGCGCTCGTCGATGTCCAAAATGACGATGCGCGGGTCCACGCCGCCCGGCGCGGTGAAGGCGAGCCGCGCGTCGTAGATGATGTTGTCGAGCCGGCTGACGAGACCGATGTTGTAGAAATCGGCAATGTGACCGACGAACAGCAGCATCACCGCGAAGCCAAGCACAATCCTGACGATATGCTGTTTCAAGTCGCCTCTATTTTAATCCGGGACCGGAAAATCAGGTCTTGAAAAAAAACTCCACCTTCACCCCGGCAAGCTCGATGATGTCGTGGTCGCTGAGCGCGTGCGCCTGCTGCTCTATCGGTTTTCCGTTCACGGCCGGTTTGTTCGCGCCTTCGACGTGGGTGATGAAAAAACCCTGTGGCCGGCGCGTGATCACCGCCACCTGCACCCCAGGCTTGCCCAGCGTGGTGAGCGGTTTCGTGAGCTCGAGTTCCTTGCCGGCGTTGGCGCCCGACAGGAGCTGCAGCACTGCGCGCCGCATGGGAGCGGCCGGTGGGTGGGCCGCTGACGGCGCAGGGGTTGTCGCCGGCGCGGGGGCTGCCGACGGCACGGGAGCCATGCCAATATGGGTGTCGCCGTGCGCTTTGGCAGCCGTGGCGGCAGGAGCACCCGCCGCGTGTCCGACGCCGTTCGGAACCGCCCCGGCGTGCGCCGGCGCGGCGCCGGGCGCCGCATGCGCTTGGGGCTCGGGCGGCCTTTTCATCGCCCCGGGGCGCAGCACCATGGTCTTCTCGAAATCGGCCGCTTTGGCCGCGCCCGGCGCCGCTTCGGCCATGTACTTGAGCTTGTACTTGCCGAGCTCGATCACGTCGTTGCTCTGCAGGAAATGCTTTTTCACCGTCTTGCCGTTGACGAAGGTGCCGTTGGTGCTGCCCAGATCCTCGAGGAAGGAATCCGCGAGTATGGTCACGATAACGGCGTGCTCGCCGCTGACGGCCAGATTGTCGATCTGGATATCGTTGTGCGGCTTGCGCCCGATGGTGGTGCGCTCCTTGGAAAGCGGTATTTCCTTGAGCACCAGACCGTCCATACTGAGTATCAGCTTCGCCATAGCGTTGTCCCCGTACTATCTAAACCACCCGAAAATTTTCGATGCCAGGCCCTGTCCGGCCGGGTATTCGCGCAGGATCTTGATCAGGATGACCGACACGTTGTCGCGCCCGCCGTTGTCGTTGGCCATCTGCACCAGCTGCTGCGCCGCCAGATTAAGATTCGCGCCGAGCGCCTGCAGCGCCATGCCGATGTCTTCGTCGCTCACCATATCGGACAGCCCGTCCGAGCACAGCAAATAGATGTCGCCGGGCCGCGTGTCGTATTCATGGATCTCCGGCTCCACCGCCGGATCGATGCCCAACGCCCGCGTCACCAGGTTCTTGTTCGCCGCGTGCTTCGCCTGCTCCTTGGTGAGCATGCCGGCGTCGATCTGCTCCTGCAGCAGCGAATGGTCCCTGGTCACCTGGCTGAATTCGCCGCCGCGCGTGCGGTACAGACGCGAATCGCCGATATGCGCCACCATCATCCTGTTGTCGTAAAACAGCGCCACCACCAGCGTCGTGCCCATGCCGGAATATTGTGGCTGGCTCTGCGAAGCCTGATAGATCGACGTATTCGCCTTGGCTATCTGCTCCTGCAGCATTTTCTGCGCGGCCTTCTTGCCGCTTGTCGGATCCACCTCATGCGGCGCATGTACCTCGAGCAGTTGCCGCAATTCGGTGGTCAGCACCGTGGTCGCCATGCCGCTCGCCACTTCACCGGCATTGTAACCGCCCATGCCGTCGGCCAGCACCACCAGGCCCATGTCCGCGATCGAGGCGATCGAGTCCTCGTTGTGCGAGCGCACCATGCCCGGATCGGTATGGCTTGCAATCTCCAGTGATTGGCTCAGATCCATGCGGCCCGCATCCTATGAGCCGGCGCCTGCAAATGCCGCGCGCAGCGCCCCGGCGAATTCTTCGCCGGTCTGGTAACGCTGGTCGGCATCCTTGGCCATGGCCTTGTCGAGGAAGGTCACCAGAGCGGGCGGCAGACCGGGCCGGACAGAAAGGATATCGGTCGGCGGCTCGTTGGCGATCTTGAACATCAGTTGCGCCATGGAATCGCCCACGAAAGGCAGCGCGCCGCACAACAGCAGGTACAGGCTCACCGCAAGCGAGAACAGGTCGCTGCGCCCGTCCACCTTTTTGCCCGAGAGCTGTTCCGGCGACATATAGGACGGCGTGCCCAGCACCATGCCGGTCTTGGTCTTGGACGAATCGGTTATGCGCGCGATGCCGAAGTCGGTGACCTTGGGCGCGTCGCTCTCCGGCTCGTACATGATATTGGCCGGTTTGATGTCCCGGTGGACGATGTTTTGTTTGTGAGCGTAGCCGAGCGCATCGGCGACGCGGGCGACGATGGACACAACCTTGTCGACCGGCAGCAGCTTGTCCGGCTTGGTATAGGGCACCAGGTCCTTGCCTTTCAGCAGTTCCATGGCGATGTAGCACAGATCGTGCTCCTCGCCCGCGTCGTAGATGGTGACAATATTCGGATGCGACAGCCGCCCCGCGGTTTCCGCCTCGCGGAAGAACCGTTCCTTCACTTCGACCAATTCGTCCGCCTCGAACTCCTGCGACAACGCCATCGTCTTGATCGCCACTACGCGGCCGATCTTCGGGTCTTTGCCCTGATAGACCACTCCCATCGCGCCTTTGCCCAGCTCTTTTTCCACCTGGTAGCGGCCAAGCATGGGTTTTTCCGCACCGGCACCCAGCGACATGGAACCGCCGGGATGACCCGATCCGCCGCCCAGAATGACCGTCTCCGACATCGCCACGGCGCGGTTCAGCCGCGCCTCCAGGTCGCGGAACTTGGAGTTGAAGCCGGCCATGTACCGGAACACGTTTTCGGCCTTGTTGAACTGGCGCTTGCGCTCGAAGTCCAGCGCCAGGTTGTACAGGTTGTCCATCAGTCCCTCGTCCAGCGGCACCTTGCGAAACTTGTCCCAGGCCATGTCGAGCTGGCCCTGGCCCTGAAACGCGAGTCCGAGCATGCGGTTGGATTCGGCCGAGTCGGCGTCGGACTTGACCTTGCCCGCCTCGGTCAGGACGAAACGCTTGGTGATCAGCAGAACGTGTCCGATTACCAGCAGCACCAGCGGCAGCATTAGCTGCAGCCACATCGCTGCCGACGTCATCAGCACGAAGTGGGCGATCAGGAGCAGGGCAAACAACGCGCCGGTGACTATGGCGCCCATGCCGGCCTTCAGCCGGGGCAACAGCCCGATGAGGTAAGCCGCGATCAGTACGAACGTCAGCAGCTCTGCGATATGGCCCCAGGGCGGCGCTACGAAGAAATGCTCGGACAGGATAGACGACACCGAATGCGCGAGCACCAGAACCGGCGGCATCGCCGATGACACCGGGGTCACGGTCGCGCTGCCCAGCCCGGCCGCGGTCGGCCCGATCAGCACGATCTTGTCCTGATATTTGCTCACCGGGATCTTGCCGGTGATGACATCGTAGAACGAATCCACGGGAAAGGCGGGACGCCCGTCGCGATCCTTGTAGAAATACGTATACATCCGCGTAGCCGGGTCGGTGACGATATTGAGCCTGCCGAGCGACACTTTTTCGCCGGGCTCGACCTTGATATCGGCCACGCCGAGGTTCAGGCTTTTGGCCGCGACCATCATTGACAGCGACGCATAGGCCTGGTCGAAGTAGCCCAGCACCAGCGGTTCGGTGCGGGTACCGCCGTCGACGTCAGGCGTCGCGTTGAGGTGGCCGAGCGCGGCGGCGGCCTTGCCGATGATCTCGATCGGGTAATCAATCCTGTGCGTCGGCAACATTCCCTCGTCTGCGCCCTTGCCGACCTTGGACAGATTGTTCTTCGTCACATACTCGGGCAGCGGTTTGTCCGGCCTTCCGCGCGGCTGGCCAAGTTCGAACAGCGTCATCGGTACCGCGTTGCCCGCGCGCGCAAAACTGTCCGCAAGCTTGCGGTCGGTATTGAGCGCCTGCTCGGCTTCCTTCAGCAGCGCGACGAACGGCGCGAGCTCCGCCGGCGGCGGCACTGCCGCGGGCGCTGGCGCCGCCGCTGCCGGCGCATTCGGATCGGCCGCTGCCGCCGGTTCGGCGGACGACCCGGCACCGGTCATTTCCAGCAACTTGGCGACGTAAGTGTAACCCGCGTCCACCTGCGGTTCCGAAAATAGCACCGTATAAGCGATCACCTTCGCTTTCGCCGCGCTCAGGTTGTCGGTCATTTTCGCCAATACGTCGCGCGACCAGGGCCAGCGCCCGAGATTGGCGAGGCTCTGCTCGTCAATGGCAATGACGGCGATCTTGTCCGACGGCGTGCGTGAAGTGGCGACTACGCCGAGGTCGTAGGCTTTGCGCTCCAGGCTGGGAATGAGGTCGCTCAAACGGCTGAACAGAACGACGGAAATGACGACGGCGACCCCGAGAAACCAGTCCGTCTTCCAAAATTTGGCTTTCGTCATTCCTGCCCCCTGTCCGTCGGATCTTTTTCTGCTCGTGCCGGCTATCTACCCGATAGTCAAGGCATTTTACGACATTAGCCTCGGCGCCTGTGCTAATTCCACCGTCATGCAACGACAGCGCATGCCTCGCGCCGAGAAGCGCCGGACATCAAGGTTCGGCTTCGCCTTGACGCGCGGTTCAGGGCCCTGTATGCCGGTTGCCGGAAGATCCAGCCTACCTTGAGGTAAGTCCCATTTATAAACAGGGCGATAATACTCATTCTTGCAGTTAACTATTAGATTAGTCAAATGTTTTTTGCTATCAGACACCTGATGCGGACACTGGCTGCCGGTGCCTGCCGCGGGCGAAGACGGGAACGGGGGCAGGAGACCCCGCCGGAAAAGAGAAAACCCTTGCCGCAGGACAAGGGTTTTAGTTCCGGCATAACGCGCTTCGCGCATTAGCCTCCACTGAAATAACGGCTTTTAGTTCCGGCATAACGCGCTTCGCGCATTAGCCTCCACTGAAACTTCGTTTTCTGTGCGCGATAGAACGTTCAGCTGCCGAGCATCGTTCCTGCGGGGATGCCCAAGTCGGCCGGTGATACTTTCTTGCCGCTGCCCAGCTTACCCTTGGCAACCTCGATCTGTCCGCCTTGGGCGGTGATGAACATGCTGTCGGCGCCGATCTCGGTGACCTCGCCGACCTTACCCTTGACCGCGCCGAAGGTGCGCACCAGATGTTTCTTCGATCCGAACAACTGCAGCTTCTCGCCTTTGTGCGTGGTCCAGGCACCCGGCGCGGGGTCGCAGCCGCGAATCAGGTTATGGATGAAATCGACGTGACTGGCCCAGTTGATCCTGGCCTCGCCCTCGCGGCACCAACCTTCGTAGCTAGCACGGGTTTCGTCCTGCATCGTTTCCCGGTGCCTGCCTGCGACAACCAGGTCGGCCGCTTCGAGCATGGCCGCCACGCCCATCGGGAACAAGCGCTCGAAGTAAACCGTGCCGAGCGTATCGTCGGCGCCGACGGGGACTTTTTTCTGCAGTATCACTGCGCCTTCGTCGAGCCCGTCGGATGGACGGAAAATGGTGAGGCCGGTCTCGGTCTCGCCCTTGATCAGTGGCCAGTTGATCGAGGAGGGTCCGCGGTACCTGGGCAGCAGCGAGGGGTGGTACTGGATGGTGCCGTGCGCCGGAATGCTTACCAATTCCTGCGGCGCGAACTGCAATACGAACGCCATGATGCCGATGTCCGGCATGGCTTCAGCCAGCGCCTGTGCCGCCTCGTGCGCACGCAGGGACCTGAACTGGTGGACCTTGAGCCCCTTCTCCCCCGCCGCAGCGCGCAGGGCGTCGGGCCGCGCCCCCTCTTTCTCCGGCGCGCAGAACACGGCGGCCACTTCGTCGCCGCGGGCGAGGAAGGCTTCCATGACCGCTTTGCCAAAGTCTTGCTGACCGATGATCGCAATACGCATGATGTCGTCCTTTGCGGTGAGTGTCTATGGCTGCTCTATGCCGGTTTCGCTTTCTTCGGCGGCGCGCTGAAAGCGCCCGCGGCTTTGAGCGCATCAACCTTGGCGTCGTCGTAGCTCAGCACCTGCCTGAGGATCTCCTCGGTGTGTTCGCCCAGCAGCGGCGAGCGCTCGATCCTGGCCGGAGAGGCCGATAGCTTGATCGGCATGCCGACATTCCACCACTTTCCGCGCTGGGGATGGTCGAGCTCGACCCACATCTCGCGGCCGCGAATATGCTCGTCGTTGGCGAGATCCTCGGTCGACATGATCGGACCGCAGGGCACATCGAGCGGGTTCAGGATCGCCATGAATTCGCGCTTGGTGTACTTCTCGGCGAACTTGTTGATCAGCGTCCACATGAGCTGCTGATTCTTGCGCCGCTCGCCGATGTTGTGGAAGTGCGGATCGGTGGCGAGATCGGGCATGCCGATGTCCGGGCCGATGCGCCTGGCGAGCGCATTCCACACCGCTTCCTGGACCACCACGTAGAGCCAGTCGTTCGCGCCGTGCGGCTTGCAGTGGATGGCGTTGCCGAGCTGGCCGCCGCCGGAGTCATTGCCGGCGCGCGGCACTTCCCCCATGCCTTTGTAGGTGGGCACGGAATACTCCGGCATGTCGCCGCGCGTCAGGCGCTGGTGGTCGCGGAACTTGACCCGGCACAGGTTCATCACGCCGTCCATCATCGCTACTTCGACGTACTGCCCCTGTCCGGTACGGTTCGCCTGATGCAGCGCGGCGAGCAGTCCGATCGCGAGGTGCAGCCCGGTTCCGGTGTCGCCGATCTGCGCGCCGGTGACAAACGGCGGGCCGTCGGGAACGCCGGTGGTGCTCATCGCCCCCCCCATCGCCTGGGCGACGTTCTCGTAGGCCTTGAACTCGGCGTACGGCCCCGAAGAGCCGAAGCCCTTGATCGAACCCATCACGATGCGCGGGTTGATTTCGTGGATCTTCTCCCAGGTGAAACCGAAGCGGTCGAGCACGCCCGGCCCGAAGTTCTCCATGATGATGTCGCACTTCTGCAGCAGGTCGACGAATACTTCCTTGCCTTCCGCCGACTTCATGTTCACCGTGATCGACCGCTTGTTGCAGTTGAGCATGGTGAAATACAGGCTGTCGGCATTGGGCACGTCGCGCAACTGGCCGCGCGTCGCATCGCCCTGCGGGTTTTCGAATTTGATCACGTCCGCGCCCATCCACGCGAGCAGCTGCGAGCAGGTGGGCCCCGCCTGCACGTGGGTCATGTCCAGGATGCGAACGCCCTTGAGTGCTTCCATGCCAGATACTCCTCCTGTCTTCATTTCCGCTTGCGCGGGATCGTCCGCGCACCAGGTGCGGATCATTTGCACATCACTTGTCCGTCGCTTGATTCAACGCGCCCGACCCGCAGACACAACCGATGCCACGGTTCATTGGGGGAGTCTATACTAAGAAATCGAAGCGCTTGCGCACCTTGACTGAGGTCAATGATTTCGCTTTTAATTTGCTGATTCTTACTGATCAAGCCATGCCGTCCATTCAATCCCATCCCCAGCACAACACCATCCGTCTGCAGCTCGGTCAAAGCCTGATTCTCAAGGACATGCCGTCGCCAGCCCGGGTGGAGCTCGAACCGAAGTTGGAGATCGCCGACTTCGGCAAAGGCGACCTGCTGGTAAACCAGGGCCACGGCGCCATGGAGCAGATCTTCATCCTCGACGGCATACTCAAGCGCGTCGTGAGCGACGCGAAAGGCAAGGAGATGATCCTCCGCTTCGCCGCCGAGGCCGATATGGACACGTCCTACGCCGCCTGGCGCCTGGGAACACCGATGCCTTACAGCATTGTTGCGGTGACCAAGGTACGCGTGGCCAAGCTTGCGATGCAGCACTGGGTTGACTTTCTCGAATGTCACTCCGAAATCAAGGCGCGCTTCGAGTACGAGGTCATGAGCTTGATGTCAGAAGTGATGGCGCACACCATTACCCTGCATCTGCTCGACGCGCCCGGGCGGCTGTCGCGCTTCAAGCGCAAACACCCGGAACTTCTAGACCGCATACCTAAGAAGGAACTCGCGTCCTACCTCAACCTCACTCCCGAAACGCTCTCCCGCCTGAAGCAGAGAAGCCGCTGATGCGCAGCCTGCCGCGGCACGCCGGATTCGTCAGCGCTTGCCTGCCGCGAGCAGGGATTTCTTGATCGCCGCCCACAGCGCCGCGAGCAAGGGCCACAGCAGCAGCGCGAGTGCCAGCACGGTGATCGAGCCGACCAGCGGATTTGCGAACAGGATGCGCATGTCTCCCTGCGACATCAGCATTGACTGGCGGAAGGAATCCTCGGCGCGGTCACCCAGCACCAGCGCCAGCACCAGCGGCGCAAGAGGGTAGTCGAGTTTCTTGAACACATAGCCGACAAAACCGAAGATCACCATCAGCCAGACATCGAACATGGAATTGTGCACCGTGTACGCGCCGATCGCGCAAATCACCAGGATCACCGGCGCAATGATCGAGAACGGGATGCGCAGGATGGCGGCGAACAGCGGCACGCAGGTCAGCACCACGATCAGGCCCGCGATGTTGCCCAGATACATGCTCGCGATCAGCCCCCAGACAAAATCCTTCTGCTCCACGAACAGCAGCGGCCCTGGCTGCAGCCCCCAGATCAGCAGCCCCCCCAGCAACACCGCCGCTGTGGGCGAGCCGGGTATACCCAGCGTGAGCATCGGCAATAGCGCCGAAGTACCGGCGGCGTGAGCCGCGGTTTCGGGCGCCACCACGCCCTCGATCTCGCCGCTGCCGAACTTGTCGCCGCTGGCCGAGAAACGTTTGGCTACGCCGTAGCTCATGAACGAAGCGGGCGTCGCGCCGCCGGGCACGATGCCCATGAAGCAGCCTACCGCGGCACTTCTGAGGGAGGTCGCCCAGTAGCGCGGCAGCTCCTGCCATGTCTGCAGCACCACTTTCATGTTCAATTTCGCCTGAACGCCTTTGAACGCCAGGCCCTCTTCCATGGTCTGCAGGATTTCACCGATACCGAACAATCCGATCACGGCGATCAGGAAATCGAAGCCCTTGAGCAACTCGGTATGGCCAAACGTGAGCCGCAGCGTGCCGGTCACCGTATCCAGACCAACTGCGGCGAGCGCGAAGCCGGCCATCATCGAGGCGACCGTCTTGAAAGCGGCGCCCTTGCTCATACCGACAAAGGCGCAGAACGTCAGCAGATAGACCGAGAAGAACTCCGGCGGTCCGAACTCAAGCGCGAAGCCAGCCACCACCGGGGACAGGAATGTGATCATCACCACCGCGACCAGGGCACCGAAGAAGGAGGAGGTGAACGCCGCAGTGAGCGCGCTGCCGGCGCGCCCTTTTTGCGCGAGCGGATAGCCGTCAAAAGTGGTCGCCACCGACCAGGGCTCACCCGGTATGTTGAACAGAATCGAGGTGATGGCGCCGCCGAACAACGCACCCCAGTAGATGCACGACAGCATGATGATGCCCGAAGTCGGCGACATGGTGAAGGTAAGCGGCAGCAGGATGGCCACGCCGTTGGCGCCGCCGAGGCCGGGGAGCACCCCGATCACCACGCCGAGCACCACGCCGATGAACATCAACATTAGATTGTAGGGCGAGAGCGCAATCGCGAACCCGTGCATCAGCGAAGTGATTTCTTCCATGTGCCGCTCCCTCAGTTGAGCCCGAGCACTGCTTCGAGCGGACCCTTAGGCAGCTGCACCTTGAACCAGACCTCGAACATGATGAAGAACACCACGCTCACACCCACGCTTACCAGCGCTGCCTTGGCCCAGCTGTACTTGCCCAGCCAGACCATGAAGCCCGCGATAAACAGGGTCGAGGCAACGTAGATGCCGAGAAACTGAATCAGCAGCACATAGATCAGCGTCGGCAGCGCCACGCTGATCACCGCTTTCAGTTGCTCCGCGGAAACGAAAGATCCGCCGTCGGCGGCCCGGACGCGCAGGGCGAGGAAGAGATTGATCAGACTGGCGAAGCAGATGATCAGACCGACGTAGAACGGAAAATAGCCGGACTGCGGCCCATCTTCGGCCCATTTCGCGCCCAGCCGGTTGCTGTCGTATGCGACCAGCATTCCGAAGGCCAGAAAAGCGAGTGCCACGACCACATCCATTGTTTTCAATGAAACAACCGAGCGGCTGCCGCCGTCCTTGTCCGACATTGTTATCCTCCGGCAACGAATTTCGAGAAAACCTGGCGTGGAGCCGACCCGTGGACCGGCTCCAGGCAGGTGTCTATTTGACCGCGAGGAATCCCGCTTCTTTCATAAGCTGAACGTGGCGCTGCTCTTCCTTCGCCACCCAGTTCTTGTACTCGTCGCCGCTAAGCGCCGTCTGGTTGAACGCACCCTTCTCCATGAATTCCTTCCAGTCCGGCGTAGCACGCACTTTTTTCAACAACTCGACGTAGAAATTCCGCTGATCCTCGGTTACGCCGCCGGCCATGAAAATGCCGCGCAGCATCAGGTAATCCATGTCCACCCCGGACTGCTTGCAGGTGGGGATGTCGTTCCAGGACATGGTATCGGTCACTTTGGCCTTGTAGGGCATCTGCTCGTCGTCGAACACGCACAGCGGGCGCAGCTTGCCGGCGCGCCATTGCGCCACCGCCTCGATCGGATTGTTGACTGAGGAATCGATATGCTTGCCCACCAGTTGCACCGCCACGTCGCCACCGCCCTTGAACGGAATGTAGATGAACTTGGTTCCGGTCTGCTTTTCCAGTCCCACGGTGATAATCTGGTCCTCCTGCTTCGACCCGGTGCCACCCATTTTCATTTTGAGCGGCCCCGCCTTCTTTGTTGCCTCGATGTAGTCCTTGGCGGTCTTGTAGGGCGTGTCGGCATTCACCCAGAGCACAAACTGGTCCAGCGCCATCATCGATACCGGGGTCAAATCCTTCCAGCTGAACGGTACGCCGGTCGCCAGCGGGGTGGTGAACAGATTGGATAAGGTGATGATGATCTTGTGCGGATCGCCCTTGGCGCCTTTCACCTCGAGGAAACCCTCCGCGCCTGCGCCGCCGCCTTTGTTGACGATGACCAGCGGCGCCTTCATCAGTTGATGTTTCTTGACCACGCCGTCGATGAAGCGCGCCATCTGGTCGGCCCCGCCCCCGGTCCCCGCGGGGACGATGAATTCAACCGTCTTGGTCGGTTCCCAGGCCTGCACGGGCGCCGCGGCAACAGCAAGCGCACTCAACGCGACTCCGAGGGCGCTCTTGAAAATAGCAGAAGCTTTCATGATTTCTCCTCCAGCAAATACCGGTTAGCTTGCTATCAAACCGGCATCCGCCGGAACCGCACTCGCACGGCCCCCGACGGCTCCGGTATCGACTTTGTCCGATTATGTTGCAACTGCAGGCTACTGCCGGACATGCAGACACCCGCATCGATCCACGCAAACAAACCACAACCACCGCAACGCAGTTGTCAGGTAATCTCCTGCGACTCGCCCACGGCAGCGGCATGCCTGCGCGCCAGCATCTTGCCGATTGCGACCACCAGCGCTGCGCCAACCACGCCGACGATCATTTCCAAACCGACGCCGGCGAGCATTGGCTTCTTGTCCAACATTTGGAAATTCGCGCTCACCCAGCCGGTAAGCGCCGGATCGGTCACCACCATCTCGCCGGCAACGAACCCGATCAGCGCGGCGCCCACGGAAATAACGATGGGGAAACGCTCCATCACCTTGATCAGCAGCGTACTCCCGAAAATCACCAGCGGAATGCTGATCCCCAGCCCCAGAACGAGCAAGGTGACGCTGTCCCCGGCGGCCGCGGCCACCGCAATCACGTTGTCCAGGCTCATCACCAGGTCCGCAATAAGAATAGTTTTTATCGCCGCCAGCAGGTTCTCGTGGCCGTCGATGTTGTCTTCGCCTTCCTCGGGCAGCAGCAGCTGCACCCCGATCCACAGCAACAGCACGGCGCCAATCAGCTTCAGATACGGCAATTGCAGCAGCGCCACAGCGAACAGGGTAAGCACGATGCGCATCGCCACCGCGGCGCCGCTGCCCCAGGCTACGGCCAGCGTCTGCTGCCGCGGCGGCAGCGAGCGCGCCGCCAGCGCGATCACCACCGCGTTGTCCCCCGACAACACGATGTTGATCCAGATGATCTTCAGCAGCGGGATCCAGAACGCCTGCAGCGAGAAATCCATGATGTGCTAACTCTCCTCCTCAGGAGCGTGGATTTTACATCAGAGAAACGCAAAGCGGGGGAAAGCGCGCAGCGCATTGTCTGCTCGCATAAGCGGCTTGCGTGCTGGCGCGCGGTTCGCTCCCGTGCCCTTTCTGGTTTCTAGAACAACCCGACCACCTTGCCCGCGACTAGGTCGATCTTGTTGGCCGAGGGCACCTTGGGCAGGCCTGGCATGGTCATGATGTCGCCGCAGACCATGACCACGAACTCGGCGCCGGCCGCGAGCCGCACTTCGCGCACGTTGATCACGTGGTTCTCGGGCGCCCCGCGCAACTGCGCGTCGGTGGAAAACGAATACTGCGTCTTCGCCACGCATACCGGATAATGTCCGTAGCCGTCGTCCTGCAGTTTCTTTATCTGGTTTCGCACCTTGGCGTCGGCGGTGACCTCCGTCGCGCGGTAGATCTTCTTCGCGATCTTGTTCACCTTGTCCCACAGGCTGTCCGTTTCTTCGTAGACAAAACTGAGGCTGGACTTCTTCTCGCACATCTCGACCACCATCCGCGCCAACTCGGCGGCGCCTCTGCCGCCGTCGGCCCAGTGTGTGGCCAGCACCACCTTGACCCCGAGCTTGGCCATGCGCGCCTTGAGCAAGTCAACCTCGGCTGCCGTGTCGCTGGTGAAGTGGTTGATCGACACCACGCAGGGGATGCCGTACACCCTTTGCACGTTGTCGACATGGCGCTCCAGGTTGACCAGCCCCTTGTCGAGCGCGGCGAGGTTCTCCTGCGTGATCGTCTTCAGGTCCGCGCCACCGTGGTACTTCATTGCGCGCACCGTGGCTACGATCACCGCGGCCGAGGGGCGCAGGCCGCTCTTGCGGCATTTGATGTCGATGAATTTTTCCGCCCCCAGGTCGGCGCCGAAGCCGGCCTCTGTCACGACATAGTCGGCCAGTTTCAGCGCGGTCTTGGTGGCGATCACCGAGTTGCAGCCGTGGGCGATGTTCGCAAACGGCCCGCCATGGATGAAAGCCGGGCTGTTCTCCAGCGTCTGCACCAGGTTCGGCGCCAGCGCATCGCGCAGCAGCACCGTCATCGCCCCGTGCGCGTTCAGGTCGCGGGCGTAGATCGGTTTCTGCTCGCGGTTGTACGCCACCACGATGTTGCCCAGGCGCTTCTTCAGATCATCGAGCGAATTCGACAGGCAGAAAATCGCCATCACTTCCGATGCCACCACGATATCGAAGCCGTCCTGGCGCGGATAGCCGTTGCCGGGTCCGCCCAGCGACACCACGATGTCGCGCAGCGCGCGGTCGTTCATGTCCACCACGCGCTTCCACGCGATGCGACGCACGTCGATGCCCAGTTCGTTGCCGTGATGTATATGGTTGTCCAGCAGCGCCGCCAGCAGGTTGTTGGCGAGCGCAATGGCGGAAAAATCGCCGGTAAAATGCAGGTTGATGTCTTCCATCGGCACCACCTGGGCATAGCCGCCGCCCGCCGCGCCGCCCTTCATGCCGAATACCGGTCCGAGCGAAGGCTCGCGCAGGCAGATCATCGCCTTCTTGCCGATGTGGTTGAGCGCGTCGCCCAATCCGACCGTGGTCGTGGTCTTGCCCTCGCCCGCGGGCGTCGGGCTGATCGCGGTCACCAGGATCAGCTTGCCATCGGGCCGCTCCTTCAGGCTGTCGACATAGGCCAGGGACACCTTCGCCTTGTAGTGGCCATAGGGTTCGAGGTGCTCTTCCCCGATGCCGAGCCTGTCCGCAGCAAGCTTGGGAATGCGCTGCATCTTTGCCTTCTGGGCGATGTCGATGTCCGATG
>Ga0315281_10007410_pt1 | contig 15461 bp, 13 predicted proteins | sample YL17G07_0_MG_FD_204540 | JGI IMG/M metagenome (GOLD analysis project Ga0315281, IMG submission 204540) | Sediment microbial communities from Yellowstone Lake, YNP, Wyoming, USA - YL17G07_0 | ecosystem: Environmental > Aquatic > Freshwater > Lake > Sediment | place: USA: Wyoming | collected...
GACGCGACCACCACTTCGACGCCATCGCCGATTTCCACCCTCGCCCGCTCCTCTCAATTGACGAGCTTGGCCATCTCGGTCTCCGAAACCTGTGAGGGGAGTTTCCCGATGATGATCATCGCCAGGACTTCGTCCTTGGTCACCTTCTGCTTGTCGACAGTGCCCACCAGCTTGCCCTGGAGCATCACGCTGATTCGATCGGCCAGGTCGAAGACATCGTGGATGTCGTGGCTGATGAGGAAGATGCCGATGCCCTGGGCTTTCAGCTGGAGAACCAGCTCCCGGACCTGGGCGGTCTCTGCCGGCCCAAGGGCTGCAGTCGGCTCGTCCATGATCAGGATCTTGGCATTGAAGTGGACCGCCCGGGCGATCGCGACCGATTGGCGCTGGCCTCCCGATAGCGACTTCACGGGCACCTTGAAGTTCCTGAACTTGGGGTTCAGGCGGCCCATGACCTCGCGGGTCGCCGATTCCATGGCCGCGTCGTCCAGCGAGCCGAGTCGGGTCGTCATCTCCCGGCCGAGGAACAGGTTGGCCGCAGCGTCGACGTTATCGGCCAGCGCCAAGGTCTGGTAGATGGTCTCGATCCCGTAGGTCTTGGCGTCGCGGGGGTTGGCGATGGAGGCCTTCTGGCCATTGATGTAGATCTCGCCCTCGTTCGCCTGGTGAGCGCCCGACAGGGTCCGGATCAGCGTGGACTTTCCGGCACCGTTCCCGCCCACCAGCCCAACCACTTCGCCTGGGAAGAGGTCCACCGTGACGTCGTCAACGGCGTGGACGCCGCCGAACGAGACCCGGATGTGGCGCATCTCAACGAGGGGAGCGCGCGGCGGAGCTGCCATGGCATTCGGAGATTCGCTGGCAGTCATGATCGTCTCCTCTTGCCTCAGGCCGTGCGGCGCCGAAAGACGGTGTCGACCCCGACCGCAGCGACCAGCACGCTGCCCACCACGATGTCCTGCAACGCCGTCGGGACCCCGATCAGGACCATGCCCGACGTGAGCGACTGCATGACGACCGCGCCGAGCACGCCACCGGCGATGGTACCGACCCCACCGGAGAACGAGGTGCCGCCGATGACCGCCGCTGCGATGACCTGCAATTCAGCCCCGGTGCCCAATCCGTTGGTGGCTGCGTTCAAGCGGGCGGAGGTCACGGCCGCCGCTATGGCGGCGAGAACGCCCATCGCGATGAAGGCCTTCATGATCGTCAGCCGGGTGTTGATACCGGCCAGTTCCGCGGCCTCAGGGTTGCCGCCGATGGAATATACGTAACGCCCGAATCGGCGACTCGTGCCGAGATACGTCATCACCACGGCGATGCCGATCGCGATCAGGACCGGGATGGCGATCCCGATCGGGATCCCACCGGGCGGGACCCGAATCCCGTGCTCGAGGGCGTACTGTTTTGCCAGCTCGGAAGGCCACGGGTAGCTGTTGGCGACCAACACCGCGCGCCAGACCACAAGACTGCCGAATACGGCAAGCGTGACGTCCGCCCATATGGCGCGAAGCGGGAATCCATACCGGCGCCGACGACGGCGACTGGCGAGGAGGCCGTAGATGAGGGCGGTGATCGCCAGACCCCCGACCAGCCAGCTCAAGGTCTCTCCCAGCGACCCCCGGGGTCCTCCGCCGAGCAATTGGAACGTGCTGTCGAGCGGGCCGATTGTCCTACCGCTCACGAGCGCGAACGAGGCACCACGCCAGACCAGCAGGCCGCCGAGGGTGACGATGAACGAGGGAATGCCGAAAAACGCGATCAGGAACCCATGCAGGCCGCCGATCAGCGCGCCCACGGCGATCCCGACCACGAGCGCGACGATCCATATGTACGGCTGGTTCAAGCCCAACCCGAGGGTATTGGGGATCCATTCCGTCTGGAGCAGCCCCATGATCAGGGCCACCACGGCCAGGATCGATCCGATCGACAGGTCGATGTTGCGCGACACGATGATCAGGACCATGCCGCTGGTCATGATGGCGACCGCGGCAGACTGGACGGACAGGTTCCAGAGGTTGCGTGGGGAGAGGAAGAGTCCGTGCGATAGGAAGTTGAAGGCGAGCCACAGGACTCCCAGGGCCGCGATCATGCCCAGCAACCGGGAATCGATCTCCAAGCCCGCGAAGAGCGATCTCGCGGATCGCTTCTTCGCCGCGCCGGTGACGGCCGTGTCCGGGATCGGGGGTTCGGTCGTCACGACGCCTCGTTAGACGGCGAATGAGGATCGCGCGCCCTGCCCTGGCGGGCAGGGCGCGCGAGTTAACCGATCAGTGACGGACTGCTAGCAGCCCTTGACGGATCCGGGCGTCACGTCCTTGCAGAGCACATCCTTGGTGATCCACTTTGCATCGAGGACCACCTGGAGGTTGTCCTTCGTGATCGGAACCGGATTGAGCAGGAGCCCGTAGGAGGCAAGGCCCCCCGTGGTCTTTTGCGGGATCGCGCCGGTCACCTTCGAGATATCGGGATTCTTGCAGAGCTCGAGGGCGGCCTTGCCGGCGGCAGTGCCGAGCTCGGTTGAGTCCTTCCAGACGCTGACGACCTGGGTGCCGAGGGCGACGCGGTTGAGGCCGAACGTGTCGCCGTCCTGGGCGCCGATCTTCACCTTACCGTCCGCGTTCCCGTTGAGAGCGGCCGTGACGCCGGTCGCCATGTTGTCGTTCTCCGAGAGCACGGCCTGGACGTCGGGGTGGGCGGTGAGGATGTTCTCCATCTCGGTCTGTGCGTTCTCGGCCTTCCACCCGTCGGTGAACTCCTCGGCGACGATCTTGATCGCACCTGAGTCGAGGAAGGGCTTGAGGATGTCCTGCATGCCATCGCGCAGGAAGATCGGGTTCGTCTGCGTCTTGTCGCCCTTGATGATCACGTAGTTGCCTGTTGGCTGCACTGCGGTAACCGCGCGCGCGATCATCCGCCCGACTTCGACGTTGTCATGCGTGAGGAAGAGGACCTTGTCACTCTCGAGCTCGCGGTCATACGCGATGACCGGGATCCCTGCGTCGAGCGCGGTCTGGAGAGACGGAAGGACTGCTACGGGGTCCACGGCGTTGAGCACAAGCACGTTGATGCCCGCGGCAATCAGAGCAGCGACGTTTGACGCCTGGGTCTCTGCCTTGTTGTCGGCTCCGTTTCCGACGTACGTGCCGCCACCGGCCTCGACGGCCCCCTTGAGGCCAGGCTCATCCCGAAGCTTGTAGCGCTCTTCCTGGAAGGTGGCCCAGGCCACGCCCACCTTGCAGGATCCGGTCCCGCTTGCGCTCGCTCCGGGGCTGCTGCAGGCAGCCATTACCACGGCGACGATCGACAGGATCGCGGCCGACCTTTGAATGGACATCGTGCTCCTCGTCCTCCTAGATTTCGACGGTCAGTCTGAATGGCTGCGCACTCGTGGTCGCCCGAACTGTAGCGGCTGCGATCCGAAAATGCGACCGAAAAATTCGCGAATCATTTGCCTCGGTCTTCTTGCTCCTCCTTTCCAACTGGCGAACTGCCGGGTACGGCCCGGTCGCAGCCGGCCTGTTGCATGTCATCGGCATATGCAGCCAGCGTGTCGTCGTCTCGCGCCGAGGCTGGCAGGAACTCGATCGTGCGCGCAACCCCGAGCTCCCGGTAGCGAGCGAGCCGATCAATGCGCTCCGCGCCGGGCGCCACCTTGTCGTGGCGCGAGATGTGCACCGAGACTCGGAGCGAGGCCGGGTCGCGCCCAATCTCATCGCACCGCGACCCGATGACCGGGAGCGCCTTCGCCACGTCGTCAGGCAGCATCTTGTCAAGGTTGATCTCGTCGGCGTGCCTTGCCGCCAGTCGCCAGGTGACATTCGGCCCGTTGCCACCGACCAGGATCGGCAGCCGTTCCTGCAGGGGCTTCGGCACGTTGATCGCGTCATCGATGCTCGCATGTCGGCCGCGAAAGGAAGCGCGGACCGTGCGCCCCGGAGCCAGCATCCGGGTGATGACCTCGAGGTCGTCGCCGAGGCGAGCGAGCCGCTCGGACGTCTCAGGAAAGCCGTAGCCGTAGGCGACCCATTCATCGCGCTTCCAGCCGGCGCCGATTCCAAGCTCCATCCGGCCACCGCTGATGACATCCATGGTCGACACCATCTTCGCCAGCAGCGCAGGGTTCCGAAATCCGGCACAGGCGACCATGTGCCCGAGGCGGACCCGCGAAGTGCTCGCAGCGAGCGCGGTAAGCGAGGTGAATGACTCGAACGTGATCTCGTCAGTCGGATCCGGAAAGGTGTGGAAGTGGTCGAACAGCCAGATCGACTCGAAGCCCAACACCTCGGCCTGTCGTGCGACATCTACCGTGCGCTGCCAGGCGACCCGTGGATCCCAGCCGTCATATTCGCCCGTCCAGCCCTGCGGGACGATGATCCCGACCTTCATCGTTTGAGCCTCAACCGAGGACCGCTTCGTAGAGCGCGCGCTGACGCGCCCGGGCCGCCTGGTAGTGGGCCGATCGATCGGGGTCGAACAGGACCGTGCTCGTTGGCGGGGCCGCAACCGCACTGAAATCGTCGAGCACGCCCGAACCTCGTAGGGCCAGCAACGCGGCGCCCCGCCGGGAGGCTTCAAAGGCGGGCGCAACGCCGATCTCCCGTCCCAAAGAGTCGGCAATGATCTGCGCGAGGAGCGGCGAGTGAGCCAGCGCCCCGCCTGATGCGATGATGGCAGGCGCCCCGCGCAGCACTTTGGACAGCCGGTCATCAACGGCGGCAAAGCCATAGGCGATCGACTCGAGAAAGGCCCGATAGATCGCGGACGCGTCGGTGCCGGGATTGAGCCCCGTCAGGGAGCCGCGCGCGCGGTCGTGATAGCCAATGCCTCGCTCACCGAAGGTGTAGGGCAGCACCGTGAGCCCATGAGCGTCGGGTGCCATGTCAGCCGCGGCTCTATCCAGTGAGGCGCGCGACCGCCGGAGCAGGCGACTCGCCCACGCCAGCAAGCCGCCACCTTCGCTCAGTTGGCCCCCGATCAACGTCCCGGCGCCGAGACGATAGGCGAACAGGCCACCCGGGACCGGCACCGCAGGATCGGCGACGACTGCTCGCAGGGCACCTGAGGTGCCGACCATCAGCGCCGCCGTTCCGGGGTCCCCGGCAGCGAGTCCGATGTTGCCGCAGGCTCCGTCCCCCCATGCGGCGAACCAGGAAACCTGGGCGAGCTGCGGCCAGCGTCGCGCAGCGGTCGCGGAAAGCCGACCGATCGGCTCGTCGTCGTCCACCACCACGGGAAGGTTGTTCGGGTCCATCTCCAGGTGTTCGAGGAGCACCTCAGACCACGATCCGCGAGCCCGGTCAAGCAGCCCGGTTCCCGAGGCCATCGAGCGGCTCGCCGCGGTTCGCCCCGTCAGGGTCTCGGCGACCAGCTCCGGAAAGCCAACCCACTGCCGAATCCCCTCCTGCTCGCGTCGCAGTCGAAGAATTCGCGCCGGCCAGTAGCTCGCGTGGATGGGAGCTCCGGTGAGGACATGGACTGCCTCGGGATCGATCCGCTCCCGCAATGCAGCGGCCTCGCCTGCGCTCGTGGTGTCGGCCCACGAGAGGACAGGAGTGATCGGCCGGCCCGCGTCATCCAGACCCACGATGCTGTGGAAGAAGCAGGAGACACCGCCGGCGACGACCTCCGCGGCGAGGGATCCGGCGACAGTCACAATCTCGTCGAGGGTCTTGCCGACCAGGTCGAGGAGGGTCCGAGGCTGAATTCGCACGGCGCCGTCCCCAGCCACGTCCCACGTGTACGGAACCTGCACCGCGCAGCCCTTCAGGGCCCGCCCGAGGCGGTCGTGGAGGGCAGCCCGGATCGACGAAGAACCAATATCAACGGCGAGGACGAGTGGCGGCTCAGCGCGATCCGGCTTGATCGCCGTGGGCTCGAACATCACGACCTCATGTCGCCCTTCGGTCCTCAGTTCAAACTGGTCATACCGGTGAGACCAATGCTAGAATAGTGCCACGTCGGGTAAGGTGGCGTCAATCATCTGCGTCAGTGGGGATCAACCATCGTGAACGAGACGGCAGGACGTTCCTTGCCCTCGGATCCACCGGGTCCGCGCGGCAGTGACCTCCTCGATCGCTCGCGAAATTCGAGCGACGCGATCGCGAGCGCCCTGGCGGAGCGGGTGCTCTCGGGCCAGCTGGCGGCCGATGATCGCCTTCCCTCCGAGCGCCACCTCGCCCTGGAATTCAGAGCGAGCCGCCCCATGGTCCGCGAGGCGCTCCGCTCGCTCATCGAGCGTGGCCTGATCAAGGTCGAACCCGGGCGGGGCGCGTTCGTCCTCAGCGCCACGGCAGCGCGCCGGTTTCAGCCACTGGACCTGGAGTACCGTCGCCGTGGCACGACGGCCCGTCAGCTGTCTGAAGCCCGGCTCATGCTCGAGACCGGAGCGGCGGCGCTCGCGACCGAGCACGCGGACAAGGACGACCTGGTGGCACTCGGGAACGCGCTCGAACGCCTGGAGTCCAGCGCGACGCCGCTCGACCGGGTCCGCAATGACCTGGCATTCCATGCCGCGCTCGTCGCCGCCTCGCACAACCCGGTGATCGAGTCGATGTTCGCAACCATCCAGGGACTGACCGTGGAACTGATGGTGCGAAGCGCAGGTGACAGGGAGATCGTCCGGCAGAGTGAGCCGTATCACCGGATCGCCTATGAGGCCATCCAAGATCGAAACCCGACTGCCGCCCGCGCCGCGATCCAGGCGCATCTGAGCATCGCGGCGTCGACCTTCGGCGACGACTACGACCAGAGCCTCGACACGACCGCCGCACGAGCGCTACGCTTGATCGGATCCGGGGCGGGCCTGGAGGAGTTCCTTCGCGCCGTGCTGCCAGACGAACCTGGCGCCTGAGCTCGACCAAACTCCGAGGAGACAGCGCATGCCGACGCGCCGAACGACCACGATGATGAGAGCAACCGGGCTGCTCGGGGTCCTGCTGGTCGTGGGCGGACTCATCATCTTCCGCCCGTGGTCCAGTGAGCCGCAGTGCCCTCCGATGGCGAATCATCCCGAGTGGTCGGTCGCACGCCGCTGGGACGAGGCGCTGCTGGACGCCATCCGTCGCGCGCTTCCGAACCCCCCGGTTCATGCCCGGAACCTGTTCCACATGGCAGCCGCCATGTGGGATGCATGGGCAGCCTACGACCCCAACGCCTCCGGCTACCTGGTTCGGGAGAAACACACGGCGTCCAACGTGGATGCGGCCCGCAACGAGGCAGTCAGCTATGCCGCCTTCGGGGTGCTGACCTCCCGCTTCATCAAGGCGGTCGGTGGAGCCGATTCGTTGTCGGAGTTCGACGATGTCATGGACGGGCTGTGCTACCCGCTTGACGTGACGACCACGGTCGGAGACTCGCCGGCGGCGGTCGGCAACCGTATCGCCAAGGCGGTCATTGCGTTCGGGATGAGCGACGGTTCGAACCAGGCCGGGGGGTACAGCGCCCCCGACTATCAGCCGGTGAACCCACCGCTGGTGGTGGCCGCGTCCGGTACCACGATGACCGACCCGAACCGCTGGCAGCCGCTTCAGATCGAGCACATGATCTCCCAGAATGGGATCCCGGTCGTCAACGGTGTCCAGCAGGCCATCGGGCCGCATTGGGGTCACGTGACCGGTTTCGCCCTGCCCGACGGCGGTGCAGTCGGAACTCCCATCGATCCCGGACCGCCTCCGCGCCTGGGCGACCCACTGACCGACCAGGCCTTCAAGGACCAGGTGGTCCAGGTGATCCGCTACAGCAGCCTCCTCGATCCCGCAGGCGGGACGATGATCGACATTTCGCCCGGAGCGCGCGGAAACAACACGCTCGGCTCGAACGACGGCAACGGGCACGCGGTCAACCCAGCGACCGATGCGCCCTACGACGCCGACATGATCAACGAGGGGGATTTCGCCCGGGTCATGGCCGAATTCTGGGCGGACGGACCGAAGTCCGAGACGCCGCCGGGCCACTGGAACGTGCTCGCCAACCTCGTGTCCGATGAGCTCGCGCCGAACCTGCGGATCGGGGGCACGGGACCCGTGCTCGACCGACTCGAGTGGGACATCAAGATGTACTTCGCGCTCAATGGCGCGGTCCACGATGCGGCCATCGCGGCCTGGGGACTGAAGGGCCGCTACGACGGCACCCGCCCGATCTCGATGATCCGGTACATGGGCGGGCTGGGTCAGTCGAGCGATCCTGGGCAGCCGTCATACAACCGCGAGGGCTTGCCGCTTGTCCCTGGCCTCGTTGAGCTGGTCTCGGAGGAAACCACCGCGGCCGGACAACGCCATGCTGCGCTCGTCGGCCACGAAGGTGAAATTGCGATCAGGGCCTGGGCCGGCAATCCGGAGGATCCCAAGACCCAGACCGGTGGGGTCAGGTGGATCCTGGCGCTGGACTGGATCCCCTACCAGCTCCCGACCTTCGTGACCCCCTCGTTCCAAGGGTACGTCTCCGGGCACAGCACATTCAGCCGAGCGGCCGCCGAGGTCCTTACCGGCTTCACCGGCAGCGAGTTCTTTCCGGGCGGGCTCAGCGGCTATACGATCAAGGCGGGGTCGCTCAAGTTCGAGAAGGGCCCGACGACCGACATCAGACTGGAGTGGGCGACGTACTACGACGCATCCGACCAGGCCGGCCAATCGCGGCTGTACGGGGGAATCCACGTGCAGGCCGATGATTTCACCGGGCGCGTGATCGGCGCCGAATGTGGGAAGGCCGCCTGGGCCAGGGCCCAGCTCTACTACGCCGGGCAGATTGGATCATGACGGCAATCCACCACTTGGCATGACGGCAGCGGCTCAGTGACCTTGTGAGCCGCAGGTTCGGGGGACCCATCGTCCGTCGGTCCGCCCTGGTGATCGGTGCCATCACCGTGGTGGCGCTCGCGGCGACCCAGTTCGTCAGGACCACGCCCAAGTCCGCGATGGAAGCGCCCCATTTCGTCGAGGAGGCGGCCCATGCCGGCCTCGACCACGTCTATGGCGGCGACTCCAAGTTTGCCGTGGGCGGCGGGGTGGCGGTCTTCGACTGCAACGGCGATGGCAAGCCCGAGCTGTACCTCGCCGGTGGGAGCAACCAGGCGGCGCTGTATCGCAATGACAGCCTGGTCGGCGGAGCGCTTCGGTTCAGTCCGATCCACGACCCCACGGTTGATCTTGCCGATGTGTACGGCGCGTACCCGCTCGACATCGACGGTGACGGTCAAGTCGACCTGGCGGTCCTGCGGAACGGCGAAAGCGTGCTCCTTCGAGGCCTCGGCGGGTGCCGCTTCGAACGAGCCAACGAGTTGTGGTCCTTCGACGGCGGTCACGCCATGACCACCGCCTTCAGTGCCGCCTGGGAGGGTTCGGCGAGGCTGCCGACCCTTGCCCTCGGCAACTATCACGTCCTCGACGCGGCGGGAGAACCAACCGAGAACTGCGCCGATAACGAGCTCTTCCGTCGAGACGCATTGGGGACGGGCTACGGCACCCCCAACACCCTGAAACCTGGCTATTGCGCGCTGTCGATGCTGTTCAGCGACTGGGATCGCTCCGGCCGGCGCGACCTGCGGGTCAGCAACGACCGCCACTACTACGACCCGGCCAACGGCCAGGAGCAGCTCTGGCGAGTCTCGGCCGGTGAAGATCCGCGTCTCTACACCGATGCCGATGGCTGGGTGCAGGTCCAGATCGACGGCATGGGCATTGCCAGTCATGACGTCACCTCGGATGGGTTCCCGGATGTCTACCTCACCAGCCAGGGCTTGAACAGGCTCCAGACCTTGACCAGCGGGCCGGGGCACCCGACCTACCGCGAGATTGCCATCAAGCGTGGCGTGACCGCGACGCATCCGTTTACCGGCGGCGACACCCGACCCTCGACCGCCTGGCATCCCGAGTTCCAGGACGTCAACAACGACGGATTCATTGATCTCTTCGTCTCCAAGGGAAACATCCTCCAACAACGCGATTACGCCCAGAGAGATCCCAGCAACCTGTTTCTGGGCCAACCGGACGGAATATTCGTCGAAGGTGCTGAGGCGGCTGGAATCGTGAGTTTCTGGCGAGGGCGCGGGGCCGCCCTCGCCGACTTCAACCTCGACGGGATGCTCGATCTCGTCGAGGTGAACTACGAGGATCGCGTGCAGCTCTTCCGCAATGTCGGCCTGGGCGACGCCGCAACCCCGATGCCGATGGGCCACTGGCTGGCACTCCAGCTGGTCCAACCAGCCCCGAATCGCGATGCCATTGGGGCCTGGATCGAGGTCAAGGTCGGCGATCTCACGCTCCGGCGCGAACTGACTGTCGGTGGCGGTCACGGCGGCGGCCAGCTCGGCTGGATCCACTTCGGGCTCGGTCCGGCCGGCGACGCCGAGGTCCGCATCCAGTGGCCCGATGGCGAAACAGGCCCCTGGATCAACGTCAAGGCGAACGGGTTCGTCGTGATCGAGCGGGGCGCGGACGCCGCGGAGCCGTGGCTCCCTCGCGGCCCGTGACGGTTCGAGGGAGCGTCAAGAAACCCCGGGGTCCCAGCATCGCAATGCCGGGATCCGGGGTTCGCTCTCCGCGGCTGCGCGCGAGTTTGGTCAGTGCGACTACATCGCGACGAGGGCTTCCTCGGCGGCACCGTTGGACTCACTCATGATGGTCACCGGGAGCCCATCCGCGCCGGTCGCGGCCACCGCCTGCGCCTCCTTGGCGTACTCCTTCTTGCCGCGGCCCGAAAGCATCTCCAGGTTGCCGATGACGACCTCCGTCTTCCAGTGGCGCAGGCCGCCGTCGTCGTCCCACTGGCGGGTCTGCAAGCGGCCCTCGATATCCACCAGCTGGCCCTTGGACAGGAACTGGCCGCAGATCTCCGCCAGGCGGTCCCAGGCCACCAGATTGTGATACTCGGTCCGCTCCGCCGCCCCGCTGCCGCGGTACTCGTTGGTGGCGACCACGAAATTGGCCACCGGCTTGCCCGACGGCAGGGTCCGCAGCTCCGGGTCACGGGTCAGTCGTCCCACCAGAAACACCTTGTTCATTGCCGAACTCTCCTCTTTGCCCGATCAGGGCGTGCGGCGCGCCGGGCGAGGCGGTGGCCGTGAGCGATCAGGCTAGGGAGGCGGTCTTATCGGCGGCTTAGGCCCTGCTTACCGACAACCCGGTATGCATCGCGGCGGCCAATCCCGGCGCCGCGCAACAGCTCGACGATCGACCGATCGGAAAGACCCGCTCGGCCTGCCGCGGCCGCCAGCGCCTCCGCATCAAAGCCCGCGCCGTCCGTCGACGACGCCGGGGGCAGTTCCGAGATGACCAGCGTGAACTCGCCCCGCGGTGCCCCGAGCGTTGCTGCGACCTCAGCGGGGGTTCCGACCAGGATCTCTTCGTGGAGCTTGGTCAGCTCGCGGCAGACCGCAACCCGGGCTGTGGGCACCGCCGCTCCCAGCGCCGCCAGCAGGGCGGACACGCGATGCGGCGCCTCGAATAGGATCAGAGGAAGCCCCGTCGCGCCCCCAGCGGTCAGCAACCGTTCCAGCGCCGCTCGCCGAGCAGCCGCCGGTCGGGTCGGAAGGAAGCCACCGAACACGAAACCGAGCGCTTCGACTCCGGCTGCGGCCATCGCGGCGGTCACCGCGGAAGGTCCCGGCAGCACATCCACCGATGCCCCCGCTGCGCGAGCCGCGGCCACCAGCCGCGCCCCCGGATCGCTGACCCCGGGCATCCCCGCATCGGTGGTCATCGCCAGCGTCTCGCCGGCCGCCAGCCGGGCGAGCAGGGCGGGTAACCGCTCGGCCGCGTTGTGATCGTTGAAGGCGCTGGTCGGGCGACGAACGCCCAGGTGGGCAAGCAGGCGCTGCGCCAGGCGGGTGTCCTCGGCGACGACCAGGGTCGCCGTGCGCAGGGCATCGGCCGCGCGGGGCGTCAGGTCGCCCAGGTTGCCGATGGGCGTCCCGACGACCAGCAGGCGACCGGTCACGCTCGGCCTAACTCCCCCGCCGCGACCCGGGGCGACGCCGCGGGTAGAGGTGGTCGATGCCCGGCGTGCGAAGCGACAACTTGGCGACCGGCGGCAGCTGGCGCTTGAACTCGTTGCGCGCCACCCGCTTGGCCACCCACGCGACAAGCGCCGGATCCAGCCCCGCAGCCGTGCAGCGCTCGGTCGTCCAGCGCCGGTCAACGAGCGCGAAGAGCACGCGGTCGAGGTCGTGGTAGGTGGCGCCCAGCTCGCCCTCGTCGGTCTGGCCGGGCCACAGGTCGGCGCTCGGCGGCTTCACCAGGATCTCCCGGGGCACGCCGAGTGCGCCGGCGACCGCGCGCAGTTGGCTCTTGTAGAGGTCACCGATCGGCGCGAAGGCACTGGCCATGTCGCCGTGCAGCGTCCCGTAGCCGAGCAGCGCCTCGGTCTTGTTGCCGGTGCCGGCCACCAGGGCGTCGAAGGCGGCCGATCGGTCATAGAGCACGATCATCCGCTGGCGGGCCATCACGTTCCCGCGGCGAACCTGGAGCGCGAGGGTCTCCTCACCCCTGATCAGCGCAAGCATCGGTTCGACCATGGGCGTGATGTCGATCCGCTCGCTCTGGCAGCCGAGCGCCGCCACCACCTGGAGCGCATCGGTCTCCGAATCTGGCGACGAGGTCCGGTAGGGCATCAGGACGGCACGCAGGTTGTCGGGGCCTGCCGCGCGCGCGCCAAGGTACGCGACAGTCGCCGAATCGACCCCGCCGGACAGCCCGACCACCAGCCGCGAGAAGCCGGTCTGCTCCAGCTGCGAGCGGATGAAGGCCACGATGATGCCGATCATCGGCTCGGCGTCGATCTCCGGCAGCGGGGCAGCTCGCTCGCTCATGGCTCGTCCTCGTCGGCCGGCGGAGGCAGCCCCGCCCGCTCGGCGAGGATCCGGTCCATCTCGCGTCGGACCAGCTCGAGTCGCTCGTCGGCGAGCAGCGGAAGGCTGTACCGCTGCATGCGCAGGTCATCGGTCTCCAGGGCGCCAACCAGGAGCGCCTCCTCGTAGAGCGGCGCCTGGGCGATCGTGGAGCCATTGGCCCCCAGCAGGCGCGAGCCTCCCCAGAAGGTGAGCCCCTCCTCGTTGCCGACCCGGTTGCAGAACGCGATCGCCACGGTGCCGAGCAGCGCGTAGGTGTCCTGCATCTTGTGCCAGCCGGCGATCGCCGCCAGTCCCGCCGAACTGCCCGGCGTGCGTGCCGGACCCGCCGCCAGGTTCACGAGCAGCCCGGCCCCATCCTGGGCCTGCAGCATCGGCAGGCTGGCGTGCCAGAAGTCCTCGCAGATGGACAGGCCGATCCGTCCCACCGGCTCCCTCACCGCGTGCGTCCGGATCCGATCGCCCGGACGCGTGAAGCGCCCCTCGTCGAACATGCCGTAGGTCGGCAGGTAGACCTTGCGGTGCAGGCCGATGAGCTCGCCATCGCGCAGCAGCGCCGCGCTGTTGCAGAAACGGTGTGCCTCGGTCTCCTCCACGAAGCCGATGGCCACCAGCATGCCGGGCACCTCACGACTGAGCGCGGCCAGGCGCGCATCGTCGGCGCGCATCGCGACATCGGGGACCAGGTCCGCAAGCAGGTAACCGGTGAGTGCGAGCTCGGGAAATACGGTGAGCTGCGCACCTTCGGCTGCGGCGCGCCGCAGCCAGCCATTGGCCAGCTCCAGGTTGGCGTCCAGCTCCCCGAGGCGAGGCACGCACTGCGCCAGACCGATTCGGTACTCCACGACGGAAGCCTAACTCGACGGCGGCCTGATGATGCGCATGCCCGCGCGCCAGGCCTCAGGGGTGGGGCGGTCCAGGTTCGTAGAAGTGCACCCCGTGGACGGGCTCCTTGACCCCTTCCTCGTCGTCGGTGCCGGGGGCGTGTCGCTTCTCCAGCCTTGCAGGCAGGTCTGACACCGCGATCGGGAAGTGGCATGCAACCTGGTGGCCAGGCGCCACCTCGACCAGCGGTGGAACCTCGACCGAGCAGCGCTCCTGTGCCTGGAAGCAGCGCGTCCGGAAGACGCACCCGCTCGGCGGGTTGATCGGGCTTGGAAGGTCGCCCTGCAGCATGATCCGGGTTCGATGCCGTTGTCGCACGGGGTCCGGGATCGGCACGGCCGACAGCAGGGAGTGCGTATAGGGGTGCAGCGGCATCGAATAGATCACCTGCCGCGACGCGGTCTCAACGATGTGGCCGAGGTACATGACGGCGACGCGGTGCGAGATCTGTCGGACGACGGCGAGATCGTGGGCGACGAAGAGGTACGCGACTCCGAACTCCCGCTGGAGGTCACGCAGGAGGTTGATGATCTGGGCCTGGATCGAGACGTCGAGGGCAGAGACCGGCTCGTCGCAGACGATCAGCTTCGGTCGGAGTGCAATCGCCCTCGCGATCCCGATCCGCTGGCGCTGACCGCCGGAGAACTCGTTCGGGTACCGGTTGTAATGCTCCGGGTTCAGGCCGACCCGCTCCATCAGTTCCAGGACCGCTTTCCGGATCCCACCTTCAGGCTCGACGCCCTGGACCCGGAACGGCGAACTGATGATTCCGCCGACGGTGTGACGCGGGTTCAGGGCATTGTACGGATCCTGGAAGATCATCTGCGCCTTGCGCCGGACCGGCACCATCGCCCGGGCTGAGAGGCCCGTGACCTCCTGGCCGTCGATCTGGACCAAGCCTGCGGTCGGCCGCACCAACATCAGGACCGACCGGGCCGCAGTCGTCTTGCCCGACCCGCTCTCGCCGACGAGCCCGAGGGTCTCGCCCGGGGCGATGCTCAGGTCAATCCCATCCACCGCCTTCACTGCCCCAATGGTGCGCGGGATGATTCCGCGTGACCGCACGGGGAAGTAGGTGCGGAGGTCGGAGACCTTGAGGATCTGGCCCGTTTCGATCGTCACTGGGGCTCTCCAGCCAGGGTGCGCAGCACGTCACGCGCGATCTGCTGGCGCTCCTCGATCCGCAGGTGGCACCGGACGAGGTGGTCCGGCACCGACGGCAGAAGTTCGGGGCGAGTGGTCGAACAGGCTCCACCGCTGACGCGGTCGGAGTAGTTGCAGCGCGGCTGGAAGACGCAGCCCTTTGGGAGGTTGATGGGCGACGGCGGATTGCCGCGAATCGGGTCGAGCCGCTCTGGCAGCTCGCGGTCCATCCTGGGGACCGAGGAGAGAAGCCCGAGCGTGTAGGGCATCTCCGCTCGATCGTACAGCACCGCTGTCGGAGCGACCTCGACAATCCGGCCGCCGTACATCACCACGACATCGTCAGCGACGTCGGCGACGATCCCGAGGTCGTGGGTGATCAGGATGACCGTGGTCCCGAACTCCGCCTGGAGGGCCGAGATCAGCTCGAGGATCTGGGCCTGGACGGTCACATCGAGCGCCGTCGTCGGCTCGTCGGCGATCAGGAGGGCCGGGGAGTTGATGAGCGCCATGGCGATCATCACGCGTTGCCGCATTCCGCCCGAAAGTTGGTGGGGGTAGGCATCGACCCGCTGCTCGACAGCGGGAA
>Ga0315281_10007411_pt1 | contig 15460 bp, 15 predicted proteins | sample YL17G07_0_MG_FD_204540 | JGI IMG/M metagenome (GOLD analysis project Ga0315281, IMG submission 204540) | Sediment microbial communities from Yellowstone Lake, YNP, Wyoming, USA - YL17G07_0 | ecosystem: Environmental > Aquatic > Freshwater > Lake > Sediment | place: USA: Wyoming | collected...
CACCGGCCTGTATAACCACCGCACGTTCTATTCCATGCTGGGGAGCGAGATTAATCGCGCACAGCGCTTTAAACATCCGCTTTCGCTGCTGATGCTCGACATCGATCATTTCAAGCGCGTCAACGACAGCTACGGGCACCAGGCGGGCGACGAAATCCTGCGCGGGCTGTCCGCCGTCATCGGCCGGCTCGCGCGCGGCGTGGACTCGGTGTGCCGTTACGGCGGCGAGGAAATCGGTTTCATCCTGCCCGAGACTGCGCTCGAAGCCGCGGCCAAAGCCGCCGAGCGCATCCGCGGCACGGTCGAGCACTATCCGTTCGAGATCGGTGGCGGGACGAGCATACCCATCACGGTGAGCATCGGCGTCGCGGCGTTCCCCGCGCAGGCCGCCACGGCGGAGGCGCTGGTCGCCGCGGCGGACCAGGCGCTCTATGCGGCCAAGGAAAACGGGCGCAACCGCGCCTGCTGTTACCAGGAATCCAGTGCGATTGCTCTATCCGAACCGGCCACGAACTAAGCGTATGTATGGCGAAGCAGAGTAACTTCTCCATGTTCCAACTGCGAAACGCAGGTGCCAGCCAAACCTCGTTCCAGCCGTAAAAGGTCTTGACCGGGTCGCGGTGATGGCGCGCAAGCCTCCGCGGCAGATCGGTGGTCTCGAACGTCCGCTTCGCGGCGACGATCCCTTGAACGCTGATGTCCTCCACGAACCTTGGAAGCCTTGGAAGACCCGGTTCGCTCAGCCCGGCCGCCGCGAACGCCGGCCCGCTGCCTTGCGCAGCAGCTCCAGGCCGCGCGCCGCCTTGCCTCGACCGCGCGCGGCGCGCACATTAAACCGCACCTCCGCATCGTGTTCGGCGATGGCTACGGTCGCCATTTCCTCGATCAGCTTGTTCACGCTCAGCTTGCGTTCCTTGGCCACCTGCTGGAGCCGCTCGCGTTTTTCCTGCGGCAGGCGAATGATCAGTGCGCTCATGGTTCCCCTTTCAATAGTCGTGCCGGCGTGAGGATGCGCAATCGCGGGAATCGCAACTCGCGCGCCAGCGTGAAATCCCTCGTGTTCCTGGTCACGATCGCCTGCGCGTTGCCGGCGACCGCCAGTTCGATCACATGATTGTCGCCCTCATCGCGGAGGTTAGGCCGCCAGCCGTAGTAGACCCGCGTCCAGCGGCAAGTCGCGGCAAAAATATCGAACAGCTCCTGGCGCTCGCCCTCGCTCAACCGGCTCGCCGCGAAAAGACGGGCGCGATCCAGTTGCGCCTCGTATTCCGCGATCAGCGCAGGTCCCATCAGCGGCGTGAACCGACCGCGAAGGCACTCCGCGACAACCGCGTTGGCAGCACCGCCACCCAGCAGCGCGCTCACGAAAACATCGGTATCGACGACGATGCGCATCGGCGAATGATTGCATATGTGCAATCATATGTCCAGTCCGGCGTGCCGACAGCGCAACAGACCGCGGAACGGATTCGCCGGGTCATCGAGGAGCAGGTGCGCGCGGGCTCCGGGGATACGCAGCGGGTGACCACCGTCAGCCTCGGCGTGGCCAGGCTGCGCCCCGGCGAGGACATTGCGGCGCTGATCAATCGTGCCGACGCTGCGCTCTACCGCGCCAAGGCCGAGGGTCGCAACCGCGTGGTCGCGGCAGCGCCGTAACAGCAATGGGGTCGCGACTACCAATTTAAGATGTCTTCAACAAACACTTGACAACTCGGGAGGGATGTTCAGGTCTTGCATTCATGCGCCGATTTGCGTCAATACAAGCCCTGACCCCTGGGCTTGGGGCTTGCACCTATGCGAAGGTCTAAGCCAGGCGGATTTTCCCCCAAGTTTCCCCCAGGGGTAAAATTACACGCGTGTATTTTTGACCATGGGTGAAAAATCGGGTAGCATTTCGGCATGCTCGGACCACGCCGCCAGCGTTACCTCACCGCCGCCTTGCGCCGCGACCTCACACGCAAGATGGTATTCGTCGCCGGTCCGCGTCAGGTCGGCAAGACGACTCTGGCGCTCGGCCTACCGGGCGCGCGCGCCGCCTACCTCAACTGGGACATCGCGCCGCACCGCGATCGCATCCTGCGGAACGAACTGCCGCCGGGCAATCTGTGGATCTTCGACGAAATCCACAAGTACCGGCGCTGGCGCAACTACTTGAAAGGGCTCTACGACGGCCGGCCGCGCGGCCAGCGCATTTTGGTAACGGGCAGCGGGCGGCTGGACTTGTACCGTTTCGGCGGCGATTCGCTGCAGGGACGCTATCACCTGCTGCGGCTGCATCCGTTCTCGGTGGCCGAACTCGGCATGTCTCGCCCCGCGCAATTGCTCGACTTGCTGCGGCTGGGCGGCTTCCCGGAACCCTTTCTGGGCGGCAGCGAAACGCAGGCTCGGCGCTGGTCGCGCGAGTACCGCTCGCTGCTGGTGCGCGAGGAAGTGGTTGCGCTGGAAGGCATCCAGGATCTCGGGCACCTGGAGCTGTTGATGCTGCGCCTGCCGGAACTGGTCGGCTCGCCGCTCTCTGTCAACGCTCTAAGAGAGGACCTGCAGGTGAGCCACAAGACGGTGGAGAACTGGATCGGCGCGCTCGAACGGCTGTTCGCGCTGTTCCGGCTTGCGCCCTTCGGTGCGCCCCGCATTCGGGCGATCAAGAAGGCGCAGAAGCACTATCACCTGGACTGGACTGTGGTGCCCGGGGACGCCGCGCGCTTGGAAAACCTGGTTGCCTGTCACCTCCTGAAGTGGGCGCATTTCGAGCAGGACACGCAGGGGCGCGACCTCGATCTGCGTTACTTTCGCGACATCGAGGGCCGCGAGGTGGACTTCGTCCTGGTCGAAGGCCGGCGTCCGCGCCTGCTCGTCGAATGCAAGTGGGGCGATGCCGAGGTGGACCCCAGCCTGCGTTACCTGAAAGCGCGCTTTCCCGAAGCCGAAGCCTGGCAGATTTCGGCGACCGGCGCGAAGGATTACCGGACGCCCGAAGGCGTGCGCATCGCGCCGGCCGTGCGCCTGCTTGCCACGCTCGTTTGATGGTCGCTGCGGCGAACCAGGCGCTCCATGCGGCCAAGGAAAACGGGCGCAACCGCGCCTGCTGTTATGAGAAATCCAGTGCGATTGCTCTATCCGAACCGGCCACGAACTAAAAGTATGTCTGGCGAGGCAGAGTAACTTCTTTCAGAGTGACTTTTCTCTGACGCCATCGCTTCCGGCGCAAATAAATATTACTCCGACTGCATAATTCGTTTCACGAATTCGACGATGGCCGCGGCGACGATCTGTGGCTGGTCCTGGTGCGGGCAATGCCCGCACCGCTCGAGTTTGAGCACCTCGACCGGCCCGCCCGCCTGGCGCGCGATCGCATCCACCTGCGCCATGCTGCCATACTCGTCGTCATGCCCCTGGATCGCAAGCAGCGGGCACTTGATCGCGGGCAGGAAACCCTCGATGTTCCAACTGCGAAACGCAGGCGCCAGCCAGACGTCGTTCCAGCCGTAAAAGGTCTTGACCGGGTCGCGGTGATGGCGCGCAAGCTTCTGCGGCAGATCGGTGCTCTCGAATACCCGCTTCGCGGCGACGATGCCCTCGACGCTGATGTCCTCGACGAACACGTGCGGCGCCAGCGCCACCAGGCCTTGCAGCGGATGGCCCGCGCCGGCATAAATCAGCGCGATCGATGCGCCGTCGCTGTGGCCGATCAGTATCGGGCGCGCTATGCCCAGCCGGCGCAGGAGCTCCGGCAGGACTTCCAGCGCCTCGCGGTGCATGAAATCGACGCCATGCGACTGCCGCAGCAGCTCCGACTGCCCGTGGCCATAGCGCGCATAGATCATTGCGGGCAATCCGGTCGCTTCGACGATGCGCGCGGGAAAATCGCGCCACTGGCTGATCGAGCCCAGACCCTCGTGCAGGAACACCAGCGCCGGGCCGTCGGCGGGCGCGGCAATGCGCCGGTATTCGAGGCTATGGCCGCCAACCTCGACGAAGGTGCTTGGACTGGATCTGGACATCGCGCTTTGAGTTATTTTTTTCGAGGCGCAAGCTTACCCCAAACTGTGCATTGCCGCCGCCCGCCGCATTTGAATCGGTACCGACTAGCGGTTACACTTGCAGCGTCTTTCACCAACGATAACGGTCTCGGAAAATACCATGCATTACCCGCGCAGAACCCGGAGCAGGCAATGACAGCCGTGGTCATCGACGGCAAGCAGCTCGCGCAGAAACTGCGCGCCGAGTGGAAATTGCGCGCGGACCGGCTCAATGCCCTCGGCATCGCGCCCGGACTCGCCGTGGTCATGGTGGGCGACCATCCCGCTTCGCAGATATACGTGCGCAACAAGATCAAGGCCTGCCGCGAGCTGGGCATTCGTTCCGAAGAGCATTTGCTGGCCGGCGACAGCTCCCTGGCCGCGGTGCTCGCGCTCATCGACCGGCTCAATGCCGATAGCGGAGTGCACGGCGTCCTGGTGCAGTTGCCGCTGCCGCCTGAGCTTGCGTCGCCGGCCGTAATCGGGCGCATTTCGCCGGACAAGGATGTGGACGGCCTGCACCCGAGCAATCTCGGCAGCCTGATGTCCGGACATCCGCGCTTCCTGCCGTGCACGCCGGCAGGCATCATGGAAATGCTGAAATCGACGGGGCTGAATCTGCGCGGCAAGGAGGCGGTGGTGGTCGGCCGCAGCAATATCGTCGGCAAGCCGGTGGCGCTGCTGCTGTTGCAGGCGGGCGCCACCGTCACCCTGTGCCACTCGCATACCAGGGATCTGGCCCATCACACCCGCCGCGCCGACGTGCTCGTTTGCGCCATAGGCAAAGCGCACGCAATCGGCGGGGATATGATCAAACCCGGCGCGGTGGTGATCGACGTCGGCATCAACCGCCTGTCCGACGGCAAGCTGGTCGGCGACGTGGACTACGGAGCGGCGCTGCAGCGCGCCGGCTGGATCACACCCGTGCCCGGCGGGGTCGGCCCGATGACCATTGCCATGCTGTTATGCAATACCATCCTCTCGGCCGAGCGCCATGCGGCGGAGCAAGGCATCAAACTCGATGCCTGAGCGGCAACCCCATGCACCACCCCGGCACCGGCCTCGAATTTCCGCTCGACGCCGGCGCCACCGCAGACGAATCTAGATCTCAAGCAAACACCGCATCCGGCACTATCCAAAAGAAGCAAATAGGGCGAAACTGTACCGATCTGTAAAACATTCAAAGGAGCACCATCATGGGACATCCCGACACTCAGCTGCAACCACCCGCGAGCACCCTGGCGCTGGACCACTACTGGATGCCGTTCACTCCGAACAAGGACTTCCGCGCCCATCCGATGTTGGCGGTGAAGGCTGAGGGCATGTATTACTGGAACGAGCGCGGCGACAAAATCCTCGACGCTTCCTCGGGTCTGTTCTGCGTCGCCGCCGGTCATGCGCGGCCCGAGATCGCGGACGCCGTGCGCAAGCAACTGATGGAACTCGATTACATCCCGCCCTTCCTGCGCGGCCATCCCAAGGCCTTCGAGCTCGCCGGGCGCATTGCCAAGATGACGCCGGGGGATCTGAACAGCGTGTTTTTCACCAACTCGGGTTCCGAGGCCGTGGACACGGCGATGAAGATTGCGCTGGCCTACCATCGCGCCCGCGGTGAGGCGCAACGGCAGGTGTTCATTTCACGCGAGCGCGCCTACCACGGCGTGGGCTTCGGCGGCGTCGCGCTATCGGGCCTGACCAACAACCGCCGCGCTTTCGGCGTCGGCCTTGCCGGCGTCGCCCACATGCGCCATACCCACATCCCGCAGAACCGGTTCCAGCGCGGCGAAGGCGATCACGGCGCCGAACTGGCCGAAGACCTGAGCCGGCTGATCAATCTGCACGGCGCGGAGAACATCGCCGCGGTATTCATCGAGCCGGTGGCCGGCTCGACCGGCTGCCTGGTCCCGCCCAAAGGCTATCTGAAGCGCGTGCGCGAGATCTGCGATGCGAACAAGCTGCTGTTGGTGTTCGACGAGGTGATCTGCGGCATCGGCCGCATGGGCTCGAATTTTGCCGCGCAAAGCTTCGGCGTCACACCCGATATGCTCACCATGGCCAAGGCGCTCACCAACGGCGTGCAGCCCATGGGCGCGGTGGCCGCGAGCGAGCGCATCTATCGCGCGGTGATCGATGCCGCCGGCCCGCAGGCGATCGAGTTCTTTCATGGTTACACTTATTCGGCGCACCCGGTGACCTGCGCGGCCGCGCTGGCCACGCTCGACCTCTATGAGAAAGACGGGCTGTTCCAGCAGGCGCGCGCGCTCTCGCCCTATTTCCTCGACGCGGTTTTCTCGCTGCAGGACCTGGGCATCGTCACCGACATCCGCGGCTATGCCTCGATGGCGGCGTTCGACCTTGCGCCCGCAGGCGTACCCGGCGCGCGCGGCCACGAGCTGCAGAAGCGCCTCTACGATTCCGGCCTGCATCTGAAGACCACCGGCGACACTGCCATACTCGCCCCCGCCTATGTCGCCGAGAAGCAGCACATCGACCAGATGATGGAGCTGTTGCGCAAGGTGTTGAAAACGGCTTGACCCCGTGCCGCCAGCCCCTGGGCCACCTGACCTTAGGCCGCCTGACCTTAGGCCGGCTTTGACATGGCCCGTCGTTGGCACCATCGGCGGATCGTCGGGCACGCGCCACGATGGCTGCAGCGCGATGCCCAGATGCGCTGCAGCACCGCGACGGCGCCAACTCGGCGGCCGCTGAGTCGCGGGTCATCTTATTTTAGGTGCACATCATGCCTGCCTCACAAGCGCAGCGGCCGCCAGTAGCCGGTCAGTTCGAGATAGCCCGAGCCCAGTAGCTTGCCTCCGCTTCTCGCCGTCACCGCGCCTTCCCAGTAGATGGTGCCGGTGCTCGCGCGCGAGTCGAGTTCCTGGTCGTCCATCATCGGTTCGAGTTCGAATTCGATATCGCCCGCCCGCACCCGCAGCGCCACCGGATATTCGGTTTGGGTGCGCGGAGAGCGCCAGCGGCGCAGAGGCTCGAAACGGACCTCGCCCGGCGCGAGCACGCGCACGCGCCCGCCGGCGGTGCGCAGCGCGCCGCCCGCCCACAGCGTGCCGCCGGAGCCGTCGCGGATGCGGAAAGCCATCAGCGCGCCGCCGTCGGCGAGGTTCAGTGAGACCCAATCCCAGCCCCGCGCCTGCGGCGCCAGGTATTCGCTGGACCACTCGTGATCGAGCCAGGCTGTGCCGCCGACCTCGCGCTTCTCGCCCTTGACCGTGATCGAACCCGAAACCGCCAACTGCGGCTGGCTGTAGTAATAGCTCGCCTGCGCCGGCAGCGGCCCCTTGCGGCTCAGGCCGCGTTCGCCTTGCACCAGCACCGGCTGGGCCGGTTTGAAATCGAGCGCATACGTAAATTCGCGCGCGGCTATGCCGGCGCTATAGCCGCTGTCCGTCTGCCTGAGCGACCAATCATCAATCGCCACATCGGTGCGCCCCTCCTGCGCCTCGGCCAGGCCGAAGCCGGCGCGGGCGGCGCGCTGGTCGTGCAACAATTTTCCGGTTCTGGCATCGGCCAACGCCGCGTGCGCGAACAGCAGCTGGCGCGGCGCGAAGCGGCTCGGATTGTCTTCGGCCAGGCGTGGGCGGTTGCGAAAGAAAGTGATCTGGATACCGAGATCGCCGCCGCGCGCGTCCTTCACCCAGCCCGTGAGGTACCACCACTCGGTGCGGAATTGCGGATGGCTGCCGTGATCGCGCGGGAATTGCAGCTCGATGCCGGGCTTCACCTGCGCGTAGTCCTGCGCAACAGCGGTGCCGCACAGCCACGCGCAGACTATCGCCAGCAGCAATGCCGCTCTATCCATCATTTAGATATCAGCGCAGCATGTTTGGCGCGTATCCACGCCTCGACCTCGCGCCTGAGTTGCGCTGCCAGCGCCAGCATGTCGGCGGCCTCTTTGGCGGACACAGCCGCCGGGGCGTCGTACGAAACCCGGTTGCGTTTGCGGCGATATGCGTCTAGCTTGCGCACCAGTGCCGCATCGACGCCAATGGTGTGCTCCAGAGACTCGACCGTAAGCGCATGGTGCCCGGGAACGTTGGAGTTGGTGCGATACCCTGCGGCATGCAGGGCCGCAGTTGCCATGGCAAGGGCCGCGTTGTAGGCGAATTGAAATCGTCCTTCCGCGCTCAGTCCGCGAACGCCCGCGTCAGCGAGATTTCGATCGGCCAGCGCGAGCAGGCCGGCGATCTCCTTTGCTGACGGCTTGTGCGCCTGCAGCGCGCCTTTTGCGAGCCACGCTTTCAAGCTCATTTGCATCTCCGATCACGAACAGTTTTTTTTCGGCAAGCACCGTTGTCACGAAGTGATTGTCTTCATGCGCCTTGTCGGCAAACTCCACCGGCGCAAAGACTGTCGGGTTGATTTCCCGTCCCAGTTTGCGCTGCGCCGGCGCGAGCGCCTCGACCACGTCGCCAAACGAAACCTCCCCCACCACGAACAGGTCGATGTCGCTCGCGGCGCGTTCCTCGCCGCGCGCCACGGATCCGTAGACAAATGCCGCATCGATACTGTCGGAAAGGGGCTGCAATGCCTGTCTCAATACATCCGCAACCCCAAAGGTCTTGACCACCAGTCCGCGCAGTTCATCGAATACCGGACAGGCACGGTTGGCGCGGAAATAGACCTGACGCCCGCGCAAGGCGCGCAGGACGATGCCGGCGCGGACCAGTGCCGCAAGATCGCGCTGCAGCGAGCTGGCCGTAGTCGCGGCCACCCGCGCAAGCTCGCGCAAATAGAATTCCTCGTCGGGCCGGCCGTAGAGCGTAGCCAGGATCGCCCGCATCGACTTTCCAAACAAGGCGGATGCGAGCGACGCCACCGCCGGCAGCGAATTGGAGCGCGTGCTTGTATGAGTATCTGTACGCATTTGACGTACGATCATACGCATTATGCGTACATCTGTCCAGTCCGCGGCGACAATTCGCGGCGACGCACAAGGCGACGCCTCCTCACGCCTCACCAATCCTCCCTCACCGCGCGCACCACATCCACGCTCAGCGCTCGCCGGCCGCTCACCAGCGCCGTCAGCGTAGCGAGCAGGAGCAGCGTCGTTGCGAGCAGCGCGAGCAATCCCCAGGGCGGATGCAGTTCCATGCTCCAGTGAAACGACTGGCGGTTGACCACGTGGATCAGCACCAGGCTGATGACCCAGCCGAGCGCGAGGCCCAGCGCGAGGCCGAGCGCGCTCACCAGCGCGCCTTCGGCGGCGAGCATGGCGCCGATCTGGCGGCGCGTCATGCCTACGTGGCGCAGCATGCCGAATTCGCGGCTTCGTGCCAGTACCAGCGCGCCGAAGCTGGAGGACAGGCCGAACAGCCCGATCAGCACCGCCACCGCTTCGAGCGCATAGGTCACGGCAAAGGTGCGATCGAAAATATCAAGCGACCTCGCGCGGATCGTGCCGGGATCGCCGAATTCGAGATTGGCGCCGCCGGGAATAGTGGCCCGTATCGCCTGTGCGATCGCCGCGGGGCTGGCGCCCGGCGCGAGATACAGCGCCGCGTCGTTGGAGGTGCGGTCGCCGCTCAAGCTCGTATACAGCTCGCGCTGGATGATCACCGTACCGTGCTGGCGCGCGTAATCGCGCCAGATGCCGGCCACCGTAAAGCGCTGCCACTTTCCCGCGATCGGCAGCTCCACCACCTTGCCCAGCGCATAACCGTACAGGTCCACCATGGCTTCGCTCGCCCACAGGGGCGGCGGCTCACCGGTGCGCGGTGAGAGCGCCGCGCTCACTAGCGGCAACTGCCTGCCGGGATCGTCCCGGTCCAGCGCGCGCGCGAACAGCGCCACGCGCGGCCGGCCGGGTGCCAGCAGCAACTGCTGGATGCGCAGGAATTCGGCCCTGCGCACCCCGGTGAGCGCCGCGATGCGCGCCTCGTCCTGCGGCACGAGATAAGCCGTCTCGCCGCCGGCACCGGTGCGCAAATAAAGGTCGGCGGGGAGCAGACGATCCAGCCAGGCGTCGAGCGAAACACGGAACGATGCGACCATGATCGCCATTGCCACCATCAGGGAAAAGCTGGCCACGATCGCGGCCAGACTCACTGCCGCCTGCCCGGGTGCGCCCTGCAGTTGCGCCAGCGCCAAACGCGCGCCGGCGCCGCGCGGGCGCGGCAGCAAACCGAATACTCCGGTCGCCAAACGCGGCATCAGCGCGAGCGTGCCCACCAGCATCAGGCCAATTGCGGCATAACCGAACAGGGGCACGCCGACTACGGGGCCGGGCGCGGTGCAGATCACGCCCAGCACAATAAGCGCGATCCCCGGCCAGGCGGGTTGCAGGCGCGCGAACGCGGTCTGTTCGTCGCCCGCCTTCAGCGCTTGCGCCGGGGCGGCGTGGGCCGCATCCAGCGCTGCCGCCAGACTGCCTGCCGCGGCCACCACGACGCCGAGGATGAAAAACAAGGCGCTCGCCCAGGGCTCGGCATGCAGGTCCGGATGCAGTCCGCGGAATTGGCCGGCGCCGAGATCGGCGCCGAAGCGCTGGAGCACGGCGGCGGCCATGAGGTAGCCGACGGAGAGCCCGATCGCGGCGCCCGCCGCGCCGATCAACGCGCCCTCGGCCAGCAGCATGCGCGCGAGGCCGCCGCGGGTCACGCCGAGCACGCGCAACAGCGCGAGTTGCGAACGCCGCCGCACCACCGACAGCGCCTGCGCCGAGAACACCAGGAAACCGCCAGTAAACAGCGCCACCAGCGCGAGCACGTTCAGATTCACCCGGTAGGAGCGCGACAGGCTGGCATTCCTTTGCAGGTCGCTTTGCGGGCGTTCCGCGATCAGGCCCGGCGGCAACTCGGCCTGCACGCGCGCCTGTAACGCCTCCACGTCCGCGCCGGGGCGCGTGCGGATGTCCACGCGGCTGATGCTCCCGATGCGGTCGAGCGCGAGTTGCGCCGCGGCGATGTCCATCACCGCGAGGCGCTCGCGCCCGCTGCCATGCAGGAGTCCGGCCACGCGCAGGCTCACCTCGGCCAGGCCCACCTGCAGCGCGAGCTTGTCGCCTGTTTTCACGCCCAGACTATCGGCCGCGGCCGGACTGAGGAACAGCGCGTCCGATCGCAACAGGTCGAGCAGGTCGGCCGGCGCATTGCCGATCAGTCCCGGTTGCACGTACGCCGCGCGGAACACATCCAGGCCCAGCAGGCGCAGCGTTTCCTGCCTGCCGGGCAGCTTCGCATCGACTTCCAGCACCGGGCTCGCCACCGCTACCTGCGCCAGGCGCGCGAGGCGCGGGTAGAGCAGCTCGTCGAAGCCTGCGCGCGGGCCGCGAATTTCCAGATCGGCCTCGCCCGCGAGCGAGCGCACCGCCTGCGAGAACTCGTTCAGGGCCACGGCGTTGACTAGCTGCACCGCGTAGCCGAGCGCCACGCCCAGCGCGATCGCGAGCACGGACACGGCGAGCCTGCCCTTGTGCTGTGCCAGGGGCGCGAGGAATAGCGCAGCAGGCGACAGGGCCAGCATCGCCGGCGCCGGCATCACCCGGCCTCCCGCAGTCCCTGCGCAGTAAGAATCACAATCCGGTCCGCCGTCGCCGCCGCCGCCTGCGAATGGGTCACCAGGATGCATGCCGCCTGCCTGGTCTTGACTTGCTCGCGCAGCAAAGCGAGCACCTGGGCGGCGCTCTCCGGATCGAGGTTGCCGGTCGGCTCGTCGGCGAGCAACAGCTTCGGCTGATGCACCAGGGCGCGGGCGATGGCGACGCGCTGCAGTTCGCCGCCGGATAATTCGCGCGGCATGCTCGCCTCGCGCCCGTGCAAACCAACCGCCGCGAGCATCGCGGCAGCGCGCGCGCCGGCTTCGTGCTCTGCAATGCGATTCAGGATCAGCGGCAGCGCCACGTTCTGCGCCAGCGTCAGATAAGGCAGGATGTGGAAAGCCTGGAACACGAATCCCATGCTCTCGCGGCGCAGCATGGTCAAGGCATCATCGTCAAGGCCGGTCAGATCGACGCCATCGAGCCGGATGCTGCCCGCGTCGGGTCGGTCGAGGCCTGCGATCAGATTGAGCAGGGTGGACTTGCCTATGCCCGATTCGCCCATGACGGCGACGTACTCGCCCGAGCCAAGCACCAGGTCGACGTCGCGCAGCACGCTGCGGCTGCGCGCGCCCTCGTAGGTCTTGCGCAGCTGGTCCAGCACCAGCATCAAGGACTGTCCCCTTTACCCGCGCCGAGGTCGAGGAAACGGATCTCGCCCTGCAGTTCCGGATGATACCCGCGCTTGTCCGCATAATAGGCGCGAAAGCGCGCGAGATCGTCGTTCTCCCTGCCGCTCATCTCAACATAGGTATCGACGCCGATGCGCTTGCTTGGATAATCGGCGAACGCGAATCCGACCGGCGTCCCGGTCGCCAGAGCAAGACGATAGAAACCGGATTTCCAGTGGTCGGTGCGCGAGCGCGTGCCCTCCGGTGTAATCGCGATATACAACTCCTGCGCGCACTCGTATTCGCGCTTGAGCTGGCTGACGAAACCCGTGCGCTCCCGCCGGTTGACAGGGATGCCGCCCAGGGCTCGCGCCAGCATGCCCACAGGCCAGCGAAACCACGTGTCCTTGGCGCACCAGCGGACCTGCCAGCCCAGACTCAGATAGGTGAGCACGCCCCAGACGAAGTCCCAATTTGACGTATGCGGATAGAAAATCACCACGCACTTGGGCGCGGACGGCCAGCGGAACACCACGCTCCAGCCGCACATCCGAAGTATCCAGGCGCAGATGCGCTGCTTGAGCGATGGCTTGCTGGGCATCGGCATCAGCGGCGCGCCTGCCAGCGCAGCGCTTTGCCGGGCGAAGCCGCGTCGCTGCCAACTATGTCTGCTATCCGGATCACGCGGCGAGATTAGCCTGTACGCCCTCGCATGGCAAGTCGGCGCGGCCCCTACGCGCGAGGAAGGGTCGGTTAGTCATACCGCCCTTTCTATGCCATCATAAGACCCGCCATTGATCGGCAGGAAAACACAAATGCGCTGGGTTGCACCTACCGAAAAAGACACCGCGAACGAGACGCTGGAAAAGCGCCTGTGGGCCGCCGCAGACCAGTTCCGGGCGAACTCCGGGCTCAAGGCAGCGCAATACTCGGCTCCAGTCCTCGGCCTGATCTTCCTGCGCTTTGCCGAGGCGCGTTTCGCCAAGCGCCGCGCCGAGCTGGAGAAGGCCGGGGGATCTGCGCGCCGGGGTATGTCACGCATCGACGATCCCAAAGCCTACATGGCCGAAGGCGTCCTGTACCTCACGCCGAGCGCGCGCTTCGACTATCTGCTGCAGCGCCCCGAAGGCAGCAACGTCGGCCGCGCGGTCAACGAGGCGATGGCGGATATCGAGAAGCACAACCCGCAGCTTGCGGGGGTCCTGCCGCGCAACTACCAGATCTTCAACGGCACCCTGCTCAAGGAGCTGCTGAAGAAGGTCTCCGAGATTCCGGTCAGCCTCGACTACGACGCCTTCGGGCGCATCTACGAATACTTCCTCGGGCAGTTCGCGCGCACCGAGGGGCAGAAGGGCGGCGAGTTCTACACCCCGGCGCCGATCGTGCGTCTCATGGTCGAAATCCTCGAGCCCTTCCATGGCCGTATCCTCGACCTGGCCTGCGGCTCGGGCGGCATGTTCGTCCAGTCCGCGCGCTTCGTCGCCGAGCACAAGAAGAACCCCTCCTCCGAACTCTCGATCTTCGGCGTGGAGAAGACCGACGAGACCGGGCGCCTGTGCCGCATGAACCTCGCGGTGCACGGGCTGGAGGGCGACATCCGCCATGGCGGCGACGTCAACAGCTACTACGACGACCCGCACGAGGCGGTGGGCGCATTCGACTTCGCGCTCGCCAATCCGCCGTTCAACGTCAACGCCGTGGACAAGGACCGGCTGAAGGACACCGTCGGCCCGGGCCGCCGCTTCCCCTTCGGGCTGCCGCGCACCGACAACGCCAACTACCTGTGGATACAACTCTTCTATTCCTCTTTGAATGACAAAGGCCGCGCCGCCTTCGTCATGGCCAACTCCGCGAGCGACGCTCGCTCATCCGAAATGGAATTGCGAAAGCAGCTCATCGAGGCCCGCGCGGTCGACGCCGTGGTCGCCGTCGGCCCGAACATGTTCTACACCGTCACCCTGCCCTGCACCCTGTGGTTCCTCGACCGCGGCAAGAAGAAGACCCCGCGCGCCAATCAAGTGCTGTTCGTGGACGCCCGCCATATCTACCGCCAGATCGACCGCGCCCACCGCGACTGGAGCGAGGCGCAGATCGGCTTCCTCGCCAACATCGTCCGCCTCTACCGTGGCGAAGAACCAGATTTCACCCTCGGCCGCGAGGAAGCGAAAGCCAAGCTCCTGGAAATTTTCGGTAAGAGAACGAAGTACGCCGATGTTGCCGGCTTGTGCAAAGGTGTCTCGTTAAAGGAGATCGAAGCGCAGAGCTGGTCGCTGAACCCCGGGCGCTACGTGGGCGTGGCCGCCGGTGAAGCCGTGAGTGACGAGGACTTCAAGGAACAACTCGAAACGCTGAACGAGGAACTCGAAGCACTCAACGCTCAGGCGCGCGACTTGGAAGCGACCATCGCGAGCAACGTGGCGGAGATCCTAGAGGCGTGACGATGGCGACGGCTGAATGGAAACCCGCAAAGCTCGACGAACTCGGTTTCGTTGGCCGGGGCAAGTCGAGGCATCGGCCTCGCGATGCAGCATTCCTTTACGGCGGGTGCTATCCATTCTTCCAAACAGGGAACATCAAGGCTGCCAATTTCCACCTCTCTGAATACACGCAGACCTACAGCGAAGAAGGACTGGCACAGAGCAAACTTTGGAAGCCTGGAACTCTCTGCATCACGATTGCCGCGAACATCGCTGAGAGTGCAATTCTCAGCATCGAGGGATGTTTCCCCGACAGCGTGGTCGGCTTCGTCGCTGATCCCGACAAGGCTGATGTCCGCTTCATCAAATACTACATGGACACCCTGAAGCTCCAGATGCAGAGCGTCTCACGCGGTACAACGCAAGATAATTTGAGCTTGGACAAGCTGCTGACGTTTGATTTCCTTGTTCCTCCGCTTCCGGTGCAACGGCGGATAGCAGGCATCCTGTCGGCCTACGACGAGCTGATGGAGAACAATCAGCGACGCATCCGGATTTTGGACGAGATGGCCCGCGCCCTCAACCGCGACTGGTTCGTCCACTTCCGGTTCCCCGGACACGAAAAGCTCCCACGCGTCGCCTCCTCCTTCGGCGACATGCCCCAAGGCTGGGAGGTGAAAAAGCTCAACGACATCGCGGAGAACATGCGCCGCAACGTGCCGAAGGGCGAACTCGACGAACCAAGGCCTTACGTCGGCTTGGAACACATTCCGCGCCGCTCGCTCGCGCTCGACGCGTGGGAAACAGCGACCGACCTCGGGTCGAATAAACTGGCGTTCAAGAAAGGCGAAGTCCTGTTCG
>Ga0315281_10007413_pt1 | contig 15460 bp, 9 predicted proteins | sample YL17G07_0_MG_FD_204540 | JGI IMG/M metagenome (GOLD analysis project Ga0315281, IMG submission 204540) | Sediment microbial communities from Yellowstone Lake, YNP, Wyoming, USA - YL17G07_0 | ecosystem: Environmental > Aquatic > Freshwater > Lake > Sediment | place: USA: Wyoming | collected...
AAAAATAATCAATTGTAAAAAATATTAAATGAATTATATCTTATGATAATATTAAAACATTTTTTAAAAAATTTTAAAATAAAAAATAAATATCTGTTGGCATCTCCAATCTCGTGATAAAAAATTAATTATCGGGACAGGATGGGTTACTTTAGAAAGCCATTTGAAGACGAAGCGGGCATGGTTCCTCTTAAAAGAGGAGAGCGAAGCCTGAAACTTGAGTAAGCTTTTTCTCGCCGGGAAAAAGCTTACGTGTTTTTTTAAATAACCCATCCTGGCCCTTAAGTTTTACTTTTATTGCCATCACGAAATTGGAGATGCTTCCTGAATATCTTAGTTTTAAAACACTTTTAAATTAAAAATAATTATAAAAAGTTTATTTTTTGGTATAATCAGCTAAGTTTTAAATTAAAAAAATATTTTTAATCTTATTTTAATTTTAATTAAAAATTTTTTGGAGAAAATTTATGAAAAAAAATGTTTTATTTTCAGTATATATCGGAATTTTAATATTATTTTTTGTTTGTACTATTAATATTACAGGATGTTCACAAAGAGAAAGAATAATTAAAATAGGCAGTCAGAATGTATTAACAGGTGATTATAAAAATTATGGTCAGGAACAGCTTGTAAGCGTGAATATTGCTGCAAGAGAGCTTGCTCCGGTAAGAATAGCAGGTTTTGATTATAAAATAAGCATAATTTCTAAAGATGATGAAGGTAATGCAGAAAAATCTTATCTTGTTTCACAGGAAATGGTTCAGGAAAATGTCTCGGGTGTTATCGGATCATCATTTAATGCAACAACAAAAGCAGCTTTGCCTATTTATCAGGAGTACAATATACCGATGGTTACTCCCAGTGCTGCAGGTACTGATTTAGAAAAAACAGGCTCAAATTTTTTCAGAGTTATTATTAATAATAATCAGGTAGTTGAAAATACAGCGAATTTTATAATGAATAATTATAAACCAAAAAAAATGGTAATTATTAATACAAATTCTGAATATTCTTTAAATTTTACAGAATATCTTGAAAAAACATTGTTAAGTATTTCAAACCAGAAAATTAACATTTTTAAAAAATATACAATTAAACCTGAATCAGAAGATTATAAACTTCTGGCAGAAAATTTATTAATAGATGACAGTGATCTTATTTTCTTTTGCGGTGAATATCAGGCTTTAGCAAAAGTTATGAGTGTAGCACGGGAAACAGGAGTATTATCAAATTTTTTAACTGAAAAAATGGGAATGGATGAAGGGATATCACAGTTAGCTGATGCAAAATCACTTGAAGGTTTAACAGCAATTGTACCTGAGCCTCCTTCAATCGCAATGTTTTCTGAAGACCCGAAAGCAGTAGAATTCTGGAGAAAATTTAAAGACATTGCTCCTCAAATTAAAGGAGTTGAAATTAAAGAACCTGGAAAGTTTGCCCCTTATGCCTATGATGCTTTTTATGTATTGACAGAAGCAATGAAAAAAGCAAATTCTATTTTACCTGAAGATTACATTGATGTTTTAAGAAACGTATCTTTTGACGGTGTTACAGGACATATTGAATTTGATTCAAATGGAAATTTAAAAAATCCTCAATCCACAGTATTTATAATGAAAAATGGAACATGGATAAGATTTCAGAAATAATATAAAATTATAGAAACTTAAGGTAAAAAAATGTTTAACATTTTTGGAACAATTTTAAAGTTTGCAGGCAGTTTGCCCATATATTCACCATCACCATAAACATCAAATTTATAATCACAATCTATATTAATTTCACTTGTTCTAAAAACTTCAACTTGGGGTAATTGAAGATGAGAACCTTTATAAACTTTAGTAAAACTTTTAATAAAAGCTAATTTGGACATTGATTTTATTAAGCATACATCAAATTTGCCGTCATAAGCATCAGCATCAGGAGTTATTTTCATTCCGCCACCATAATATTTTAAATTTGAAACAACCATCATCATCATATTTACCTTTCTTTTAATTGAATCATATTCAAGATTAAAAAATTTTGATTTGTAGGTTATTAAAGTTTTGTAAACTGCAAAATTATATCTTGCCATACCTTTTAAGGGCAGTTTTGTTTCATTGGCAAATTTTGTTGTTTCGGAATCAAACCCTGAACCGGCAACACCTATATAATATTCCTTATTATTATAAAGGCCTAAATCTATTCTTGAAATTTTACCCTGTTTTATTATTCTTACGTTTTCTTCAATATTTTTTTTAATGCCAAATGATTTTATTATGTCATTTCCAGAACCAGTTGATATAATTCCAAGGTTGCAATCAGTACCTGCAAGGATTTTTGCCATATAATGTAATGTTCCGTCCCCACCAACACCTATAAAGTTTTTATAACCGAGGTTAATATATCTTAATGTTGATTTTTCAACATCAGTGGCACTTTTTGAAATATAAATCTGATAATTAATATTATATTTTGATAATACTGATTCTATTTCTCCTTTTTCCTTAATTGTTTTATTCTGTGCAGCTGAAGGGTTTAATATTACTATTGTTTTATTCATTATAATTATTATCCTTTTTAAAAAATATTAATTTTTTAATAATTTAATTAAGAAAAATTAAATTAAAAAAAAATTATAAAGGAATTTATAAGATTAGCAATATTTTAGATTCTTAATTCCATATCCTTAATTATAAGCAGTATTCTAAATCCATTAAAAGGGAATTTATCGGGCATTCCCATTTGATTTATTATATTAAATTTCTAATTGGCTATAACTAATACTATGCATTTATTGACTTTTAAATTTAATTATAATAACCTAATTAAGATTTTAAATTTAAAATAATACTTAAAACTTCAGAAGGTGTGTTATGAATGTCTTCAATAAAATAATAATTGTCTTAATTCTTATTGCGATTGTTTGTATTTCAGTAGTAGGCATATTTAATTCTTTTGTAAAGGTTTTTAAATGGTCTGATCTGGTGATTAAACTTTTAAATCCGGATAAAACCATAAATCCTTATATATCTGCTCTTGTTTTACTTCTTGTGATAATTTTTTGTATTTTCCTTTTTATATTGGAATTTTACAGAAGAAAATCAAAAACAGCTATAGTTTCAGCAGTAAGAGAAGGAACAGCTATGATTACTTTGGAATCAGCAGCTAATCAGATAAAAGAAAGTATAAGTAAAATCAGTGGTGCTGCAGATATTACTGTTAAAGTTCTTCCAAAATCCAATGGGGTTATTTTAAATATTTATGCAAAAATTTGTTCTGATTGTAATGTACCTGATAAAATGCAGGAAATAATAAAGGGAGCTGCAGATTTTACAGTAAAAAAACTTGGAATAAAGGTTTTTAAAACTAATTTAACCATAATTAATTTATCAAATATTCAATATGAACCTGCAAGTGTAAATATTGAAAAAAGTGCTGTTAAAAAAGCAGAACCCGAAGTTGCTGAAAAACAAAATATTAATTTAAATAATAGTAGCAATTATTCACGGGGTAAAAGCAAAAATAAAGAAGATATTAATAATAGCACTGATAAAAATGACACTGATAATAAAAATAATAATTTAAATTCTGATATCTAATTCTAATGTATAATATAATGTTGCAAAATTTTATTTTTATATTTTAAAGCGGACTTGGTACAGTGGTAGTACATGAGCTTCCCAAGCTCAAGGGGCGGGTTCGATTCCCGTAGTCCGCTCCAAAATAATAAACTTCTTTCTTTTTTAAAATATGTCTCAAGAATTAAATTATATAAATTATTTTCGAAATATAGTTCAAAAAAATGATAATTATCTTGTTACAGGTTGCCCTGGTACAGGAAAAAGCTTTTTTTTAATTCAATTTGTCAGATATTTAATTAAAGAAGAAAAAATAAATCCTGATAGAATTATAGTTTTTACTTTTAACAGGAAAACTTCAAGATATTATAGAGAAGAAATTTCCAAAGTTATTGACTCATCCGTCAATGAAATTGCAATTTTAACTTTTCATTCTTTTTGTCTTGAATTTTTAAGCCGGTATTATGCAAATATTGCCTTAAAAAATTTTTTTAATAGTATTTTTAAAAGTAATTTTAATAATTTTAAATTTAATGAAGAAGAAAAATTTGAAAATATTTTTAATGATTTAACAGGTGAAATAAAACTTTTAACTGCACCCCAACAATGGGAATTAATTACTGATATTTTAAATAATTCAGATGAAAATAATTATTTTCATATTAATAAACTTTTAAGAAGTAATTCATATACAAAAGTTAGCATAATTCAGGAAATATTTGATTATATTTTAAGAGCAAAGGAAAATTTATTAAGTCCAGAGTATCTCTCAAAAAAATTTACTCCTTATATAAATGAATTAATGTCAGAGATAAATAATATTTATTTAAAATATAATGAAAAATTAATAGAAAATAATCTTTATGATTATGGAAGAATTTTACAGGAAACAGAATCAATTTTAGAAAATGATAAAAGCACATTAGATTATTATAAGCAAAGGTATAAATTTGTTCTTATAGATGATTTACAGGAAATTAATTATGCGGAATCTGAAATAATTAAAAAAATTGCAAACGATAATATTGTTTTTTTTGGTAATGATGATGAATCTGTTTATTCTTTCAGGGGTTCAAATATCAATAATTATTTTAAAATTTATGAAAGTCTTAAATCTGAAAATATATTTTTTTTAAACGAAAATTTCAGAAATAATTATCTTATTACTGAGATTTCCAGAATGTTTATTGAAAGAAATAAAAATAGAATAAAAAAGGATTCAAAATCAGTATATGATAAAAATAATAATAATCAGGTAAACGGAGAAGTAGCAGTAACAGATTTTAGTAATTTGCATGAAGAATTAAATTTTATCCTTAGTAAAATTTATTTTCTTAATAAGGTAAAAGGTATCAACTTAAGAGATATAGCTATTATTTTAAGAGGATCTGAATTTGAAACTAAAGTAATTGAAAATTTTTTAGTTCAAAATAATATAACTTATTACCTTAGAAATTCCAGATCTATACCGACAAGTAAATATGTCAAGTATATTCTTAATATCTGCAGATTATGCATTCTGATCAATGATTTCAATAAAAATAACAATCAATCATTAAACCATGTACCAGATGAACTTAATAATTACTTTTTTAACCCTATTGACTTGCTAGTTAAAAATTTACTGTTTTTTGAATTTTTTGACATGGAACCTTTATTCTTTAAAGAAATTGAGTCAGTTTATTTCTCAGGTTCATCTGAATATAAAAATATTTGGGAGTTTATTTTAAAAAATCTAAGGCATTTTAAGAAAATTGATAAAAAAAATTATGAAAAACTAATAAAATTTGTTTCTTTAATTAGTAAATATTCAAAAAAAATCAATATAAGTTCTTTTGAATTTTTTACTGACTTGTTTAAAAATGAAAAAACGGGCTTTAAAGAAAAAATATTAAATTATAATAATTTAATGCCTTCTGAAAAAAATCTTTTAAAAGTATTAAATGACTATCTTGAAAGTGTTAAAAATTTTGATAAAGATAATTTAATGCAAAATTCAGTCAGGGATTATTTATATTATATTGATAAATTGAAAGATAACCAGTTTATAGAAGAAATTGAAGAAAGCAATAAAGATATTAATGAAAATGAAGGAATCAGAATAATAAGTTTTTATGAAAGCAAAAATTATGAATTTGAAGCTGTTTTTATTCCATTTTTAAATAAAGGTTATATTCCTTCAGATTTTTATGCTCCACAAATTTATGACAGCAAAATATTTCAAATGTTTCTTGAAAAGAAATACCCTCGTGATGACGAAATAAAAAAAATTCATGAGGAGGAAGAAAGAAAAATATTATACATGGGTTTTACCAGAGCAAAAAATTACTTATATGTAACTTCAAATAAATATAAAAAAGCATCACCCTTTTTTTTGGAAATTTTCAGTGATTTAAAAAAAATAAAAGAAAGTTTTAAAAATAAAGATTCAGGATTATTATCATATACACAAAATAATGATGATTTCAATTCAGAAATAATTTATTTCAGTTATTTAAGAAATAAATGGTTATTAAAAAAGAAAGCCCTTGTTTCTACTTACAGAATAACTGAAAATTTGGTAACTGATAATAATAAATATAATGAATATCTTTTATATTTAAATAAGATTTATAATTTTGAAAACTGGTGGAATTTAAGATATGAAACTATAAATGATTTTAATCCTTTTAGTTTACATAAAAATTATTTTTCTTATAGTTCTCTGGAAACTTATAGCCAGTGCCCCTTTAAATACAAACACCAGTATTTATTTAAAATAAGAAATGAAGAAGAAAAGATTCCGCTTCTTACAGGTATCGTTTATCACGAAGTAATAAGAAGATTTTTTCAGGAAAACTCAAAATATGAATCGGGTCGTTTATTAGAAATATTTAATGATGAAATACAAAAGATAAAAAATCAACTTGGGTTTGATTTTTATTTAAAAGAAATAACAGAAGATGGTATAAAAACCTTTCAAAATTTTTATAACTTTTTTGTTGTTGATTATTTTCTTAAAAATTTAACTGAAATTAAAAATTCTAAAACATTTTTTTGTGAAAAAAAATTTGAATTTGAATTCGGGAACGAAGATATTATCACAGGTAAGATAGATTTTATAAATATTATTAATGAAAATACTGCAGAAATAATAGATTTTAAATCTTCACAAAATAAATATACAAAACAGGATTTAATGGATGAATTACAGTTAAAAATTTATAAATTCAGCTCAAAACACAGCAAATCTTTAAATCAGGATGGATTAAATTTAATGAATAAAAAAATTAATTTAAGATATTATTTTTTAGGAAGCGAAAAAGATCCCTTTATGGATTTACCTGATGAATATTATGATGAAAATGATTTAATACTAAAGATTAAAAAAATAATATCAAATATAAAAGATGAAAATTTTGAAATAATGCCAGTAAATTATATGAGCTGCCATTATTGTGATTATAAAATTTTTTGTGATAAATATTATGGAAACAGAATTTAATTTAACTAAAGAGCAAAAAGATATAATTAGCAGTAAAAATGAAATAAAAAAGGTTATTGCTTGTGCCGGTTCCGGGAAAACTTCAGTTTTAACGGGAAATATAATCCAAATTTTAAAAGATAACATCTGTAAACCACATGAAATACTTGCACTTACTTTCACTAACAATGCTGCAGAAAATATGCGTGAAAGAATAAAAAAGAGTCTATATGATGATTATATTGATACAGATAGTATTGATATTCATACTTTTAATTCTTTTGGCAATTACATTATTAAGGAAAATAGTTTTATTTCAGGTTATGGAAAAAATTTTAAATTAATAAATGAAGTTCAATCCTGGCAGATAATTTTTAATATTTTTAGAAATTATGATTTTAAACAATTAAAAGCAGGAAAGGATATTGGAAAATTTGTAAAGGATTTGCTGGATTATATATGGAATTTAAAAAATAACCTTATAACTTTACAAAACCTTAAAGATTATATTGAAAATTATAAAGAATACTTAGCTGGTTATCAAAGCTCAGGTTTGTTGAAAGAGGAAGAGGAAAAAATACCATATATTGCAGAATTTGCTGATATTTTTGATATTTATGAAAATATTAAAAAGAAAAATAATTATATTGATTATGCTGATCAGGTATTTTTACCATATTTTTTATTAAAAGAAAATCAGGTTATCAAGCAAAAATATATTTTAAAATATAAATATATTTTTGTTGATGAATTTCAGGACACAAATAATGCTCAGGCATATCTGCTTTCAATGATTTTTTCCAGAGATAAAAATAAATTAATGATTGTCGGAGATGATGATCAGGGAATTTATGGTTTTAGAGGTGCATGTATTGAAAACATACAGGATTTCAGTTATTTTGGTGAAAATATAAACAAAATAATAAAAACTTTCTTTTTAACAATAAATTTCCGATCAGGTAAAAATATAATAAATTTTACCAACTCAATAATAAGAGATAATAAAAAAAGAGAATTGAAAGTTGTAGAACCTGAAAATACCCGGAAAAAATCATCTGTTATCTTTTTTAAAGAAGATTGTCTGGAAAAAGAAGCAAATCAAATTTCTAAATTAATTATTAAGCTTAACCTTACCGGCTATAAATACAAAGATATAGCAATATTATGCCGAAAGAAAAGATTTAATAACATAATTAAATCTTTTAAAAAGTTTAATATAAGATATGAAGTCATAGGAAGCAAAAATTATTTTTATGAACCTGAAATACTTTTTCTTATTTCATGGCTAAAGGTAATTAACAATATTTATGACGATGAATCTATTATTTTTTTGCTTAAATCAGCAAAATATAAAATTTCAGACAGAGATATTTATTTTTTAAGAAAAATAAATAATGAAAGAAGATATAATTATAATAAGCTTAATAAATTGGAAAATAATGAAAATTATTTACAAAATTATGAAGAAAATATTAAAAATAGCTTAACGAAAATAAATATAGGGTCAGAATCAGATTTTGGAAAAAATTCATTAATAGATGCCTTAAAAAATTTCAGTTCAAGTAAATATTTTAAAGAAAAAACAAAAGAAAGATTTACTCTTTTTCTTAATGAATTAAATTATTATATAAAGAATTCTGAAACAGCATCTTTAAATGGAATTATAAATTTGATTTTTCATTTTTCAGGTTTATATGATGAACTTAATTCAAGATTCGGGGTTCAAGCAAAAAAGAAAATCAGAAATGTTGAAAATTTAATAAAACTTGCCTGTGAGTTTGAAGAAAATAATTTTAATGCAAATTTTGACAGTTTTGTCATATATCTTAAAGATATTGCAAAAACTGATTATGAAGACCCTGATTTTCAGACAATATCAAGGGAAAATTCTGTTAAGCTTATGAGTATTCATGCATCCAAGGGATTGGAATTTAAAGCTGTTTTTTTGCCAATGCTCTGGGAATCTGATTATAAACCGAGGAAATCTCAAAAAAAAATTTATACTCTTCCATCTCCATTAAGAAAAGATGGTAAGATATGGAGGGAAAAAGGTACTTACTCAAGTATAAAAAAATTTGAAGATGAAATAAAAATTATTATGACAGAGGAGGAAAAAAGAATATTTTATGTCGGATGCAGCCGGGCAAAAGAATTGCTGATTCTTTCATATCCTCAATATGAAAATCAATCAGATGTTATAAATAATGAAATAAATGGAAAAAATATCCTTCCGTTTATTAAAGATATTTTTAAAGAAGGCAGTGACATAGTTTTTTATGGAGAAGAAACAAAAAAATATATAAATGATACTTTTAATTTAAATGCAAAATTTTATACTGATGATCCGGAAATAATTTTTAAAGAAATATTTTCTTCCAATAATAAGAAAAATGATGAAATTTCTAAAATTAAAAAAGATAGCAGTAGAAATTATAAAAATATTAATGAAGATAACGTATTATATAAAATTGAAAAAATTCTTGCAGAAAATATAAATAAAATATCCAGTAATGAATCATGTAATAAAAACTCTTTAATTGCTCCTTCAAATTTAAGCCTGAATAAAGTAAATATTAATGAAAGTTTAATAAAAAATAATTTCTATTCTTTAACTGAAATTTTAACTTTTCTTGAATGTCCGTTACTTTATAAATATAGATATGAGATTAATTTACCTGAAGCTGAAAGCAGTTTTGCAGTTTATGGAATAAAAATGCATAAATTTATAGAAAATGTAACATCTTTTTATTTCAAAACATATCCTGAAGGTAAATTGCAGGATAATCTGGAATTAAATAAATTAATTGTATTTAAATTAAACGGGATAAAGCAGAAAAATAATTCAGATTCAGAAGATTTAAGATTATTAAGATATATAAAAAATTTTTTTGAAAGCGATCTTTTAAATTTTGTATCAGTAAAAAATATTTTAACAGAGCAGTTATTTTACTGGAAAATTAATTCATTTTATTTAACTTGCAAAATAGACAGAGTTGATTTATTAAATGACGGCTTTATAAGATTATATGATTATAAGACTTCAAGCTATAAAAAAAATAAAGAAAATAATAATTATATTTATCAGGTAAAATCATATATTTGTGGAATATCTGATTTATATAATATACCTGCAGAAAATATAGAAGGAAGAATTTTTTATCTTGAAGATGGAGGAAGCATGTATATTAATGTTACAAATAAAGAAAAAAAAGAAATAAAGGAAAATATTATAAATACAATAAATAATATACTAAATAAAAACTATGAAGAACCTGATTTTAAAAAATGTAATGATTTTTGTAACTTTAAAAATTTTTGCTTTAATAATTAATTAAAATGATTATAATTATTTTACCTCAGTACACCATTGAGAATATTTTTTTAATTCATTTTTTACAACTTTAAAATAAATATTTTGAATTTTTTTCGTTAAACTACCCATTTCACCGTTTCCAATTATTCTGCCATCAACACTACCAATAGGAGAAACTTGTGCACCAGTTCCGCAAAAAAACAATTCATCTGCAGTATATAGCTCTGTTCTATCTATTTGTCTTTCAATCACGTCTAAATCCAGTTCGTTTTTTGCAAGTTCAATTACAGTATTTCTGGTTATACCTTCAAGAATATCATTATAAGTTGGAGGAGTTACAAGTTTTTCATTTTTAACTATAAACAGGTTCATTGCACTGCCTTCACTAACATGCTGTCCATCTGAAGATAAAGTTATAGCTTCCTCATATCCACCAAGAAGTGCCTCAGTTTTTTGAAGAGCAGCATTAACATAACTTCCAGCAATTTTAGCTCTTGGTGGCATACAGTTATCTGGAATTCTTGTCCATGAGGAAACACAAACATTTACTGGTTTTGAAAGATTAAGATATTCACCTAATGGTATAGTATAAATAAACAAATCCTGTTCATTATGAATTAATTTTGGTCCTATGTTTAAGCCACTATTATATGCATAAGGTCTTATATATGAATCTTCTTCATAAGCTTCTTTTTTTAATAATTCAAGTGTAATACTGCAAAGTTCATCAATTGAATATTTAACATCTATCATCATTATTTTACAGCTGTCAAGAAGCCTTTTATAATGAGATTTAATTCTGAAAACATAATTTTTTTTCTTATCAGATGCCCAGTAACATCTTATTCCTTCAAAGACAGCTGTTCCGTATTGTAGCGCGTTAGTTCTAATATCAACCTTTGCTTCACTTATTGGAATAATTTCCCCTTTAAAAAAAGCATATTCAGGGTGTTGCAAATCACTTTTTTCTTCCATTTTACTTCCTTAATTTCTTCATAAATTTTTTTAAATTAAATATAATGAAAAATACAATAAATGTAAAAATTATAATAATTTTAAATATAGTTTATGATTGTTTTAATAAAATTAATTTATAAATTTTACTCTTTTGAAAAGATAATGCAATTAAAAAAGATATTAAAAAAATAAAAAAAGTAAATAAAAAAACTCCGAGTTATCTTTCACCATAGCTTACACCTTAGGCTACTAAACATCTCGGAGTTCCTCTTAGAACTTTTCTCAGGGACTTTTCAGAAAAACACTTAATCTTTAACTACTTTCGTTGCCAAATTTCAGTTATTTCTGAAGGTTGCCTCCTGCTCTAAGACAATTATTAATATATCAACTAAAAATATCCGTGTCAATATGAATTAATAAAAAATTTTAATTTTTTTTTAATTTTTTATTTGTAATAAATTTTAATAATTCTTAATATGATAAAATTAAAAAAATAATAATATGATATAAAATGATTAATGAGTAATATTTTTGAAATAAGCCAGATTTTTTTAGGTGCATTAATTGTGGGATTTTCAGGTGCTGTTGTTCCTGGTCCAATGTTTACCATGGTTGTTACAAGCGTGGCTAAAAATGGCTTTAAAGCTTCAGTATTTATTGTAATTGGCCATGCTTTAACTGAATTAATAATATTAATATTGTTTTTAGCCGGAATACTTAAATATTTAAATAATGAAATTGTAATTAAAGTTATTGGCATTACCGGAGGAGCTGCACTTCTTTATCTGTCTTTTGATTTAATATATTCTGTATTAAAAAATAAAATAAAAATAAGTTTTAAAAAGGAAAATTCAAATAAAAAAGAATACAATAAAAATTCAGGGTTTTCATTTTTTCAAGGTATGTTTGTAAGTGTAATAAATCCATACTGGTATATATGGTGGGTTACTGTTGGAGCAGCTTTTTTATTAAAAAGTATAAGATTGGGAATTTCAGGAGTAAGTTTTTTTTATATCGGTCATATCAGTTCCGATTTTATCTGGTATCTTATAATCGGATTTTTAGTCAGTAAAGGTAGAAAGTTTTTAAATGAAAAAGTTTATAAAACCATTATTATTTTATGTGGAATATTCCTGCTTTATTCAGGTATAAAATTTATAATTGATTTTATTAAAAGATAAAAAATAAATTAAGATGGATATAAAAAATATTACAAAAGAAAAATTTTATTATAACAAACTTTATTATGATTATATTTTTAACTTCGAAAAATTAAAGGATTTTTATACTTATGATTACAGGTTAAATGATTCATATATTAACAGAATTAGTTATATTAAAAACTTTTATGAGCATAAATTCAGGGAAATAATTTCAAGTTCACTACTTGAATATAATAAATCAATTAATTGCAGTGACAAGACTATTGAAAATATTAATCTTTTAAAAAATGAAGATACATTTGTTGTAATAGCAGGTCAGCAACCTGCAATTTTTACAGGAGCAATCTTTTCAATTTATAAAATTATTACTGTTTTAAATCTGGCTGATTATCTTAAAAAAAGCCTGAATTTAAATATTATTCCCTTATTCTGGAATGCATCTGATGATAATGATTTACCTGAGATAAAAAGCATTAAAATGTCTGAAAGTCAGTTTGAAAAAATATCGATAGATGTACCGGAATATTTAAGCGGTTTTTCTTACTCAAAAATAATTCTTCCAGTTGATGAGATTGAAAATGTAAGCAGGAAAATGATTTACAGTCTTCCTGAAACTGATTTTAAAAAAGAAATAAATAAATTTATAGAAGAAATTATAATTAATCTTAGAACTGATAAAAAAAGATCAGGAATTAGCATATCAAAATTTTATTCTTTGATTATTGCAAAAATGTTTAAAAATTACGGTCTGGTAATATTTGACCCTGAAATACCGGAAATAAAAAAATTATCTATTAAATTAATAAATTTTGATTTAAATAATTTCAATAAAATAAACAGCATGATTGAATTTAACGGAAATGAGCTTGTTTCTGAAGGTTATCATGCACAATTGAAATTAATTAAAAATAATCTGGACTTTTTTTTAAATACGGAAAATGGTCGTGAAAAAATAAAATCAAAAAGTGAAGGTGAAGATATTTTTATTTTTGAAAAATCTTTTAAAACAGAAAAAAATGAACTCGATAAAAATAAACTGAGGGATATAATTTTTAAAAATATTACAGATGCTGGATTAAATGTAGTTTTAAGGCCTTTACTTCAGGATTTTATTCTTCCAAATATTGCCACTGTTTGCGGACCTGGTGAAATCAGTTATTATGCACAGTTAAAAGATGTATATACATTATTTGGAAGCGAACTGCCAATTTTGTATCCAAGAATGTCTGCAACTTTAATTGAAAACAAAATCAGGAAAGCTTTTTTAAAACTAAATTTAAGTTATGATGAAATTGAAGCCAGTCAGGATAATCTTGCCGGTAAAATATTTCAGAATATAGCTGGATTTAATTATCAGAGTTATCTTGAAAATATGGAAAAAGAGCTATATACGGTTTTACAAAAATATATGGAGGAAATAAAAAATCATGGATTTGATGCCAGTGAAGCATTTGGAAGAATTAACCAGAACTTTAAAAAAGAAGTTGAAGTTCTCGGGAAAAAGATAATTAACGAATATAAAAGGAAAAATAGCTTTATTGTTGAGACTATTTCCAAAATCTATAATAATATATTACCTGATGGCAAGCTTCAGGAAAGAGTAATTAATATTTTTGAGTATATAAATAAATATGGATTTGGTTTAATTGATAATATTTATTTAACATTTAAAATATTTGATTTTTCACATAAGTTTATTGAAATAAATTAAGTAATATTAAGAAATTTTTTATTAAGGGATATTAATATGGCTGATATTAAAATAGATGTTTTAGCATTTAGTCCACATCCTGATGATGTAGAAATGGGATGTGGCGGTTTACTTTTAAAATTAAAAAAATCAGGATATAAAACAGGAATAATAGATTTAACAATGGGTGAATTGTCAAGCAATGGTAATATTGAGATAAGACAAAAAGAAACTCAGGATGCTGCAAATATTCTTAATCTTGATATAAGGGAAAACTTAAAATTACAGGATGGCAATATCATAAATGACGTTGAAAGCAGAAATAAAGTAATAGATATTATAAGAAAATATAAACCAGAATTAGTTTTAATTCCATATTATAAAGACAGACACCCTGACCATGAAAATGCTCATAAACTACTAAAAGACTCTATTTTTATTGCAGGACTTGTAAAATACGAAACTTCACTTAAGTTTTACAGGCCTGATATTGTAATAAATTATATGCTTCATTTTGAATTTGCTCCTTCTTTTATTACAGATATTTCTGATGTATTTGAAAAAAAAGTTGAAGCTGTTACAGCATATAAATCACAATTTTTCAGTTCTGAAAAAAAGGATATAGTAACGCATATAAGTACAAAATCATTTAATGATATATTACATACAAGAGCAAGATATTACGGGCTTAAAATTAATACAAGTTTCGGTGAACCGTATTTTATAAACTCAAAAATAAAAATTAATGATCCGGTAGATTTTTTCAGTTATGTAAGATTTTAAATTATTATTGTTTTAAAAGTTTTAAGTTATAATTAACTCAGTTGCAATATTCTTTTAAGAAAAATTATTTTAAGGAAATTTTAAATAATTTAAAATTATTTAAAATATAAGAATGAAATTAAAAACATTTATTTATAAAAATTAAAATGAAAATAGGTATTACATGCTATCCTACTTATGGAGGAAGTGGAGTAGTTGCAAGTGAACTTGGAATCGAACTCGCAAAAAGGGGGCATGAAGTTCATTTTATAAGTTATGAAATACCATTTAAAATAAATAAATATTATAAAAATATTTATTTTCATGAAGTTGAAGTTATTGAATATCCATTATTCAAGTATCCGCCATACAGTCTGTCTTTAAGTGTAAAAATGGCGGAGGTTTTTGAAAGTGCAGGGCTTGATATCATGCATGTTCATTATGCAATACCTCATGCAGCTTCTGCTTATTTAACTCAAAGAATCTTAGGCAAGGATTCAAATTTTAAATTTATTACTACTTTGCACGGTACAGATATAACAATAGTCG
>Ga0315281_10007414_pt1 | contig 15456 bp, 12 predicted proteins | sample YL17G07_0_MG_FD_204540 | JGI IMG/M metagenome (GOLD analysis project Ga0315281, IMG submission 204540) | Sediment microbial communities from Yellowstone Lake, YNP, Wyoming, USA - YL17G07_0 | ecosystem: Environmental > Aquatic > Freshwater > Lake > Sediment | place: USA: Wyoming | collected...
GCCTGGTGCGCCACCCCGGCGTCAACAAGATCGCGTTCACGGGTCAGACAGCCACGGGCAAGGAGATCATGCGCGCCTCGATCGATGGGCTGAAGCGCGTGACCCTGGAGCTGGGCGGCAAGAACCCGAACATCGTGTTCGCGGATGCCAACCTGGAGGCAGCAGCCAGCGGAGCGTTCGGTGGCGCCTTCTTCAACCAGGGACAGGCGTGCGTGGCCGGGTCCCGCCTCTTCGTGGAGGCACCGGTGGCCGAGGAGCTGGTGGCGCGCGTGGTCGAACGGGCGAACCAACTCCGGCTGGGCCACGGCCTTGATCCCCAGACGCAGATGGGGCCGTTGATATCGGCGCCCCACCGACGCAGGATCCTCTCCTACGTCGAGTCTGCCACCGAGCAGGGCGCCCACGTAGCGGCGGGCGGGGCGGAGGCCTTGGTCGAAGGACTGGAAGCCGGATTCTTCGTTCAGCCGACCGTGATCTCGGGGGTGAGCAACGACATGAAGGTGGCCCAGGAGGAGATCTTCGGACCTGTGCTCTCGGTGATCACATGGGAGGACGAGGACGAGTTGCGCAGGCTCGCCAACGGGGTGGACTTCGGCCTCGCGGCCGGGATCTGGTCCAGCGACACGAGCAAGGCGCTTCGGCTGGCTGATGACCTGCAGGCCGGCACCGTCTGGATCAACACCTACGGCATGTTCGACGTGGCCGTTCCGTTCGGAGGTCGCAAGCACTCGGGGTTCGGACGCGAACTCGGTGCCGAGGCGCTTGAGCCCTATCTACAGTCGAAGTCGATCTGGGTGGACCTCACGTCGACGGTACCGCAGTCCGGTCAAGGCATCTCCCGCTGAGCGGGATCCAACGGGGAAGGGAGCAGCTCGTGAGCGAACGCATCTTCATCAGGAACGGGACCCTGGTCACCATGAACGACGCCGACGAGATGATCTTCGGCGGCAGCGTGGTGATCGAGGGTGACCGCATCGTGGACGTCGGCACGGACGCCGAGGTGGCCGGGCGCCAGAGCACCGATGGTGCGGTCATCATCGAGGCCGAGGGAAAGGCGGTACTTCCGGGGCTCGTGGATCTGCATTTCCACACGGCGGTCGGCAAGGGATGGAGCGATCACTTGCCGCTTTGGGAGTACCTCGAGACCTGCTGGTATCCCATCATCCGGGCGCTCAACCCGGAGGAAGCGTATTGGGCCGCCCTTGCCAGCTACAGCGAGTCGATCAAGTGCGGCGTGACCACCGTGAACGACATGTACCGCCAGCTCGGCGGTCTGGCGCGAGCAGCCGAGGAGATCGGGATCCGCGCGGTGCTCTCCAACGACGTTGCCGACGATGAGCATCACCTGGACACACTGGAGGACAACAAGGTCGCCTACGAGACCTCGCACGGCGCCGCCAACGGCCGGATCGAGGTCTACGTCGGGATCGAATGGCTGCCCCTCGCCTCCGAAGGCCTGTTGAAAGAGGCCCGGATGCTGGCGGATGACCTCGATACCGGGATCCACATCCATCTCAACGAGTCGCTCACCGAGGTGGAGAACTCGAAGAAGCGGTTCGGGCGCCGCCCCACCGAGGTGGCGTATGACTGCGGGATCCTGTTCGACCGCTGCATCGCCGCGCATTGCGTCTGGCTCTCCGACGCCGAGATCGCGCTGATGCGCGAAACGGGCACGCAGATCTCCCACAACCCCACATCGAACGCCAAGCTCGGGAACGGGATCGCACGCGTACCCGAGATGCTGGCCGCGGGGATCAACGTGGGACTCGGCCATGACGCGGCGGAGTGCAACAACAGCCGCGACCTGTTCGAGGTGATGAAGTTCGCGTCGCTGATCCACCGTGCCAGCCGGGTGGACCCGAGCCTGCAGCAGGCGCCCGACGTAGTGCGCATGGCCACGCGGAACGGCTCGGCAGCGCTCGGGCACGAGACCGGCGAGCTGACGTCGGGCAAGAAGGCCGACGTGATCCTTGTCGATCTGCAGAACCAGATGTTCACGCCGCTCTACCCCGAGAGCAAGGCGCATCTGTACTCGCACCTCGTCTTCGCGGCGAACGGCAGCGCGGTGAACACCACCATCATCGACGGTCAGATCGTCTATAGAGACCGTCAGTTCACGACGATCGACGAACCCGAGGTGTTGCACCACGCGAACGAGGCGTTCATGAGTGTCCTGGACCGCATGGTGGTCCCCACCTGATCTACCGGAGCTGAAGTGACGAGTGCGCAGATGGCCGCCCGCACGCTGGTCCTGGGGGACCCGGTCATCGCGCTGGGTTCGCAGACCCTGATCCCCGACGGTGCGCTCATCGTGGAGGGGACCACGATCGTGGCCGCGGGACCACGCGTGGAGCTCGAGCGACTGGGGCCTTTCGACCGGACCCTCGGCTCGGCGTCGCACTTCGTGATGCCGGGGTTCATCAACTGCCACTACCACTCGGAACTCGCCATCGGGCCCGGCCTGTACCAGTTCGTCTTCGAGCGGGCGAACGTCTTCATCCACGCAGCCACGGGAGATATCGAAGAGGAGGACCTGTATACGGGTGTGTTGTGGGGATTGGTGAACGCCATCAAGGGCGGGCAGACCTCCACGGTGGACATGTACTACGGGCGCCCGGGGATGACGGACTTCGGATGCCGGCCTGCGCTGGCGGCCTACGAGGACGCAGGCATGCGCACGGCGTTCGGGCTGGTGAGTCGCGACGAGAACCTCTACGTGCACGAACCGAACGAAAAGTTCCTAGCCGGTCTGCCCCCAGAGCTCGCAGAGGAGATCCGTCGTTCGCCGATGGGCTACGCGTGGCCGGTGGACGACGTGATGAGCGCCTTCGCGCGTCTGCACGCCGATTGGCACGGGCGCGACGACCGCATCCGGATCGTCACCGCCCCCGACTGGACCCCCGCCTGTTCCGATGATCTCTACCGCCGCGCCCGGCGGGTGGCGGACGACCACGACACGGGCATGATCACCCACGCCCTTGAGACGCGCGCGGAGATGATGTTCAACCTGGAACATCACGGGAAGCCGGGAGTGCGCCGTCTGGCGGACCTGGGTGTGCTGGGCCCCACCACTGTGCTCGAGCATTTCGTCTGGGTGACCGATGAGGAGCTTTCGATCTTCGCCGACTCGGGCGCGGTGGCCTCGAACGACCCTGGCTCCAACCTGCGCCTGTCCACCGGCATCTGCCGGGTGCGAGACATCATGGACACGGGCGGACGGATCGCCTTCGGCACGGACGGCATCTCTTTCTCCGACCGCGAGGACTTCTTCCAGGAGCTCCGCCTGGCCTGCTATCTACAGCGGACACCGACGGTATTCGAGCGTCAGCGTCTGGACAGCGAGGCCGTGCTCCGCGCCGCGGCCGAGAACGGTGCACGGGCGCTCGGCATGGAGGATCGGCTCGGCAGCCTGGAGCCCGGGCGCTTCGCCGACCTGTTGATCGTGGAGAAGGACCGGATCATGTTCCCGCCGGGACGCTACGACGCCGAGCCGTTCCTGGACGTGGTGCTCGACCGCACCGACGCCGGTGATATCGACACGGTGATGGCGCACGGGCGCGTCCTGATGGAGGGCGGCCGTGTGACGGTAGTGGACGAGGGTGCCCTCAAGGAGCGCTTCGCCGAGGCGGTACAACGCAGGGTCTACCGGGTCCCCGGCCACGTGCAACGTTGGGCCGAGCTGGGCCGGTTGGTGGAACCGTATGTGATCGACTTCTACCAGCGCTGGTACGACACTCCCGTGGAGCCCGCCTACCTGTACAACCCGCGGACGCCTCCGGTCTAGGCTTGGATCAGCCGCACCCCTGCCTGCTGGTGCGGAGGCTGCGAGCTGGGTAAGGTCGCATGGTTCTCATCCGGTGGTATCGGCGCGGGCAGGAGGCAAGGGTGGCAGAGGGCTGGCTCGGGGCCGGCGGGCTCGATCTGAGCGGGGACCAGCGACGGCTCGTCGACCTGGTGCACGGGAAGTTGAAGGACGCCATCCAGGAAGGGTTGGTCCGCCCGGGTGAGCGTTTGGCCCAGGGTGAGTTGGCCAAGCAGTTCGGAACCAGCCGTTCTCCCATCCGCGAGGCGATCGTGCGGCTCTCCGAGGAGGGGTTCGTCACCATCGAGCCACATCGGGGAGCCTTCGTCCGGGAGTTCACGGAGCTGGAGATGCATCACCTCTATGAGGTCCGGTCGTTGCTGGAACCGTATGCGGCGGAGAAGGCCGCGAGGCAGGCCTCGCAGGATGACCTGGACCGCCTGGCGGCGGTCCATGCGCGGGCCGAGGCGCACGGCGGGGAGATGGACGTGAAGACCCTGTTCCGTTTCAACGGTGAGTTCCACCGCTTGCTGGTCGCGCCGTGCGCGAATGACACGCTCCTCTCGACGTTGGATTCGCTGTGGAACCGCCAGGTCGCCTTCGGGATGTTCGCCATCTACACGCAGACTCAGGGCGCCGTCGACGCGATGCTGCGCGAGCACGGCGAGATCCTCGACGCGTACCGCGAGAAGAGGGCCGACGTGGTGAGAGCGCTGGTCGACGAGCACATCCGAGAGTCCTGGCGCACGGTGAGTCCGAGTGGCGCCGGCCCGGCTACGACCCTGCCGGGTCCTCGACGTCGGGTAGGAAGTTGAAGATGAACGGGTACCCGATGGGGACCGGCTCGACGTCGAGAAGCACGGCACACCCCGGGCAGTAGAACTCCCGAAGGAGCTGCCAGCTGGCGTCTGCGCCGCGGGGGCCGACGTAGATCTGCCCATCCTGTGGATCGCGCTCGTACACGAGCGCCTCTTCCTTCCAGTTCTGCCGGTAGTCGCCGAACTCCTGTCCGCAGCCACACTTGACCACCCGGTCCCCTCCCGCCGTCTCGACGACGTAGAGGTGTTCCTGCAGGCACACCAGGATCCTGTCCTTCCACGGGACCCTCTCTTGCTCGATCACCTGGACCTTCTCGAAACGGAGACGGTCCTTCTCGCGCTGGAGCTTCTGGACCTCGTCCAGAGGCAGTCGCCCTTCGATCAGGTCACGGATCATCTCGATCGGGTAGCTCGTCATCTCACACCTCGTAGTCGTCAGGGAGATCCCAGAAGGCCCGGAACTCGGCCCCGAACTTCGCCGATTTCCGCAGTACGTCCCGGTAGAGCGCCGCCACGGGAGGTGGGAATCCCCCGGCCGTGACCAGCTCGCGGGTACGCCGCTTGTACTCGGCTGCCGGGAGACCTCGAGCAAGCCTGTCCTTTCGCTCCTGGTCGCGGAGGAGGCGCGTAGCCTCGGCGTCGACCTCAAGCGTCTGCGGGTCGAAGACCACCTTGTACACGTCTCTGGCTGCGCGCTGTGTAGCGACCTCGTTCCGCAGGTCACGGATCACGTGTGCCGGGTCGCGTTCCAGCGGATCCCCGTAGCCGCTGCCGTCGCCGGTGACAACCGAGTAGAGGGAGTTCGGCGGGAGGTGCCGGGTGGGGTAGTTCTGGCCGTGGGCGAAATCCCAGTCGGCCTTGACCTCTCGGACGAACGTGGGGGATGTCGGGTCATCACCCTCGCTCCGGGGCAGCGGTGTCCCGGCTTGGATGAGTTCGGGAACGTTGGTGTTCGTGCCGATCCAGGCGTAGAGCGCCGGTGCCGGGTAGCCACCCATCATCCCCGGAGCCGTGAAGATCGGGGCGGTCCCGAACGATCCCATCTCAAGGTCCGCTCCCTCGGGCGTGAGGTAGAGGGAGTGGATCCCGCTGCCGCCGCGGAACTTGCCGAAACCGCCCCCGTCCTTGCGGATCTCGCGGCTGAGCCAGATCGGCGGCATGCTCTGCTCCCAGATCTCTGCATCGCCCATGTCGCCCTCGGGATTGAAGTCCGAGATCGCGGTGTCGAGCCCGTCCATGAACCCCATCGCGAACTGGCCCGATGCAGCGAACTCGAAACAGTGGCTGCCGAACGGCCGTCCGTATTGGTCGATCCCGCCCGCCAGGTTCCCGGACACCAGTGCCCCCGAGGCGTGGACCTCCTCGCGGTAGCCCCTGGCGTAGTAGGCGCGGGCCACGCACTGGCCGGCAGCGACCTGCCCGGCGTACGCCGGGCCCCAGAGCAGGGTGGGCAGGAAGATGTTGTCCGGGTTGCAGGCCGAACCCAGGGGAACGTTCAGCTCCACCGCCAGGAACGTGCCGTCGTTGTAGCGCAGGTCGTAGAAGACGTGCTGGATGAGGGCGTTGAAGAGCATGCCCTCGAAGAGCGGAAGCGTTGACTGGAACGGCTGGCGCCCGGCGGAGGAAAGGCCGTCGTAGTCCAGGCGGATCGTGCCGTCGCTTCCCACGGTCATCTCGCAGGGTGCCTGCATCAGCATCTCCTGACCCGTGATCGTCACCCCCCGCCAGCCGACCTCGCGGTAGCGGCCCGGGTACAGGACCCGGCGTACCTTCTCCCGCGTCGCTCGGAGCGTGTCCTCGATGTACTCGTGCGTGAGCTTCTGGTAGTCATCCAGACCGAGGTCGACGATCAGCTCTTTCACCGTCTCGCGGATCAGGCGCAGGCCCGTGAGCTTCGCGCGGTTGTCGGCGAGCCAGGGGATCGCACTGCGGACGCTGCGTTCGACCAAGACGTCGAAGTCGTGGCGCAGTTCGTCGTTCTCGCCGATCTTCAGGCAGGGGAGGATGAGTCCCTCCGCGAAGCGGCTGGTGATGGACGAGCCCAGTGAACCGGGCTCGACCGCCCCCGTCTCGGTCACGTGGGTCAGACCACCGATCCAGCCCTCGAGGCGTCCGTCGACGTGGAACGGCGTGATCAACATCTGGTCGGACGGATGCCCGCCGCCGATGAAGGCGTCGTTGTTGAAGAAGTAGTCGCCCTCGTTCAGCCCGAGGAGCGTCTCGTAGTCGTGCTCGATCATCCACTTGATGGCACGGCTCATGGTGTGAACATGGATCATCAGCCCGGTCGATAGGCAGACGGAGTCGCCCTCTGGTGTGTAGAGACCGAAGATGATCTCGCCCTGCTCGCGGGTGGCCGGCGATGCCGAGATCGACAGCGCCACCTCGCGTGCGTTCGAGACGGTCTGCAGGAGCTTCGTGAACAGCACTTCGAACTTGATCGGGTCCTTCTCTTTCAGGCTCAGATCGGGTTCGTAGCAGCCCGTTTCGGGGAATCGGCGGTCCCGCTCGGCGAGTCTGGTCTTCAGGTCATCAGTCATGGTCATCCCTCGATCCACAGGGTTCGGTACTCGTCGAGACGTGCGCTTCTGCTCGGCGGCAGGACGAGTGTGGTCGTCGGGTCCTCGATCACCGCGGGACCCTGAACGACGTTGCCGGGACGAAGTCCCGGGAGCGCGAATCGCGGCGCCGGCACCCACTCGCCGCCGAACCAGGCCGGGCGGACGTCGACACGAGCGGCTGCGGGGTCGACCCCTTCCAGCGGCTGGGCTGCCAGCCGGGGCTTGATCTTGTCTGCCGACGCGACCAGCCCGACCTCGAAGATCTCGAAGCCGGCCTGCGGGAACTGGGCGCCCTTCGCGAACACGCGGACGTAGAGATCCTCGAACGAGGCGAGGAGGCTCCTGAACTGAACCGGGCCATCGCACCGCGCCACGGGCGATGTCACGATGAGATCGTTCAGCTGTTTGCCGTAGCGAACCATCGCGAGATGACGCAGGTGCACGGTGGAGGTGTCGACGCCCTCGCGGCGCATCTGATCCAAGGCCTGCTCCTCCAGACGCTCCCACGCGGCGGACAGGCGCGCACCGTGGGTGGTGAGCTCATCGTCTTCGGCGTTGGGTGGCACCACGACGTTCACGGCGCGGTGGTAGTGGTGCTCATAGTCGGCTGCTGCTGCCCCGAACGCCGAGAAGACCGCCGCGTAGGGGAAGGTCAGCACCGCCTTCAACGGAAGGCCTTCGGTGTAGCCGGCAAGGTGGGTTGGCCCCGCGCCGCCGAATCCGAGCAGTGCGTAGTCCTCTATAGCGAAGCCGCGGAGGGCGACGAGCCCGACCACCGTCTCGCGCATCCGCGTGTCGATGACGTTGCGGATCCCTTCGGCTGCGGCTTCGACCGATAGACCAAGGGGTTCGGCGATGCGTGAGCGGATCGATGCGGTGGCGGCCTCGCGGTCCAGCACGATGCGTCCACCGATGAACGCCTCCGGGTTCATGTAGCCGAGCACGAGGTCGGCGTCGGTGACGGTGGGTTCGGTTCCACCCTGTTGGTAGCAGACCGGGCCGGGCGCGGCGCCTGCGGACTCAGGGCCGACGGTGAGACGGCCGGAGATCGGGTCGATCCGCGCGATCGTGCCACCACCGGCTCCGATCGAGGCGACTTCCATCATCGGCAGCGAGAGCAGCAGTCCCGCCAGGACCGGCTCGCGGTCCACACCGATGAACTTGTCGGTGATGAGCCCGACGTCGAAGCTCGTGCCGCCGACATCCGTCGAGATGAGATTGTCGAAGCCGTAGAGCTCGCCGATGAATCTGGTGCCGACGAGGCCCCCGACCGGTCCGGACATCGCCGTGTCGATCGCGCGAACGTGCCGGGCGGGCGCGAGCCCGCCGGCCGACTGCATGACCTGCAGATCCCCGCGGAAGCCGCCGTCCTTCAGGTCGGTTTCCAGCCGGGCGAGGGCGCGGAGCGTGGAGGGGCCGGCGTAGGCCTCGATCGTCGTGGCGTTCGCGCGGGGGAGTTCCCGAAGTGTGGGGCTCACCTCGTGCGAGCAGAAGACCGGTATCTCAAGACCCGTCTCCTGCGCGACCTCGAGGACGATCTCGCGCATGCGGGCCTCGTGCGCGTCGGCGAGGAACGACCAGAGGAAGACGATGACGACCGAATCGATGTCCTGCTCGAGGAGTTCCCTGGCAGCCTGACGCGCGTCGTTCTCGTTCAGCGGGATGATCTCGCGGCCGAGGGAGTCGATCCGCTCCGAGACGCCGCGGATATGCGCTCGCGGGACCAGCGGTTCCTGGTGTCGGTGCGTGACCGGGTGGATCCGGTCCTGACGGGCCAGCGTCACCCAGCTCTGCTTGCCGCGCTCCATCAGGAGCAGGTGCTCGAACCCTCGGGTGATGAGCATCCCGGGCTTGCCGCCGCGCCGCGTCAGCAGGGAGTTCAGCACGGTCGTGGCGCCATAGCCGATGACGTCGAGGGAGGACAGGAACTCTTGCCACTCCATATCCAAGGACTCGCGAGCGATGCCGAGCGAAGAGAGGAACCCCTCCGCGATGTCGTGGGGAGTGCTCGGGGACTTACCGAGCGTGAAGCTTCCGTCATCCAGGACCACGAAGCAGTCTGTGAACGTGCCCCCGACGTCGGTGTAGCAAAGGATCGGTCGGCTCACCTGGTGGCCTCCAGGGGGCGAGGGGCCCCGGTCGGTACCGGGTGCTCGGTCGACGAAGCGGGGGCTATCCACTGGCGACAATCGATTCTTGGCATGGCCGCAGACTATGCCATGGACGCTTGGGCCTGTCAATCCGGGTGCTTGGATCGTCCTTAAGCGGGCTCATATGCCCTGCATAACCAGGGTAGAGGGTCCGGATGCCTTCCCCCGCCACCTACTTGACTCCCGGCGGGACTCGGCTCTATCCTACGGCCCCTAAACCGATTGCATCCAATCGAATCTATTCGAAGGAGTGCGGATTTGGCCGGAAGTGTACGCGCGTCGGGGCCCATGCTGGTCCGTCCGACTGGCTTGGCGTACGAGCCGCTCGGGATCGCTGACGCCGTGCGGGCCGAGCTGGCGCCCGCGATCGGTCCGGGTGAATCCGCCACCCTCGGCTGTGGATTCGCTCACTTCGAGGACTGCACGTTCCCCTGGCGACTCAGCTACGACGAGTGCGTGTACATCCTCGAGGGCAGGATGGAGCTCGAGATGGGCGACGCCACCCTGACGGCGGAGGCCGGTGACGTCGTCTTCCTGCCCGAAGGTTCGGATGTCCGGTACCGGTTCGAAGGGCCGTGCCGGTTGTTCTACGCAACCTATCCGGCCGACTGGGCCCGGACGCGTGAGGCTTCCGATGCCTGAGCGCATGCCGGTCGTCGGCATCTCGGCGGGGCGCGCCGAAGTTCCCATCACCGAGGGCTTCCTGCAGTCTCACTACGTCGGTGCGGGGTACGTTCGCGCCGTATCCGAGGCAGGTGGTCTTCCGGTGGTCCTGCCGGCGGCGGATGGTGACCAAGAGGCCCACGCGCAGGGCGCTCTCGACCTCATCGACGCCCTGGTCCTGTCCGGTGGGAACGATATCGCCCCCGAGTCCTACGGTGGCGCCGATGTGGAGGTCGACGAGATCGACCTCAGCCGTGACGCGTTCGAGATCGCTCTGGTGCGCGGCGCGCGAGAGCGCGGCATCCCCGTGCTCGGTGTGTGCCGCGGCATGGAGCTGATCAACGTTGCCTATGGCGGCACGCTGCGCAACGGCGTCCGGCACGAGGAAGCGGATGACGTCAACCTTCCCGGACTCCGGGGTGCTCGCGTTCACCGTATCCGCCTGGAGCCGGGCAGCCGGGTGGCCGGCGTGCTCGGGGACGGACAGGTGGAGGCCGTCTGCATGCACCACCAGGCGACCGATCGCATCGGCGAGGGGCTTGTCGTCACGGGCTCGGCGGCCGATGGGATCGCGGAGGTCGTGGAGGACCCGAACAACTGGGTTCTCGGTGTGCTCTGGCATCCCGAACAGGCCCTGGACCGTACGCCCATCCAGCGTCGGCTGTACCAAGCCCTGATCGACGCCGCCCGGAAGGGTGCCGCGTGACCGAGCTTCGCGAGGTCGTCGTCGTGGACGCGCTCCGTACCGCCATGGGCCGCCATGGTGGACAGCTCGCGGGTGTTCGCGTGGATGAACTGGCCGCGCATGTGATCTCGGGTGTCGTCGCTCGCGCGGACGTGGACCCGGCCGATGTCGACGAGGTCGTCATGGGCTGCGTGAACGTCTCGGGCGAAGCGATGGGGAACGTGGCGCGTTATGCGGCGCTCCTGGGCGGTCTTCCCGAGACCGTGGCGGGTATCACGGTGAACCGGTTCTGCGCATCGGGCCTATCGGCGATCCAGATCGCCGCGCAGGAGATAGCGACGGGTCAGGTGGACGTGGCCGTGGCCGGTGGGGTCGAGAGCATGACCCGTTCGACCTGGTCGATCCCGAAGCCCGACACGGCCTTTCCGCGCACGCAGCTCTCCGGCCGCGACACGATGTGGAGCGGCGCAGGCGGTCCGTATCACCCTGCACTGGTCGAGCGTGGCGTGATGGTCGAGATGCCCGAGACGGCGCAGAACCTGGGCGGCAAGTACGCCATCTCGCGTGAGGCGGCGGACGCGTTCGCGCTCGGGAGTCATCAGCGCGCGGCGTCGGCGCAGCAGGATGGGCGCTTCGACCGGGAGATCCTGCCCCTGCAAGCGGGCGATGTTGCCGTGGGCCGCGACGAGACGATCCGCGGCGACTCGAGCCTCGAGCGCCTCGCCGCACTCCGCCCCTACTACCCCGACTGCCCGGATATCACCGCGGGGAACACCTCGCAGATCAACGACGGGGCCAGCGCGCTGCTGCTCACGACGGCCGAGCGCGCCCGCGCGTGGGGCGCGGCGCCGCTGGCACGCGTGATCACGTCTTCCGTGGTGGGTCTTGACCCGGCGTTCATGGGATTGGGTGCAGCGCAGGCCATCGACCGAGCACTCGAACTCTCGGGGATGCGCCTGGGCGAGCTGGACCTCGTTGAGATCAATGAGGCGTTCGCGGTCCAGGTGCTGGCGTGCCTCGAGGAGCTGCCGATCCCCCAAGAGCGCCTGAACGTGAACGGCGGCGCGATCGCACTCGGTCACGCACTCGGCAACAGCGGGGCGAGGATCACGACGACGCTCCTGCACGAACTTCGGCGACGAGGCGGCGGCATCGGTGCCGCGTCCCTGTGCGTCGGCGGTGGCCAGGGTGCGGCCATGATCTTCGAGGTGGCGGCATGACTCCACGCGATGCCCGCGGCCGCCCCTCGAAGCCTTCTCCGGTTGCCGGCGCCCGGCCGCTCGACGGGATCCGCGTCGTCGATTTCTCCCGGTTGTTCGCCGGCCCACTGTGCACGATGACGCTCGCCGACATGGGCGCCGACGTGATCAAGGTTGAACCTCCCGGCGGCGACGAAGCCCGCCACTTCGGACCGCCGTTCCTGGGCGGCGAGGGGATGAACTTCATGGCGCTGAATCGGGGCAAGCGGAGCATCGTCATCGATCTGAAGACCGACGATGGCCGCGAGCAGGCGCGCCGGCTGGTGCGAACCGCCGACGTCGTGGTCGAGAACTTCCGCCCCGGGGTGACCACGCGCCTGGGGATCGACGAGCCGAGCGTGCGCGTCGAGAGCCCGGACATCGTCTACTGCTCGATCACCGGCTTCGGCTCGCAGGGTCCGTATCGGGACCGGCCGGCGCTCGACCTCATCCTGCAGGGGATGGGCGGCGTCATGGACCGGCAGGGCCGTGGCGGCGAACCCAAGCTCGTCGTCATCACCGTGGCCGATGTGTACGCCGCGGCGCTCGGCGTGCAGGGGATCCTCGCGGCGCTGCTGGTGAAGGAGCGCGGCGGCGGCGGCGGGCAGCTGGTTGAGGTGGACCTGTTCCGCGCGCTCATGGTGTCGCAGGCCTACCGGATGATGTCCGCCGCGGGTCCTGTGGAGCTCGCCGCGTGGGAGGACGTCGCCCCCTACCAAGCGTTCGAAGCCTCCGATGGTTGGTTCAACGTCGCGGTTGTCACCGAGCGTACGTGGCGCGCGATGTGTGAGGCGCTCGAACGCCCCGATCTGCTGGAGGACGGGCGCTTCGACCTGAACTCGGACAGGGTGCAGCACAGGGAAGCGCTGGTCACCCTTCTCACCGACGTCTTCCGCTCGTTGCCGGTGGAGCACTGGCTCGGTCTGCTGGGTGAGGCTGGAGTCCCGTGCGGGCCGATCCTCACGGTGGAGGATCTATTCACCGATCCGCACGTGGTCGCGACGGAAGGGATCGTGCAGCTGGAGCACGATGCAGCGGGGCCGATCTGGACGCTCGGGGTTCCGTTCACGATGACGGGCACGCCGCTCGCCGTAGGCACCCCCGCGCCCTCGGTCGGCCAGCACACCGACCAGATCCTGGCGGAACTGGATTCCGCATCGGAGGTGGCCCATGACTGATGCCCTGCGCCCGGACGAGGGCCGGGTCGTGGTTGCGCTGGGCACGCGGGGCCGCCGTTTGGTCGATCGCGTCTATGAGGGCGTTCTTGGAGCGATCCGCGATGGCCGGATCCGCCCCGGCGATCGGCTCGTACTCCACCACCTGGCGGTGCAGCTCGGCGTCAGTCTCTCCCCGGTCCGCGAAGCCATAGCGCGGTTATCGCAGGACGGACTGGTTCGACTCGAACCCCACAAGGGAGCGGTGGTCATCGCCCTCACCGACGCTGAGATCGATCAGATCTACGACGTCCGAGAGGCGCTGGAGACCTACGCCATCGCACAGGCCATCGATCGCGCGACCTCCGATGACATCGATAGGCTCGAAACAGCGTGCCGGCGCCTCGAATCGCAGGGCGATGAGATCACCTTGAGCGAATGGTTCGAAGCCAACCGCGAGTTCCACCGCCTGCTCGTCATGGCGTGTGGGAACCAGATCGTCCTCGAGGTGCTCGACGGTCTATGGGACCGACAGTCGGCCATCACGATGCTCGCCACCTACACGACGGAGCACTCGGCGGTCGAGCACCTGAACTCCGAGCACCGAGCCATGCTCGACGCCTTCCGTTTGGGGCGTGTAGAGCTGGCGCAGGCGCTGATCAAGGCCCACATCCGCGACGGCCGCCACGAGCTGCACGAGCGGATGCCACAGCTAGACGCCCCAGGGCAGGAGGTCCGCGCAGATGCCAAGTAGGTACCAGGAGATCGCCACGAAGGACGCCGTCACCGAGCACCCCGACTACCGCCGGCGTCTCGACGAGTTGGTCGCTCGCATGGAGAAGGACGGCGTCGAAGGTGTGTACTTCCAGGTGTCCTCGATCGACGGACGCATCCTGGGCAAGCTCGTGATGCGCGAGCACGTGAAGAGCACTGCGCTCGCCGGCATCCGCCTGCACTACGGCGCGCTGTGTGATGCGCGCGTCAACATCTGGGGTGAGCTCATCGGATTCAAGGAAGAGGAGATCGAGGGACTCGGCATCCCCGACCTCGACACGTTCCAGGTGTTGCCGTGGGAGCCGCGCCTGAGCCGGATGTGGTGCAACTACTACGAGGAGGCCTCGGGCAAGATGCTCGACCACGACGTTCGCGGGAACCTCGCCCGGGTCGAAGACATCCTCCACGAGCAGACCGGCCTGCGGATCTTCTGCGGCATCGAGCCCGAGATGATGTGGCTCAAGAAGAACCCTGACGGCAGCCTGAGCCATTCCACCGAGGCCAACTCTCTCTATCACGTCACACAGTTCAACGAACTGGAACCGATCTTCCTGGAGGTCGTCGAGTACGGACGCAAGATGGGCCTGAACCTCTCGCACGGCGACCATGAGGACGCGAGCCAGATCGAGTTCAACCAGGCACCCAATACGCCCCTGCTGTTCGCCGATGACTTCGTGACCTACCGGCAGATCTGCCGCGTCGTGGGCAAACGTCACGACATGGTCGCGTGCTTCATGCCGAAGCCGTTCCTTCAGGTCTCGGGCAACGGCCATCACCACCATGTCTCGCTGATCGACGATGCCGGGGAGAATCAGGTGCTCGGCGATCTGGCCGGCCAGTGCAAGCTGTCCGAGACGGGGCTGCACTTCGCAGGTGGGCTCCTGGAGCATGCCGACGCGCTCACGCTGCTCGGCGCCCCGTCGGTGAATTCGTACAAGCGGTACTGGGACGTCGGCTACTGGGCGGCGTTCCACAAGTCCTACGACTACAACAACCGGACCGTGATCCTGCGGGTGCCGGCGCCCGGACGCTTCGAGATCCGCCAGTTCGACTCGTCGTGCAACCCGTACCTCACGCTGGCCGGGGTCATCATGGCCACCGCCGACGGCCTCGAGCGCAAGCTCGACCCCGGTTCGCCGAACACGACGAACGCAGCAGCCGACGTCCGTGTACCGCGCGAGCAGCGGGTCCCGCTCCACCTGCTTGAGGCGATCGAGTCTTTCGAAGCGGACCCATTGATGAAGGAGGCCTTCTTACCCGGGTTGCACAACGCGTTCTTGGAGCTGAGGAGAGACGAGTGGCAACGGTACTGCGCGCAGATATCGCAGTGGGAACTGGACTACTACATGGAGCGGTACCCGTGACGCGCCGCGGTATGGGCCGGATCAACGCGACCATGCGTCGCGAGGAAGGAAGGTTCGCTATGCGTAAGAGGCTCGGCATGCAGATGTTCGCGCTGGTCGCCGTGGTCACCCTGATCGCGTCGGCGTGCACGAAGAGCACCAGCAGCAGCAGTACTGCCAGCAGCAGCGGGGAGAAGCCGCAGATCACCGGCCCCCTCAACGTGTTGCTGTGGGAGGGCTACGCTTCCAAAGAGCTCGTGTCAAGTTT
>Ga0315281_10007416_pt1 | contig 15450 bp, 18 predicted proteins | sample YL17G07_0_MG_FD_204540 | JGI IMG/M metagenome (GOLD analysis project Ga0315281, IMG submission 204540) | Sediment microbial communities from Yellowstone Lake, YNP, Wyoming, USA - YL17G07_0 | ecosystem: Environmental > Aquatic > Freshwater > Lake > Sediment | place: USA: Wyoming | collected...
GGAAAACTGCCATCGTAAACACGATTCTCCGGGATCATGGCCCACCTCCTGTCCTTGTTTATGATAAACAAGTAACAGAGTCAGGCTATTTCGTCAAGCATTTATTTTACTATGTATCGTTGTAGGGATAATTTGACCTTATCATTATTCCCTACTGTCGTATCATAATCTTTGATGGAATCCTGTCCATAACCTATCCCAAAGAGATAGAGATCGTGAATTATTCAATTTAGACTTATGATCGGAGTGGATTATTAATTTTGTTCATTTTTACGTATTTTTATAAGTTTTTGTAATTATTAAATAAATAAACAATATAAAATTTGATAAAAATTTTTCTTGACAAAAATATTAAAATAGTTCATTATCTGCCCAAAATGAATGAAAATAATTATCGAGCTAAGGGCGTCATCTGTCTACCAAGATTGGAAAAGAAACCAAAGGTTCAAGATCTAACTCATCTTAAGGGATTTGGTAACGTTATTAATTCCTCATGAAAAAGCCAAATTATAAGACCTTAATAAAACAAAAAATTTTGCAATCTGCTTCCAGAATCATGAATCAGAAAGGATTCAATGATTCGAACATTGGTGAGATAGCTTTAGAAGCCGATGTTAAAGAACCAATTATATATCAATATTTTGAAGATAAAGAAGATCTATTATTTTCTTGTGTTGAAGATCAGATGAAAAAGTATCTCTTATTCTTAAACGAACAGCTTGAAGGTATAAATGTGGTAGACCAAAAATTGCGTAAATTTATTTGGGTCCATCTTCGCTATAACGACGTAAACCAAGAATACATAACTTTGGTTCTCTTAGAGTGCCGTACAAATCCTAACTTCTACAAATCAAAGGCTTATCAATTAATCCGCGACAATGTAAGGATCCTTATGGCCATCCTTGAGATAGGTTGCAAGGAGGGGGTTTTTAGGCAAGATGTGAATCTTAATTTAGTTAGAGATATAATTTTCGGTCTCATGGATTTTGAAGCCATAACTTGCCTAATAACCCATGAAATAAAAGAAGCTGCTTCTGATCATGAAGATATTATGCGATTGATTGAGAGAATACTTTTTCTAAAAAATAGGCCCCAAATTTCTCCAATAGATAAAAAACATCGTATCCTTCGGGCAGCAATTAAGATGTTTGCTGAAAAAGGGTATACAGGTGCAACCATTTCAGAAGTTGCTTCTTTAGCCAATGTAGCAGATGGGACCGTTTATGAATATTTCAAAAATAAGGAAGATCTTCTGTTTACTATTCCTGAGGAACGCTTCAAGGATCATCTTAATGAGATGGAAGAAGCCTTTAATATTCGTAGTTCTGTTAGGAAGCTAAAGCGATACATTAAACGCCATTTTGAACTTTATTTAATTGATCAAGATTTTCTTAAAAACTATTTGATATTGATCCTGCTTAACCGTCGTTTTTATCAATCTCGTGCATACGAAACTTTGGGTCGATATGTTAAAGTTTTTGAAGATCTGGTTCAAGAAGGGGTGAACAACAAAAGTTTTAATCCTGATATAAATGTAAGAATATTTCGAAACATATTTTTGGGGGCTTTTACCCATATGGTATTAAGGTGGATTTTTAGAAGCGAAGGTAAAAACGTTTATAAAATGGAAGAAATTGATGAAATTGCCGAGCTTCTTTGTGATGCTATTGTGGTTTTCAATAACTGAATTTATTTCTCATTGAGTTCAGGAGTTATTATGGGTTCATTTAAGGGGAAAATTGCTATCGTAGGAATTGGCGAAGTCCCATCTGGGAAATTTCCAGATAGGCCTTGTTTACAAAATGCACTTGAAGCATGTAAAGAGGCAATCATAGATTCTGGAATCAGAAAAGAAGAAATTGATACCATCATACCTACAGGAACTTTTTTTGATAGGCGCTATAACACAGATATGGTCTTCTCAAAACTTGTTGAAGAGCTAGGACTCTTAAGAAAAGCGAAAAATAATTTTCAAGTTTTCGCCGGAGGATCAAGCAGCTCGGTCATGTTAAAGACAGCTTGTGGTCTGATAACTGCTGGACTTGCTAAAGTAGTTCTTTGCGTTCAATCAGATAAAGTTGGATCTTCTCCAACACAGCAGATGATTGATTTATTCGCAACGTTCGGTATCCCTGAAGAATGGGAAACCCCTTTTGGATTTTTTATGGCCGGAACTGGAAGCCTCTTTGCAACAAGATATATGTACGAGACAGGTACAACCCCAGAACAAATTGCTTCTGTTGTGGTTTCAATGAGGAAATGGGCAGTTTTAAATCCAAACGCAATGCTTCGAAGAGAACTTTCGATAGAAGACGTAATAAATGCCAAAATGGTAGCAACTCCCTTTACTACACGGGAGGGGAACATTCTTGCAGATGGTGGAGCCGCTTTCATTGTGACTTCTACAGAAAGAGCTAAGGATCTCCCAAATCCTGCGGTTTATCCTCTCGGTTTTGGGTCAAGAGTCTGTCATTATGCGATTTCCCAGAATACGGATTTGACAAGGTTGGGTTTTTATGAGGCATCTCAAGAGGCGTATAAGATGGCAGGTGTAAAGCCTGAGGATGTCGATGTTGCAGAGATTTACGATGGATATCCGATCTTTCCATTGATTACCTTGGAGGGGTTAGGAATTTGTAAACGTGGGGAAGCAGGCGGTTTTGTTTATGAAGGAAATACTTGGCCAGGGGGAAAAATGCCAATGACAACGAATGGAGGAATGTTAGGTCAAGGGCATACCGCGGCAGGTGGAGGAGTTGCCATATTAGTTGAAGCAGTTAGGCAGTTGATGGGGAAGGCCGGTGCGCGCCAAGTGAAAGGGGCAAAAATTGCGGTGGAAACTTCTATGGGGGGGACATTTATGGATTCCCATGTGGTCATTCTCGGGAGGGAGTTGCCATGAGAGGATATGAAAAGCCATTACCGAAACCAAGCACTTGGAGTAAGCCTTTCTGGGACGGGTGCAAGAATAGGAAGCTCCTAATCCAGCAATGTGAAGATTGCAAGAAGTATATTTTTTATCCCAAGTTATTTTGCCCATTTTGCTTGTCTAGAGATTTGAGCTGGGTTGAATCTACTGGCAGGGGTACGATTTATACCTTCACGGTCGTTTACTCTTACCAGCCAACTGGATTTGCAGATGACGTCCCTTACACCATAGCTGTAGTAAAATTATCCGAAGGAATTAGAATAATGAGTAATATTGTTCAATGCCCACCAGAAGAGGTTGTATGTGACATGGAAGTCGAGGTTATCTTCGATGACGTGACGCAGGAGATAACTCTACCAAAGTTTAAACCTGTTCGTTAGTAGGGCGGTGTGAACATGGGTAAGAAACAAGGGGAGGATTCTACGGTTGGGGATGAGGCAACCCCTTCCACTACTACCATAACTGGGCATACATCTCGCTAACTGGGCGGGATTTACTATGGACTATCATCTTCTGCACATGAATGAGCAGTATGCAAGAAAACCAATTTTGGTAAGAGAATCATCCTCTTCAGTCTGGTTGGATCTACTGGAGTCCTAGGCGATAGCCTATTAGCTTGGGTTGGGGTCGAGAAAATGAGCGTGCCGAGCGCCGTGAAGATGGGAGACACAATGACTGTAGACGTAGAAGTTATAGAAAAGAGAGAAACGAGGAAACCTCAGGACGCGATCGCAATCTTTCGTCACGCAATCAGCAACCAAAGCGAAGTTCGGATTATGTAGTTTAATAATGCCTTTTCTTATGAAAAGGCGACCTTAGTTGCTTGGATGACAGCAACAAACATAGAAAGGAGGAATGAAAACGGAAAAAATTAATTGGCTAACAGCAACAAACATAGAAAGGAGGAATTAAAATGGAAAAAAAATTAAAGGGCTTATTCTACATCACTTTTTTCGCCGTTATGATTTTGGTTGTTCTCCCTACAGTTTCCTTTACACAGACCCCGGGGAAGCTCACAATTGGGCTCATGTATGATCTTACTGGGCCCGCTGCTGAGCTTGGCAGATCGGAGCGTGATGGGGCGGCGTGGGCCATCGAGGAGTGGAAGATAAAGCATGGTAAAATGAAGGGCCGGGAGATAGAGTACGTGGAGGGTGACGATATGTCTGATGCATCAAGGGCTACGACTATCGTGAAAAGAATGTTGAACCTCGATAAAATTGTTGCTCTCTCGGGCTCCAGCACGTCCAGTTGCTCGATTGCTGCCTGCACTGTGGCAAAAGAGGTAAGGCCTGTGCCAGTTGTATGTGGAGCAGCCGCTTCGAAACTATTTGAGGACTTCCATGACATTTGTTTCTCTGGCCCAGGCTCAAACTACCATTATGTTAGAGGGTATTTTCCACAACTCCAAAAGGATGGGAAAAAGACAATCGCGGTGATTTATGATAACTATGCATGGGGTATAGATGCTTGGAAATGGACAAAGAAGTGGGTCGACGACGTCTATGGAGCCAAAAATGGGATGAAAGTGGTCGCGGGCGAACCTGTTGAGTTGGGGACAGAAAACGTTACGGCACAGCTTATCAGATTGAAAAAAGAGAAGCCTGATTGCCTTATCGGGCATATGATTGGCACTGCCGAATCCGCTGGTACACTTAGAGGGCTTGTAGAGATGAACTGGGGTGTCCAGTACTATACGCTTGATGTCAGCTTTGGCACGATGATTGCGACCCAACCAAAAGAAATTCTAGAAGGAGTAAAAGTTCTTGCATATTGGACTCCTAAGAAGCCATATGCTCAAAAAGTCATGAAGGAATTCGAGGAAAAACGTGGCAAGTTACCTCCTAATTTAGCTGGATTTTTCCACCAGTACGATGTGACGAGGGCTCTACTAATAGCCATGGCACGAGCTAATGATCCTACAAATTGTGCTCAAATCGTTGCGCAGTTTGAGAAGATACGTGGTGAGGAACAAGCGACCGGGACTGTGGAGAGCAAGTTAAACTTCGGCCCAGAGACATATGGCGACCTCGACCACAGCATGCTGCACTCGCGCCCCTTCTATACGTTTACTAAAGGAGAAAAGGTGTTCTAGAGAGTAAAAGTTGATCAGATTAGGAACGAAAAAGTAGAGCTGATTGATTTATAGAACTGGCCAGAAAATCCTAGGCTTTTAAGCGTGGGGATGAGTGGCCGCCTTTCGAAGCGAAGCCAGACGTGTCTGGCGGAGCGGAGCAAATTCAGGCATGATCTGGCTATGGCCAGGTACATGACTGCGTCCCATACGAAACACTGCTTGCAGTACCACCTGGTGTGGATACCGAAATATCGTCGGCGTGTACTGCGAGGCAAAATGGTCATCCGCTTGAGGGGGCTGCTATACGAAGCCTGCAAGATGAATAGATGGTGGATCAGTGAGATGAGTATCAAGGAAGACCATGTACATATTCTACAGGCGAGCCCAAAGGATAGTGTGGCAGAGGTGGTGCAAAGGTTGAAGGGTGGAACAAGTCGGGTTATCCGCAAGGAATACCCGGAGTTGGAGGAGTTTTTGTGGGGAGATAGCTTCTGGGCGGACGGGTATTTTGCCGAGACAGTAGGTAATGTTGATGAAGAGGTCGTAAAGCGATACGTAAGAGACCAACGTCGGTAGTTGCGCCAGATCATGCCAGCAGGTTAGAAACGCTGGGCTTTAGCCCAGGGAGTTTTCATTTGTATTGACAAAAAATGGATTGGTCGACTCTGGAGTTCAACTAAATCCGGAATTGGTCCTTAAGCCGACCCCTCAAAATGGCAATATAAGAGAGGAGGAACAAATGATGGATTATGAACTTAGTGAAGAGCACCTAATGATACAGAAGACAATAAGGGCTTTTGTCAAGAAAGAATTCACTCGGGAGATAATTCTTGAGCTTGATGAGAAACAGGAATTCGCTTCAGACCCCTTTAAAAAAATGGCTGAGCTGGGCATGTTAGGCACATGTATTCCAACTAAATACGGTGGGGGAGGATCAGATTTGCTCAGCGTGTTTATTATACACGAGGAGATTTCCCGTGTCTTCCCTTCGTTTGCTGTTGATTTAGAACTGCATACGCCAACCGTAGATTATGGCTTGATAAATCGTTTTGGAACTGAGGCACAAAAGCAGAAGTTTCTCCCAGCAATGTGTAAGGGGGAAATAATTGGAGCCCTTGGAATGACTGAGCCGGGGGGAGGATCAGACGTAGGCAACTTCAAGACAAAAGCGGTTAAGGATGGAGAGTATTATATCTTAAATGGTAGCAAGTGTTTTATTACCAATGTTGGTTGTCCTATGCCTTGTATTTGCGTGGTCTTAGCTCACACTGATAAAAGCAAAGGAAGTAATGGAATGAGTACTTTCCTGGTAGAGAAAGACACACCAGGCTTTAATGTAGGGAGGAAGCACAACAAATTAGGTGTAAGGAGTTCTCAAACCCATGAGATTTTTCTTGAAGACTGTCGCATTCCCAAAGAAAACCTTTTGGGTAACGAAGGCGCGGGGATGAAACAGGCACTTATGGGGGTGAACTACGATAGACTTATGGACGTAGCCATTCCCGTTGGAGAAGCTCAGGGTCTTCTTGATATGACTCTGGAATACGCCAACCTAAGGGAAACGTTTGGCAAGAGGCTCAATCAGCGCGAGGCAGTCCAGATTGCTTTGGCTGAAATATATACTAATATACACGCCGCTCGGCTTATGGGCTATTATGTTTGCTGGTTAGACAGGGTGGGTAGAACGGGTAAAGAGTTTGTTGTTGCAACGGCAATGGCCAAGCATTTTGCTAGCCACATTGCCCAAATGGCCGCATGGGAATGTATGAAGATCTACGGTGGGCATGGTTTTATGAAGGATAATATGATCGAGATGTTTTTTAGGGATAATATGGCTATTGATTTAGGAGCGGGACCCCCAACGATCCTAGCTCTGCTAATCGCAAGAGACCTATTGCGAGTATATGGAATAGATCCCTTTCATGAAAAATAGACAGGTCTATCATCTATAAAGGCCATGTACTCGAGATGATTCCCGACAATTTGCTGATACCCTAGGTAATGATGTTGTCATACCCCGTTAGAAAATTGAGATGATATGTGAATAAAGACTTATGTTGAGATGGGATAGGGAAAGTTAGTTACAAATTGGGATCACATGAGATTTTCTAACGGGGTATGATGAGGCTGTTGTAGAGGGGGGCGAGGTTGGTAGTGCGAACCAATGTGAGGTAATGGGCGGGAGCTCAGAGAGTGCTCCCTCAAGAGGCCTTTGATCAATCTCAACTCCTGAAGCTAGTGCGCCTGGTTCACCCGCCAAAGGAGAGCGTAAATCTTTAGTATCTAAAAAAAACATGACCAGGTTTGAAAAGGTGCATAATGAGTTTCAGGAGGTAGTTTGTAACATGGGTAGCCAGTGGTTTCCTTAACCCCAGTGGGAGAAATATGGAAGATATAGCTAGGCTAATAGTGATAGGTATGGGAATAGGGTGCATTTACGGTATCATTGGTTTGACCTTGAGTGTTGTGCTCAGCTCTACCAAAGTGATTAATATTGCCCAGGGAGAATTCGCTACATTGGGAGTGTTAGGGTATTTTTTTGCTGTGAACGTTCTGCATTTGGCGCCGTGGTTGTCCCTACTGATCACCTTAATCGTAGTAGCATCCGTTGGTTTCGTATTCAACAAGTTGGTGATAGTCGACTTCCTGAATTCCGGCGCGTCAACACTTACAACAATTATTGTCACACTTACTGCTTCGTTCATCATGTCTGGCACAATGGGGATATTGACTGGGTACAAATGGTTACAAATTAAGCCTGTTTTTGGTTATATTCCATGGAAACTTGGCTTCATCAGGATACCACCTCAGTATGGCTTTATCATTGCTACTACTGGTGTGCTGGCTTTATTATATTGGGTTGTGCTAAAAAAGACTAATTTTGGGATGGCAATGAGGGCGGTTGGTTTTGACCGAGTGTCAGCTGAGCTAGTTGGCGTTGACAGCTCACGCGTAACGGCTCTGTCCGTTGTTTTAAGTTTTGGTGTAGCTGCTATTGGTGGGGTGCTTATCGCTCCGTTAACAGTTGCTAGTGCCAGTATGGGATTGCCGCTGCTCATTAAGGGGTTTATTGCTGCTGTTTTGGGAGGAATTAATCATCCATTTGGGGCCTTGGTTGGTGGCGTCATTATAGGTGAAATGACGACCTTTGCATCCTGTTACTTGGTGCCTGGCTCAGGTGATCTTATTACTTTCATTCTATTGCTGCCAATTTTGATAATACGACCGACAGGCATTTTCGAGAGGTAATGTACATATGAGACCATCGACGGTGAGGCCTAAATTTTATTTTGAAATAGTCGCGGTTATAGTCGGGATCGTTTGCCTGATATATTTGCCAAGCCGCCTTGATGCGTATTATCTCCATCTATTCCAAATTTGTGGGATAGGAGTTATCTTAGTGTTGGGGCTAAATATATTCCTCGGTCACTGCGGTCAAATTCACTTCGGCGTTGGTGCGCACTATTGTATAGGAGCCTACCTCAGTGCTTTATTAATACTGAAACTCGGTCTGCACTTTTTTATTGCCTTTCCTATCGCCCTATTACTATGTGTCTTAATATCAGCTGTGCTCGGGAAGATATTGCTGAAATTGCGGGAACTTATGCTTGCCCTTGGAACGCTAACTCTGGCTTTCATCGTCTACCTCACAGTGTTCTCTGTGTGGAGAGCCGGACTGGGGGGTGATGACGGCTTGAGTTTGCCTTCTCTGATGCTTGGCACTCATGAGCTAGGAGGATTGTTCACGTGGTACTTTATCCTTGCATGGGTTATTGCGTGTTTTTTGCTGACTCAATATTTAACTGAATCCCGGATAGGCCGAGCTTGGAAAGCGATAAGGGAGGATGAGAGTGCGGCCGAGGCAATGGGTATCAATGTTACTCACTATACCAATCTAGCGTTTATTTTTTGCGGCACCTTCGCTGGCCTAGCCGGTATACTTCTCACACTGCAGTCCAGATGGATAGGGCCTGACTACTTTCGGATAATGACGAGTACCTGGGTTTTAGGAGGTGTAGTAATCGGCGGCATGGGCAGTAATTTTGGGATGCTTATCGCCGCGCCCATAGTCTGGCTTATGCCTGAGGTCTTGGTCCGGACCCGGGACTATGAGATGGTGATCACGGGGGTATTGCTGTTTCTGGTTCTGAGGTTCGGGCGTCAAGGGTTGTGGCCCAGTTTGAGCGATTTAATTAGGCGTGCACCCAGGTAGCTGAATCCATTGATAATTCGAGGAGGGCTTCAAAATCACTCTACTCAGTTTGGAAGCTGTATCTAAGAGCTTTGGTGGGCTCACAGCCATTAACGAGGTAGGTTTCGGGCTGGAGAATGGGGAGCTCGTCAGCCTCATCGGGCCTAATGGAGCCGGGAAAACGACGATGCTGAACGTCATCATGGGTGTATACCCAGTTGACCGAGGAAAAATATTCTTCAAGGGCCAGCAGATTGAAAGCTTACCTTGCTATGCACGAAGCGGTCTGGGTATCAGTCGCACCTTCCAGTTACTAAAACTTTTTAATGGCCTGACCGCTTTGGACAATGTAAAGATCGGTGCGCACCATCTAATGACCCAAGGGATCATTTCTCCTTTTTTTCAGCGTACTTTAGTCAAGCGCGAAGAAACAGAAGTTGCACACCGTGCCATGGAGTTAGTGCACTTTGTTGGATTGGAAAACTGTGCTAATTCTAAGGTTCAGAATTTGTCATACGGGCAACAAAAATTCGTAGGCTTGGCTCGAGCTTTGGCAGGAGAACCTGATTTGCTGCTGTTAGATGAAGTGGGATCTGGTTTAAACACTTACGAAACCGATGTACTAAAGGAAAAGCTGAGGGTTATTCATAAGAAGGGGATAACCATCCTTTTGGTCGAGCACGACATGCATCTCGTAATGGACATTTCTGACAGGATAATCGTTCTGGATCAGGGAAGTAAGATAAGTGAGGGATCGCCACGCATGATAAGTGCAGATCCAAAGGTTATAGAGGTTTATTTGGGTAAAAGTTATGAGCTTGCTAAAGGTTGAGAATGTCAGGTCTGGTTACGGGAAGCTCGAAGTGCTCCATGGGGTTTCATTGGAAGTTAAGGAGCATGAGATAGTGAGTGTCATTGGGCTAAATGGGGCGGGGAAAAGCACACTCCTAAATACTATCTCGGGTGTGTTAAGAACGCGGGAAGGCGAGGTGACTTATGATGGTTGCAGGATTGTCGGTCTTAAACCTCATCAACTAGTAAAACTAGGGCTGGTCCATGTCCCTGAGGGCCGGCGTGTATTCGGCCCCCTCACCGTTTATGAGAACCTAGCTCTGTGCTCGCGGATAAAAAGAGGAAAAACGTCAAAGATGGAGAGAGAGATCCAACTCAAGTATGTTTATGACTTATTTCCCATTTTGCGCGAGCGCCAGCGCCAATTAGCAAACAGCTTAAGCGGAGGCGAACAGCAAATGTTGGCTATGGGAAGAGGACTGATGTTGCAGCCAAAACTACTCCTCTTAGACGAACTCTCCCTTGGGTTAGCTCCGCTTGTAGTGGGAGAAATATTCTCAGTAATTCAAAGTCTCAATAGAGATGGCATTGCTTCTCTACTAGTTGAGCAAAATACTAAGTTAGCTCTGTCAATGAGTGACCGTGCGTACCTGCTCGAACTCGGCAATATCACTCTCCAAGGAAGCTACCAAGACTTTCAGTCCAACGATGAGATAAAGAAGAGATATCTAGGGCAAGAATAGGCAAATTATGGCTCAAGGACTTGGGGAATTGTTGACTATTACATGAATTCCGCGAAGCGTTTCCTGTGCCTGGTAAATTACCCTCTTCCCCAGTTTTGTATTCGCTTCCAATCGCTCCTTGAGGTGCTTAATAACATGAGCATGCTTGTATTCACCTCTCTTTCTCAGGTGCGTTACTTTTTCTCCGCGCATGGTCTCAACAACCCTCAGAACTCGTCTTATAACCTCGTGGGCATACTCAGCGAGTATGCGCAGCCAAGATTCAATCCGTTGTGCCCTGTCTTCGCCGACTTTGTTGATCTCTACCACCACCTTCTTGCTAAAACGAGTAAAGGTACGAATCCCCTCAGCTGCCTTCACCCGTTGCCAGACAAAGCGTCGACCGTACGAACCAATCGGCGCCGGCCTCGATCAAGAAGGGCTGTATCGGTCGGATATTTAATATGCTTCGGCTGAGCCGTTGTATCCACCAGCTGGGTTCGAAGGCATATCTGTTTTCGGAAATGAAAACGTCCTTAATAGAATTCTCAAGAACTCCTATCACCTCAGCCCCAAGCCGATGGCGATATTTAGTCATCATGGATGGTTCCAAGAAGGAACAGGGCCGCTCTGCCACCTCACCTTGCTCATCGCTCACATACCGGGCCTGCAACTTGACCCCACAAAAGACCATCCAGTTAACATTGTCATGCAAGCCCTTCACCAGCTCTTCATGGGAAAGACTGAAACGGTGCCTCAATATGTGCAACCAGGTTGGGGACCGCTCAACACAAAAGGTCAAGGATTCGACCGTGGCCTCAATATTTTCGGGCGTTTTGAGACTCATTTTTCAGTGTGAACTAGCCTAAATAGGAGGTTTGCGAAAATGGCTAATAAGTATTGGGAAGACTTCAAGGTTAATGACAAGTGGGAGACAATTAGGATCACCATCACTCCTGCCCATTTGGTGATTTGGGCAGGTTTGAGCGGGGATTTCTATCCCCTTCATATGGATGAGGAGTTTGCCAAGAAGACAATTTTTGGAGGCAGGATTGTCCATGGGCCTCTGATCTTTGGGATGTCAATAGGGCTGGTTGCCATGACGGGCATCTTTGAGGATTCGATCATCGCCTGGCTGGGGATTGAAAACATGAGAATCCCAGTGCCGGTAAAGCTGGGTGATACCATAGGTACGGAGGTTGCAGTGAAAGAGAAGAGGAGCACTAAGAATCCAGCAAGAGGTATTACTATCTTTACCTATACTGTCAAAAACCAACGCGGCGAGACCGTAATGCTATTTGACTGCATGCATCTGATGCATCGGCGAAGCTGAAGGGAGTTACAACTGACTTAGAGTTCAGCAGAAAGCATAAGACCTGAGGGAGGAACATGCAATCCCGTTACTGGAGAATGGCACAGTGAAGTGGGGGAAACGAGTTGGTGGGAGGAGTCACGTTTGGTGTTGCGGATTATTATATTTTAGGCCCGGGCAATGCGGGCCCACAGAGTAATATAATAAATTTCCGCGTGCCCTAAATGTGGGATAAGGTAATCCTGGGTTTAGATTTTCGGATACGCTATAAGAGCTAAGAGTTTACAACTAGAACAGCTAATTACAGCAAGAGGCAGTAGGTATCGGGGTAACCACAATTATTGGTAAAGGATTTGGATAGGAGGTATTGGAAGATGAATAACGTAGGCTATATTTTAAGCAGGGTTGCTGTGGGCGTACCTCCGCGGATAGAACCAGAACACACGATGCTGGTATTTGGCAACCAGAGGTATACTTACGCTCAGATGAACAAAAAAGTCAACAAGCTGGCTTATTCTTTAACAAAACTCGGTTGGAAAAAAGGTGAACGGGTGGCAATTCTGCTTCGGAATTGTACCGAGTGGGTGGTATCTTATTTCGCTTTAGCCAAACTAGGACTAACTGTAGTTCCCATCAATTTCATGATGAAAGCTCCTGAAATTGAATTGATCATGAATGACTCGGCATGCAGGCATATGATCGTCGGGAATGATCTCACTAACCTAGTTAACACAATAAAGCCTCAACTAAATGAGGTGTCGGATTATGTCGTCGTTGGGAGGAACTCAGAAGACTATGTAGAATATGAGACCCTTGAAAACGAGGGGGAGCCACTTGAACCGGGGGTAGATGTAAGGCTGGATGACGTTCTCACGATTCAATATACTTCAGGCACAACAGGCCGTCCTAAGGGAGCTATCCATACTCATGAGGGAACGATTTGGGATTTCTTTCCTCAAATCGGAGATTTCAAAATAACCTGTGATGATGTGTGGTTATGCATCGCTGCTCTTTGCTGGGTAGCGGGCTTTGACCATATGACCTTAGCTACTTGGATGATGGGGGGAACAGTGGTTCTAATGCCGAGTGGCGGGCTAATGATAGACAACCTTCTAGGAATTATACAAAAGGAAAGGGTCACTAGTGCCTACATTGCGCCCACCATTCTCAATCGTATTCTTGCTTTCCCCGACGTTAAGAGGTGGTCTGTTGATTCCTTGGTCAAGGTTACGAGTGGTGGAGCGCCTATCCCGGTCTCTGTTATCGAACGATTTATTGAACTTTTCCCCAATGTTTCTTTCTTTCAGTGTTACGGACTGTCAGAGCATCCCACCATTGCCACTTCCCTCAGCAAAGAGTATGCCTTGTCAAAAATAGGCTCCATCGGGAAGCCAACTACCGGCTACTTTATCAAGCTAGTTGATGCTGCTGATAGGGAAGTTGATTCTCAGGTCGCTGGTGAGATATGCATTAAGTCACTTGCAGTGATGAAAGGATACTGGAATCAGCCTGAGGAGACAGCTAATACACTGAAAGGTGGCTGGCTCCATACAGGCGACCTAGCACAACGAGATGAGGATGGGTTTCTCTATGTCTCTGGCCGAAAGAAGGATATGATAATAAGCGGCGGTCTCAATGTATACCCTGCAGAGATCGAGCAGGTAATCTCTACGCATCCTAAAGTTGCTGAGGTGGCAGTCATTGGTATCCCTGATGTGGAGTGGGGGGAGTCAGGGAAGGCTATCGTCGTGCTAAAACCTGGAGAACTGGTAACTAAGGAGGAGCTGATGCAGCTTTGTAGGGATAAGTTAGCTAATTACAAGGTGCCAAGGCAATTCGAGTTAACCTACGAGTCTCTGCCTAGAACACTCTCTGGTAAAGTGAAGAAGTTTGAACTAAGGAGCAGAGAAGAAGAAAGATTGAAGAGCAGATAGCTTTAGAAACGAAGTCGGCTTTGCATAATAGCACGGGCCACATGAACATGCTCCCATTGTTATGAAAATCACCACCTCGGTAGACAGTTTTTGTTAGAATGAGTAATTTCGCAGAGGAGGTCGTGTATGACAAAGGCTCAACGTGATATCAGAAGGAAACTCCGTATCCTCATTTATCCAAAGAGATTGGTAATATCTCTAAGGCTTGCCGGTACTTCGGAATATCCTGCCAGGGATTTTATAAGAGCTATCAATCTCGCTGCCTCTCCACAAGCACTCAAGTACGGATAGAACAGATTGAATGCAAGGGCTTGAGAAGAATTGAGGTGGTGAAAATCGGCATGCAGTCGAACCGTAGGATTGTGACGTAGATAGTCTCTGAACTCGGCACGAATCGATTCGAGGAGGTTGAGATATCGAAGGTTAGAAGGGTAACAGTTTAGTCCTTTTGGAACTTTTTTGATCACGCGCCCACATTTCTCTTGACTTGTGGGCGTTTTTGTGTTTAAATAACATGAGTATAAATACTCACGTTAGGAGGGAAGTTCAAATGAGCCGAAGAGACATTCTGAACAAGCGCCAGGCCCGGCTGAGGGAGGACATTGCGTCAATGCTCGATACTTTTCTTATCGGGACGGTCGCAAAGTCCCCCTCCATGACCGGACATAGCCTGACGACCAAGGTAAAAGGGAAAACGGTAACGGTCTATGTCCGAAAGGACATTGTTCCGAAGGCTTTGGAGATGGGCAGGCGTTACAAGAGGCTCTGGACGCTTATCCAGGCACTCTCCAAGGTCAACTGGGAGATCCTGAATCTGGAGAACAAGTAGGCGTGCCGCGCTATCCCTATCCGCCCCATGACTTCGAATGCTTGTACCGGCACACCTGCCCCTATCTGGACGGATTATCCACCATGTGGGTCCTGGGGGAGTATCGACGGGCCGGTCCGATGTACCAAGAACATCTGCGGATCATCGATGGGTTTGACGGTGCCTTAAAAGCCAGAGATGAGCGGATACGTATTCTGGAACGGGAGAATGCGGAACTGAAGGCGAAACTTCAAGCATTGCATCATCGGCAATTTAAGCCGAATAAGAGGAAGGATGCAGACACTGGCGGAAAGGATACGGAGAGCGCTTCATCGTCCAGTGAGGGGGAGAAGAAAAAACGCGGGGCACCGGTGGGACATCCGGGATAGGTGCGGCCCAAGCCGGACCGTATTGATCGGACCGTTGACGTGCCTGCTCCGAGGATCTGTCCTCATTGCCAATCCGACGACTTGACGCCGATGAAGGAGATGACGGAGCACTTTCAGGAAGATATCGTCATCCAGCCCCGAACTCTGGTGACCCGCTATCTGCATGGGCAGGCGTTGTGCGCACGGTGCCATCGTCCGGTGGTTCAGGCAGGCGAGGGTGAGCTTTTGAACGCCCCCATTGGGCCGGTCGCAAAATCCGCGGCCCTCTATTTACGCTATCGAATCGGGATTCCCT
>Ga0315281_10007417_pt1 | contig 15449 bp, 13 predicted proteins | sample YL17G07_0_MG_FD_204540 | JGI IMG/M metagenome (GOLD analysis project Ga0315281, IMG submission 204540) | Sediment microbial communities from Yellowstone Lake, YNP, Wyoming, USA - YL17G07_0 | ecosystem: Environmental > Aquatic > Freshwater > Lake > Sediment | place: USA: Wyoming | collected...
GCGATGACCATCACTGCTAAAATCATACTTGCATACACGGTCGTGTTCGGACTCACGCTCGCGGGGTTCGCTTTCGTGATCTATCAAAACTCGAAGAAGGCGGAGTTGGGAAAGCTCGACGCGCGCATGGAAAACCACGCCAACAAGGTGCAAGCGGAGATCGAAGAACAGAAATCGCAGGGAGCCTTCCCGGCCGTAGGCACACTTTCGGCGATTCGCACAGAGGGACTTCATCACCTTCGGTTTCGTTTGCTTGACAAAAACGGAAAGCTTGTGCTTGGCGACACGTCCCTGGCGGGGCTTTCCTTGGAGCCGTGGCCCGACAATCAGAGTGTATCTCCCCGTTGGGGATTCGTGAAGCTTAAAGGGCACAGACAGCGATCACTGTGGATGCCCGTGGAAGTGGACGATAGAATCGAGTTCCTCGCTCAGTTTGTGGTTCCGCTGACGGAGGTTGAAGAAAATCTGCAGCGGCTCAGACTTTTGTTTCTCGTCGTCGGCCCTGCAGCACTTCTGTTGACCGCGGGCGCGGCGTTCTTTATCACGCGCATCGCCTTCAAACCGATCTCGTCGATGGTGGAGACCGCCCGCTCTATTACTGCCGCCAAGCTCGACAGCCGACTCACCGTTCCGCGAACCAAGGATGAGATTCGTAAGTTGGCGGAAACTCTCAACGAGATGATGGAACGGATCGACGCGGCGTTCCGAACGCAGCGCCAGTTTGTCGCCGACGCATCGCACGAGATCCGAACACCACTTACCATTATCCGCAGCGAGTTGGAATTTGCCGAACGCAACTTGGGCAAACCCCAGTCAGAGGAAAGCATCCGCGTCGCGCTGCGAGAATTAGAACGGCTTGCGCGTCTCTCCGATGGATTGCTGATGCTTGCCCGCCTCGACGCACCCGGCTTCTCGCTCACCACCCGTACCATCCGACTTGACGAACTCTTGATCGAGTGTGTCCGGCACATGAACGAATCGGCGGCACGAAGGCGCGTCACCCTCGACATCCGCGTGGAAGAAGCAGTCGAGCTTCCCGCCGACCGCGACCGGCTCAAAAGCGTGCTTCTCAACCTTCTCGACAACGCCATTCACTACTCGCCGGAAGGAGGCACTATCCGTCTTTCCTTGACGGCGGTTTCGAATGGAAACGTGCGCGTAACCGTCGAAGACTCCGGGCCCGGCATCGCTCCCAGCGATCTCCCCCACATCTTCAAGCGCTTTTATCGGGCAGACACTGAGCGCTCTCGCGAAGGCGGGAGCGGATTAGGGCTTGCCATTGCCGACCAGGTCGTGCGGCTGCACGGCGGACGAATTACCGTCGAAAGCACACTGGGCAAAGGGAGTAAATTCGTCGTAGAGCTTCCCACGTAGTTTCCGCCATCGGCACTCACCGTTCGCAAAAATAGAAACAATCCGACACGCTCAATTTTCATCCCAGTTTCATATTGTCCGAGTATATTGATTGACAACGGTCGCATACGAAGCGGCAGCCACACTTCTCGTGAGCACACAACGGTTCCTGTGAGATCCCACGAAAAGTGAAGAAGTTCCTCTACGAAAGAATTCCTGGAGTTCTCGGCATATGAAAAATAGTTGCATTCTCGTCGGAAGTGTTTTGTTCTTCTCGACCATACTGTTGGCACAAGGTCGCGATGGTGGAACCGTTTCCGGAGTGGTAAAGGCGGATTCGACCAATCGACCGCTCGAGTTTGTGAACGTTGTCTTGCTCAATCAAGCAGATAGCGCCATCGTCACGGGAGCCGTCAGCGATAGCAAAGGAAGGTTTGAAATCGACAATATTCCGGTCGGCGAATATTTTCTAACGTATAGCTTGCTTGGCTATAAGGAAAAACAATCGTCCAATTTCAAAATCGGTTCCAAACAAGCAGTCTTGAATGTTGGAACAATATCGTTGACTGAAACGGCATTGAGTTTGGGGGGAGTCACAGTTACGTCTCAAAGGGTCACATTCAACAATGCGATTGACCGAAAAGTGTTCAACGTTCAACAGGATATAATGAGCAAAACGGGGTCGGCAAGCGATTTGCTCCAGAACATTCCTTCCGTTCAAGTGGATATCGATGGAACCGTAAGCTTGCGGGGGTCGACGAATGTTCTCATTCTCATCAACGGCAAGCCATCACCCTTAATGGGAAAAAGCAGGGCGGAAGTCTTGCAGCAAATGCCGTCGAGTTCTATCGAAAGAATTGAGGTGATTACAAACCCCTCAGCCAAGTTTAAACCTGACGGCACATCCGGCATCATCAATATCGTGATGAAGAAAGAAGTGAATACCGGATTAAATGGAAATGTGAGCGCGAATGGCGGCGATAGGAGCCGATATAACGTCAACGTGAATGCCAATTACAATCCGGGAGCGTTTAATGTTTTTGGAAGCTATAGTCTCCGGCAAGACGATCGAAACAATTTTACCACCGATACGCGAGAGCAGCGCGACTTAGCCACGAATGCTCCAAGTTACTACAAGGAAGACGGCCGATCATCTTCACGCCCGCTTTCGCACGTCGTTACGCTGGGTTTGGATTATCACCTCGACGACCTTAACGGGTTTGGCTTGTCGGGGAATTATCACTATAGAGGTTTTACCAGAGACGATGCCTCAACGAAGATTCTCACAAACAACAGCATCGTCACCAATGATTATGATCGCCGTCGTATCGATTATGAGTACGAAAAAGAAGCCGGCCTCAACGCATATTTCCAGCATAATTTCCAGGGGGAAGATCATAAACTGCGCTTCGAATTCAATGCGGCTCAATCGCCCGAACAGGAAGATAATCACTATACAAATGTCTATCGAATTCCCGCAAGCCCGCTCCAGTATGACAATACGCTTATCAAGCAAGAGGATCAGAAGAAACAACTCAGCATCGACTACACAAACCGGCTTGCCGAGAAGTCTACGTTGGAAGGTGGGTACGCCGGAGAATTCAACAAGACAGACATGGATTTTTATGGCGAGTATTTTGATCCGAACCAACAGAAATTCATAAAGGATACCGAAAGAACAAATCGGTTTATCTACAATGAAGCAATTCACGCTTTGTACGGGACGTACGAAAACTCGTTCGGGTCGTTCAGCATCCTAGGAGGATTACGAGCAGAGCAAGCGTTTATTAAGTCTGATTTGGTTACCAGAGATTCGATAATATCCAACGACTATTTCAACCTTTATCCCACGCTTCACCTGGCGTACAAGTTTAGCGAAGCCGCCGAGCTGCAGCTCAACTACAGCCGCCGCGCGAACCGCCCCGAGGGGGACGATCTTAATCCTTTCCCTGAATACCAGGACCCTCGAAATATTCGATCCGGTAATCCTCGTCTTAAGCCCGAGTTTATTCATTCGATTGAATTCGGCTGCCAGTTGCAGAACGACAACATCACCGTCGTCCCGAGCATCTTTTACCGTAATAAGTATAATGGGTTCACCTCTGTGACCAAAGCCCTCAACGATTCCACATTATTGAACACAAGGGAGAATTTATCGAGCGACCAATCGGCAGGATTTGAACTGGTTGTTGCGGGAAATGTCGGAAACCTGTTCAATGCGAACGTAAGCGCGAACGCTTTTTACGAAGAGATCGATGCTTCGAATCTCGGGTTTGGCAACAGGAAATCGACCGTGACGTGGAACGGCACCTTGAGCTGTAACGTGAATCTCTCGAAAGCGACGATGATTCAGATCAATTCAAATTATCGTTCATCACGATTGACCCCGCAGGGGGAATACCGCCCGAGTTTTGTCCTGAATATGGGATTTCGGCAAGACCTGTTTGATGAGAAAGTTTCACTCATTTTGACAATCTCAGATCTGTTGAAAACTCTCAACAGAAAAACGCAACTGAATACTTCGTGGTTGACTCAGAATGTCGTCAATAACCGTGATTCCAGAATAGTGTACTTCGGCTTGACGTACCGTTTTGGCACGCCGGCAAAAAAATCCAAGGAAAAATCGCTGCAATACGATAATGGCTTGTAACAGAGTCTTACAACGGTCAGACAACATGCCTGCCCCAGTTTTCCCCTCAGTTTCATTTTCCTTTGGTAGATTAGTCGGTAAGGGTCGTAGGAATCAGGCAATCGGTACTCATCCATTTACAAGAGGAGTGACAGATGAAAAACTTTCTTCGGTTTACCACAGCCATTCTTGTGGGCATGCTGATCATCTGCGTCGTATCGAACGGAAACGCGCAGGATAAGAAAATCACGAAGAAGGATGTTCCCGCTGCGGTCCTCAAGACGTTCGAAAGCGCGTATCCGAAAGCCAAGGTCAACAACTATGCGACAGAAATCGAAAAGGGCGAGACGTTGTACGAGCTCGAGACGGCTGAAGGAAAGATCAAGCGCGACCTTCTGTATAAAGCGGATGGAACAGTTGTGGAAATCGAAGAGTCCGTCGCGCCCGACAAGCTGCCCGACGCGGTTAAGAAGACACTCAATGCCGAATTTGCGAAGGCAAAGATCGAAAAGTCGGAGAAAACCACTCGAGGCAACGAAGTGACGTATGAGTTGATTATCGTCGCCGGCAACAAAAAGGTCGAAGTCGTCTTCAGTCCAGAGGGCAAAATCGTGAAGAAGGAATCTGTGTCCGGCAAGAAGGAAAAGGAAGAAGAGGAGGAGAAAGAGGAGAAGTAAAGACCCAATTCCGCGATTGCTCGACAGCGGTGCCAGATGGTGCAGCAATGAATGCGCGATCAGGCATTGTCAGCTATGTAAGATGACCGTCATCTCATTGATGCAAACGGGCAAAGCTAGATGACGGTCATCTGCACTATTTTCCCATATACACAAGTGTGATCCCCGCCTGCTTCGCGTACTCTGTGATTCGCTCGTCCCGATAGAACTCCTTGTAGTACACAAATCGAATACCGCAGTTGGCGATCAGCTTGAAGCAGGTCAAGCATGGAGAGGCTGTCACGTAAATCTCCGAGTTGTCGATCACAACGCCGTTCTTTGCAGCCTGCGCAACGGCGTTCGATTCCGCATGGACTGTCCGGACACAATGCCCACTCTCCATATCGTGGCCAATGTCGTCACAGTGCGGCGCCCCCCGCAAACTTCCATTGTAGCCCGTGGAGAGGATGTTCTTGTCCCTAACAATAACTGCGCCGACGTGTTTCCTGTCGCAGGTGCTTCGTGTTGCAACCTGGTCGGCAATCTTCATGAAATACTCGTGCCAGTCTACTCGTTTGTCACCCATTGTTCATTCCTCTTGGTAATTTGTGAGTATCTCTGTGTCGATCAAAGTCGGCGATAATCTACTCGACCACCACTTCATCCACAAATAGCCACGCCTTTCCGCCGGCGCTCCGGTGCCACGCAGGCAAGAGGCCGATATTCTCCGCGTGCACTTTGATGTATCGGGCCTGTGTCGGCAGGAATTGCCCAGAGAACGCCTTGACGAAGCTCCCCTCTTTGTCGACGGGCACGTCATTCTGAACAGTCGCGATCACACTGAAGTTTTCACCATTCTCTGAGACCGAATATTCAACCGACGTCGGCAGGAAGATCCAGGAGGGAAAATCTTGCAGATAGTTCGAGCTGATTTTCTTGACTGCAGTGATCTCACCGAGATCAATCACAGCCTCCAGGTCATCGTGTTCGAATCCTTGCCATAGACCATCCCCGAATTCTGTCGACCCCATCATTCCATTGACGAGAGCTGACGGCCCACCTGCTGAATACCTCGGATGGAAAGTGGTCTTGTATTCCACCTTCTTACCTACTGCCTTGTGTTTCAATATCATCGGGGTGTAGACGCTCACACTTGGCCGAGGCTCACAGGACTCGGTTCGGATCGTGATCACTTCCGTTTTCAATCCTTCGGATGAAGCCCTTAGCTCAGCGGCGCCTGCTTCCTTTGTAGACTGGACTATGAGCTGGCACTTGCCGTTGAACAGTCGCCGCTGATAGTTGTCGCTGAGATATTTGTCGGGTTCGTGATTGCTCGGGTCACCGTTACCCACGCCGATGATCTTCCCGTTTCCTACGACCTCGAAGCGAACGAGGTTGTCAGCATTCGGCACCTCCCTGCCCCGGTCATCAAGAGTCGTGACATTCACAACGCTGACATCTTCTCCATCGGCGCTAATCGCTGAGCGGTCGGCATTCAAACGGATGCTCACAGGCTCGCCTGTCGTTTCAACTTTGGTGGTCACCACCCTTCCCTGCTTCCAGCCGCGTGCTTCCAACACTCCGGGTTCGTACGTTACCTTCCATTCAAGGTGGGAATTTGGCTCCATCGTTTTCTTGCCCAGACTCTTCCCGTTCAGCAAGAGTTCAACGCTCTCGCAGTTGCTCTGGCACCACACGTCGATGATCTGCCCCTCCTTGCCACGCCAGTTCCAGTGCGGCGCAATATGGAGCACATCTTTGTTGGACCACCACGCCTGGTAGTAGGAGAAGTTGTTCTTCGGGAAGCCACACATGTCCATAATACCAAAATGGGAGTTGATGCATGGCCAGCTATAGGGTGTCGGTTCGCCGCGATAATCGAAGCCCGTCCACACGAAAGCGCCAGCCAGCCAGGGCCTAGCAACGTAGAACCTCCACCACTTCTCGGCCGTAGCTCCCCATCCAGGCGCGTTCACATCGTAGTCGCACAGGTAACCCCTGATCGTGTCATTCGCATAGATGCCCCTCGTGCAGAGCGTGCTCGCCTCCTCGCTTCCGAAAAGGATTTGACCGGGATGATCGTTCCGGTACTTGTCGATATCGCTGATCGTCATATAATTGAATCCTCGTACCGGGAGCACGCTGTTGATTCCTTCGTACTGATTCCCGTTGTTGGCCGCATACGAATAGATTCGTGTCGGATCAAGTTCCTTCAGTTTGCGGATGAGCGATTGCGCAAGCCTCCTGCCAACGTCGGTGTTCTGGATGAGCCACTCTTCGTTCCCGAGCGACCACATGGCAACCGAAGGGTGATTGCGGTCGCGAAGGATAAGCTGCTCAAACTGCCCCATCAGCTCCGGTGAGCTTCCCATCAATCTATTCTCATCCATCACCAGCATGCCGAGTCTGTCACACGCTTCGAGCAGCTCGTTCGTGGGCGGATTGTGACTCGTGCGGTAGGCGTTGCATCCCATTTCCTTCAGTCGCTCAATTCTATAGTACTGCAATCTATCCGGCAGTGCCGAGCCAACCCCGGCGTGATCCTGATGGCAGCACACACCTTTGATCTCCACACGCCTGCCGTTGAGGAAGAATCCTTTGTCCTTGTCGAAACGGACGGTTCGAATGCCGAAGAGCGTCGTCACGCTGTCGATGATCTTCCCGCGCGACTTCACGAGCGAAATCAATGTGTAGAGGTGAGGATATTCAAGCGACCAGAGCAAAGGTTTTGAAACCGCAATGTTCTGCCGAACGGTTTTTTGCTCGCTTCCGCTGAGAGTTACCCCCGGGGCAAGAGCGCTCGCCACGCTTCTTCCACGCTCGTCAACAACCGACGAGAGAACTTCACACGTGACACGATCGTCGCCATCGTTCACGACCTCGGTCTCAGCCTTGACTCGGGCCGAATTCTTTCCAACCTCCGTATGCACAAAGATTCCGTAATCCGGAATATGGACGTGACCATGCTTCAGCAGCCACGTATGACGATAGATTCCGGCTCCTTCATAGAACCAACCTTCGTACTGACTCGCGTCGACGCGGACCACCAGGACATTCTTCTGCCCATACTTCGCGTAGTCAGTGATGTCGTAGCCGAATTCACGGTAACCGCTCAGGTTATTTCCGAGATAATGACCGTTCAGCCAGACAATGCAATCCCGGAAGATCCCATCGAACTTCACTTCGAGTCTTCTCCCTTCGTCTGACTCCGGTATAAAGAACGCTCGCCGATACCAGCCAACCGTTGTCTTGGGGAACTGGCGGCCGATGGGTTTGTACCCATGACTCTTGACATCATCATCACGAACGTTCACAAATTCCTGCTCGACCGCCCAATCGTGAGGGAGATCCAGTGTTCTCCAGGTGCTGTCGTTGAAATTCGGGTGCAGAGCGCCCACTGCTTCTCCAGCTTTGGCAAACGGCGCACCCAAACCGAAATTGAAATCCTCGCCCGGGCTTGAAGCATCTCCGAGATGGAATTTCCAGCCAAAGTCGAGCAGGAGCTTTTCCCTTGCAGATCCGATGGGGACTTCGTGGTTTTTCTTTTCCGTGTTTCGTTGGATTGGCGTCGCTGAAACGAGGCTGGTCGCAGCCAGGAGAAGTGCGCCCAACAAGATTGATGTGCTACGTGCGTTCATGATCATCCGCTCCTCAGTTACAGTTGTCAATTGAGTACGAGGCCCTTGATCGAATCCTAAGCTACGATGAGAATGCAGCAGAGAGAAACCCTGCACTGTCGAGAAATCACCCGAAAAGATACTGAATTGCTGATTGAGATTCAGCCGCGCAGACGCCCTCTAGTTTTCTTCGTTACCATCCACCTCGACTCGGCTGGACCTCGTTCTTTTTCAGAGAGCACTGCAGGGAAAAAAGAGATTCTTGACAATGAAATTTGGAGAAGACATATTGAACCCCGGCAGCGAGGCTTGATAGTAATCGGGTTGGTACCAGGGATTCAATGATTTTGGCCAAGGGTAGTCTCAAAGAACAACGTGTAAGGAGGGCTCCCGATGGCGTCTCAATCGCTGAAGTCAAGCCTTACGAGGATTGTCTCGACAATTCACGGCAAGGGCTCCGGAGCGATTATTCTCATTCGGTTGATGGTAAGCTTGGTCTTTCTTTCTGAGGGAATTCAGAAGTTTCTCTATCCTGACGCGCTGGGCGTTGGCCGATTCATCAAGATCGGGATCCCTGCCCCGGAAATCGTGGCGCCGTTCGTGGGCGTCGTTGAAATAGCGTGCGGTGGACTTGTGCTTCTGGGTTTTCTGACGCGCCCCGCGGCCGTTGCCCTCATCATTGACATGCTCGTCGCCATCGCAACCACCAAGATTCCAATCCTGCTTGAACGGGGTTTCTGGAGCATGGCTCATGAAGCGCGCACGGATTGGTCCATGCTGCTGGGTTCCGTTTTCCTCCTGATTGTGGGGGCCGGGAAATGGTCCATGGATTGGAGGCTGGCAAATCGGGATGAGCATGAGAACCCGTGATCGGCACCCCATCGCGAAACGGCGTTCTCTTCCCCGGGGTCCCTTGGAGCGGAGATTCATCCGTCAAAAATTTGCCTTCGGGGAAAAGGAAAAAGCCCAAAGCTTGATCGCCTTGGGCTTTTCACGTACTGCGTTTCGCTCGAAAGTATTCCGGATCAGACAGCGGGTATCGGGTTCTTCTTCAGCAACTGCAGGCCATATTCATACCCCTTGCCAAATGCAGCAAGGTTGAGCTCCTCCGTCCCCTTCGGCACAGATACCTTCACAGCGTCCTTGGCAGCTTCCCGTGCGACAACGCCAGTCAAGGCAGTTGCGAATCCGAGCATGACAATGTTGAGGACAAGTTTCTTGCCCAGCTCTTCTGCGAACCTCGTCGCGGGGATCGAAAAGTGTTGAATGTCCCTCCGGAGATTGTGGGTCACCACAAGGTCTTCCTCGGTGAGCAGCGTTCCGCCAGGAGCGAGTTCCGGAGAGAATTTAGAATAGGCTTCCTGTGACATCACGACCATCACATTGGGCGCCACAATGTACGGATAGCTGATCGGCTCAGTGGAGATAATGAGCTGCGCACTGCATGCGCTGCCGCGCGCTTCGGGACCGAAGGCTTGAATCATCGTCGCATGCTTATTGTCATAGATGGAAGCAGCCCTCCCGAGGATGTAACCGCTCAGGATCACCCCTTGTCCGCCGAACCCGCCAATCTTGATTTCAGTCCTAGGCATAGATCAGCTTCCTTATCTCATCAGAAGGCACGTATCGGTCGCCCAGCCTCTTCTGGAAATGCTCGTTCATTGCATCAAGATAGGTCGGCCGTTCCTTGTCGACGAATTTGCCGACGACGATTTTCCCCTGGAATTCAAGCGCGACTGTCTTAGTGTCGGCACCATTGCGGATCTCGCTGTGATCTTTGTAGTAAATCATCTGCGCGAGCCCATCCCCGAGCTTGTTGCGCCGACTGTACAATGTCGGGCATGGTGCAAGGATCTCGACAAACGAGAACCCCTTTTTGAGCAACGCATCCTTGATGGCTTTTGTCAAATGCCGAACGTGATAGGACGTCCACCGCGCAACGTACACAGCACCGCACGACTCGGCCAAGAACGGGAGATTGAACGTTTCCTCGAAATTTCCATAAGGTGACGTGGAAGCAGTCGCACCGACGGGGGTCGTCGGGGCGACCTGTCCCCCCGTCATCCCGTAGATGCCATTGTTGATCAGAATGACCGTCATATCCACATTGCGGCGCGCCGCATGAATGAAGTGATTTCCGCCGATAGCGGTCAAATCGCCGTCACCGCTGTACACAACAACCTTCAGCTCGGGATTGGCTAGCTTCAGACCGGTCGCAAACGGGATCGCCCGACCGTGGGTCGTGTGGAACGAATCCAGCCTCACGTATCCCGCCACTCGCCCCGTGCAGCCGATGCCGGAAACAACAGCGACCTTGTCGAGGTTCAGTCCGCTTGTCTCCAGAGCGCGGACGAAGCAATTCACCGTCGTTCCGATGCCGCAACCGGGACACCAGATGTGCGGCATTCGATCCATCCGCAAGAATTCCTCGATCGGATTCCCCGGAATTGTCGCCTCAACGTCGTAGAGTTCTTCTGCCATTGATCATTTTCCTCGCAAAGATATCTCGATCGCGGCGTAGATGTCTTTCGGCTGGTGGACTGTTCCGCCTGCGTGCGGTACGGATACAACCTTGGATTTCCCCGCCGCGCATCGCTCGACTTCATAAACCATCTGACCCATATTCAGCTCGGGCACGACAAACGCTTTGACGCGGCTCGCGAGCTCCCGGATCCGCTTTTCCGGGAACGGCCAGACGACAACAAGCCGCAGGTGGCCCACTTTCATTCCTTTGGCCCTGGCTTGCTCGATGGCCGGAATCGCTGTCCGCGAGGTGATGCCGTACGTCACCACCACAACATCAGCCCCCTCCACATCTTGTTCGTAGAACATGATGATCTCATCCGCGTGGAGCCTGATCTTATCGAGGAGTCGCCGCACCAGCCTCCCTTGGGCGCTCACAGACATGTCGGGATAACCCCTCTCATCATGCGTGAGTCCCGTGACGTGAATGCGATACCCATCACCGGCTTTGACCATCAACGGAACGAGATCCCTTCCGGCTTCAAAGGGGTGGAAGTTCTCTTTCGGACCTTCATACATCCTTCGCTCGTACAGCTCAATGTGCTCTGCCGAAGGAATCACCACACGCTCGATCATGTGTCCAACGCACTCATCCATCATCATCAGAACCGGCACGCGGTATCGCTCAGAAAGATTAAAGGCGTGAACGGTGAGATCGAAGCATTCCTGCGGCGAATTCGGAACAAGCGCGATGATCTCGTAGTCACCATGTGACCCCCACCGTGCCTGCATCATATCACCCTGTGCAGGCATTGTGGGCAAACCGGTTGACGGTCCAGCTCGCTGCACATCGACAAACACGCACGGAGTCTCCGTCATAGCCGCGAGGCCGATATGTTCCATCATCAAAGAGAATCCAGGTCCCGACGTCACCGTCATCGCTTTCTTGCCGCCCCAGACAGCTCCCTGGATGGCGATGGACGATGCGATCTCATCCTCCATCTGAATGAAGATGCCGCCGACGAGCGGAAACCGTTCTGCGATTCGCTCTACTACTTCGGTCGAGGGGGTGATGGGATAGCCAGCCACGAATCGGCAGCCCGCCGCAATGGCCCCTTCGCTGCACGCATGGTCTCCATCGATGAAATGAGCTCCTGTAAGAACCCCAATTGGATCTGCGTGCACGCCTAGACCTCCTTGATTTTCTTCTTCGTGATGAAACCATAGATTGCGAAGTCAGGACACACCATCCCGCAAATGTTGCATCCGGTGCAGGAGTCCCGATTCACCAGGACGGGTGGATGATATCCCTTGGCGTTGTATTCGCCGGAGAGCTCAAGCACTTCCGGTGGGCAAAACTCCACGCAGAAACCGCACCCTTTACATCGCTCGGCATAGATGATGACACTTCCGACTGCCTTCTTTGGCTGTTCTGCTGCTTGGGGCATATCCCTCATCCTGTTCAGGTCTTCGATGTCAGGAATCACACAAATATTGTGCCGTTCGGGCGTTCTTCCATTTATGAGCGGATTTCCCCTATCGGCAGGGAGGGTGACTTACCGGAATTCCGATTCCTGGTAAAAGAATGGGCAGGGGTCGTGCCGGGGACGCGTTCGCGTAAGGCATCGTGGAATGCGTTCCCTATCCCTCTCCGTCCACTAGTATCCCAGCTCCTCGCCGACAAGGACGACGGTCATGCGATCCTTCACTCTATTTGATTCGATGATGACGATCTGGCTGCAGATCCGTTGAGGAGTATGACAGTTGGCATCATCGCAGAAGCCTGTCCGAGCGCATGGAGTGTCCGCACCCAGACGGATGCAGTTCAGGGGTGCAGCAACATTCTTGATGCGGGTGAGCGCATCGTCCACCGTCGGGACAACCTTGTTCATTCCGACCATCAGAATGACTTTCCTCGGACCGAAGATCATGCCCGCAACACGGTTTCCGCGTCCGTCCTCGTTTACGAGTTTGCCGTCAGCTGTGACGGCACTGCTACTCGTCACGAGTATGTCCGCGCTCACGCCTTGCCTGAGGATTTCCTCAACCTCGTCGTTGGTGATTCCTTCTCGATAGCGATCGAGGAGCTTGATGTTCATCCTCCTCAGCTCATCCAGCAAGCCTGACTGAATGACGGTCACGGACCCGCCCAGAGCGACACTCGCTCCATCGGGTATCAGCTTGCGTATCTCACTCACAGCCTCCTTGCTGCTCCGGCAGAAGACTGCAGAGACGTTGCGCTTCTTCAGATTCTCGATGACGCGCTCAGCTTTCCGCTGAAAGATGATTTCCTTTGGTTTCGTCAGAATCTCTTGCATGTTTGTCATGACGTTTGCCATATATACCTCCAATCTATTTCAGTTGAAAGAATACGCGAATTCGTGCCGGAGGAATGTAAGATGTTTTCGTGAAAAAGTCTCTCGGCGGGTGATCAATCAGGCATTATGGCCATCCAGATTTTTAGATTTGAGGGGGGAGAAAATTGTGGAATGTGAGGGCTGGGGAACTCATGCAGTCATCCGGCATTGCAGAAGCTGAACAGCGCAAGGCCTTTCGGAACTTTTTTTGCAGGAAGCTCGGTAGATCTCCGATTGCTTTCGCTTTCGATTGTCCTTAACATTGCGGGCGTATGAATGCTCATCACCAACCAAACTATGATTCCTCATGGAGGTTGATATGCAGATCAACTCTCAGTTCGAGAATAGACCGTGGGCCCCGGCGTCCGTTTTGCCGCTCTTTATCCTATTGTTCTTGGCCGCTCCTCCTAATGGTGCAGAGGCTTGGCATCTGAAGAGTTCTGCGCCCACCGTGCAGACCGACCCCACACGACAGCCCGATGTCCTCTCAATCGACGGCCTCATCAAGGCCTTTTACGAATGTATCTCGTTTGCGGAGGGAAGAAGTCCAGACTGGGATCGTTTTCGTCCACTGTTTGCCTCAGCCGCAAGTCCCTGCATCCGCATGGCCGCCGACAGCGTCATGGTTATTGACCGCGAGGGATTCATCGCGTTTTTTGGCGGTCGGATCAAGAAGGGAACTTTGAAGAGCTTTGTGGAGAATGAGATCGGCAGGACGGCGGAAGTGTACGGGAACCTAGCACAGGTCTTCAGCACCTACGAGAAGAGAATGAACCTGGACGATCCGGGGAAGCCCATCCGCGGCATTAACGGTTTCCAGCTTTTCTTCAGGAATGGCCGCTGGTGGATTTCATCCGTCGCGTGGCAGGACGAGATCCCGGACAGGCCAATCCCGCAGAAATATCTGAAACGCAAGTAAACTGAGCGCCGGCCTTGGTCGGCACGATTGTGACAAGGGGCGCGCTGCTGCGAGTGATTTGCAGAAAGCACTGAGGGTATGATGCTTCACGGTGAATTGCTGAGACAGTCACTGCGGTTCGTCGACTTCTTGTCCACGTCTCAGTGCCGCTGAGAGCTCCGCACTACGGAACCTGCTTCCTCTGCTCAAGAATGGCTGCGACGGTGCCCTGCAACTCTTGAGCTCCTAAGGGCTTTCGAAGGAAGAATGTTGCGCCTGCTGCCATTGCGCGTGACTCCAAATCGGGATCAGGCACGCCGCTGACAATAAGGACGGGCGTTCTGGGAAAGCCCATCTTCGCCTGACGTGTCAACTCAACGCCGTCAATCCCCGGCAGTTTCACGTCCGTCAGGACGAGATCGAAGAATCTCTGTTGGAGCAACTTGAGGGCTTCTTCCCCAGTCTTGGCCGATATGACCTTGTACTGCGCGTGGGTAAGGACGTGCTCAAACGCGTTCCGGACAGGAATATCATCCTCTACCACGAGGATTTGTACAAATGGGCGCACCGTCCTGGGGGTGTTCGTCGCAGGCCTTCCGGAAACAGGCAGGCCCTTTCGCTTGGATCTGTGGGAAAACATGGCAGTTACCCCTGGTTTGTGACTCTATAGTGAACTCGGAACCACACGTCAATCAATAAGGGTCAAAGGTTGTGCCACTCGAACCCTTCAATCGACTCCAACGCGTTGAATCCACCCAGAGTAAACTGCTGCGTGTGTTGGCTTTTTCAAGCCATGGATAAGGTCAAAATTACCAGTGTTTTGGGGCCTTGCTGTCTGTCTACAAGTTCTACAAATAACAAACGGGGACTGGAAACGGCGCTGAATAGCATGATGAACTGCGAAGACACAGAGGACGCCTTGAAAAGGAACCCAATTCTCTTTGCGGTCTTACCGGTGAGATTCAGACCCGTTGCTCTTCGGCGGGGCATTCAGCGGATCACAACAAGAGTCCTCATCCGCCCAGAACGTCTTCTACGAAAACTACTCTCACGATGTCGGTAAGCGCTCTCCCCATGTGCTTGTGCTCAGGACCGGCGGGAATGAAGACTCCGTCGCCTTCATTGTAGACGTGAACCTCTCCAGGGAAATGAATCTCGAATCGCCCTTCGAGCACGCAGCCGATATGTCCTTTCTCACACCAATGCAGCGGCATGTCCTTTGTGTACTCCACGAGTCGAAGTTGCCGACCGGCTTGCCGGACTGCTTTGAAGCGAAGCCCATTCATCGGGCTTTCCCATGGAAGCTTGCTGAAGTCTACGCGATAGGGCGGCATGTTCTATTCCCCCTCAAGAGTTTTTCTCGTGCCGCTCGAATTGCAGGAACTCGATCGGCGCGCCGTTCTCGACGATGAAGGCGACTGTCACTCCCTCTGACGGCGAGTTCGGCTGGATGAGTATCTCCTTGCCAGCGAGTTC
>Ga0315281_10007418_pt1 | contig 15447 bp, 18 predicted proteins | sample YL17G07_0_MG_FD_204540 | JGI IMG/M metagenome (GOLD analysis project Ga0315281, IMG submission 204540) | Sediment microbial communities from Yellowstone Lake, YNP, Wyoming, USA - YL17G07_0 | ecosystem: Environmental > Aquatic > Freshwater > Lake > Sediment | place: USA: Wyoming | collected...
TGAAATCCCGAGCGCACGCTTGAAGGCGCGCTGGAGATGGAATGCGCTCACACCCGTTTCGTGCGCGAGCGCGGCAAGTGTGACCGGGCTTTCAGAATGCGACTTGAGGTAGCTCGCCGCCCGCGCCACGGCCCGATCGATGCGGCGAGCATCGGCGCTTGACGGCTTGCACCGCTTGCAGGCACGATAGCCGGCGCGTTCGGCCGCGACCGGGGTGTCGAAAAACTCGACCCGGGATTTCGTGGGCCTGCGCGATGAGCACGACGGACGACAGTAGATCCGGGTCGAATTCACGGCGTATACGAACCGGCCGTCGAATCCGGCGTCGCGGTGTTGAACTGCGCGCCAAGCGGTGATCGTGTCGGTAGCAGCGGAACTCATGACTCAAACCTACGGGGAGTCGTTTCGCATGCCATCCGATTGTTGCGGCCAAACAGGCTACACGTTCTTCATCTCACCAATGAGTGCCGTCAGCGATGATTTCGCGTCGCCGAAGAGCATGCTCGTTTTGGGATCGTAGAACAGTTCGTTCTCGATACCGGCGAATCCCGCCGCCATGCTCCGCTTCATCACGATGACCGTGCGCGCCTTGTCGGCGTCCAGAATGGGCATGCCATAGATCGGCGACGCCTTGTCTGTCCTGGCAGCAGGGTTCACGACGTCGTTGGCGCCGATCACCAGCACCACATCCGTGCGCTCGAACTCGCTGTTGACTTCGTCCATGTCGTACATCTTGTCGTACGGAATATTGGCCTCGGCGAGCAGCACGTTCATATGCCCGGGCATACGGCCGGCCACGGGGTGGATGGCGTACTTCACCTCGCCGCCGCGTTTCTCAACGATCTCCGCGAGCTCGCGCACCGCGTGCTGCGCCTGCGCCACGGCCATCCCGTACCCGGGCACAACGATCACGAGCTGGGCGTATGCGAGCTGGATCGCGGCGTCCTCAACTGAGATGGGTCGCACCTGCATCCCGCCCACGCGCCGCGTCTCCGCGTTCGTTGTCTGCGAGCCGAATGCGCCGAACAGCACGTTCGCGAACGACCGGTTCATGGCTTTGCTCATCAACAGCGACAGAATGAACCCGGAGGCGCCGTCCAATGCGCCGGCGATAATGAGCACGACGTTGTCGATCGCGAAGCCAGTGGCGCACGCGGCAAGCCCCGAATACGAATTGAGCAGCGCGACGACCACCGGCATGTCCGCCCCGCCGATCGGAATTACGAGCAGCACTCCGGCCACCAGCGCGAGACCTATCATCGTGTAGAACACCGTTGGCGACGCGGGTTGCATCACGAGGTACACGAACAGCCCGAGGATGAACGCGAACAGCGCCCCGTTCAGAAGGTTCTGCCCCCGAAACGTCACGGGCTTGGACGTGATCCATTCCTGGAGCTTGCCGGCCGCAACGAGAGTTCCGCCCACCGTGACTGATCCCAACAGCACTTCGAATCCGAGCGCCGCCATTTTGGCGTGAGTCAACGCCTCGAAGCCGTTGACCGAGGTGTGATACTCGGCGACGCCCACGAGCGTGGCGGCGAGCGCGCTGAACGTGAGCGCCATCGCGATGCGCTGCGGCATCGCGGTCATTGGCACCCACATGCCCAGCGGGTAGCCGATCAGCGCGCCGAGCGCCATACCAAGCGCGATCCACTTGTAGTCGAGGATCTGATGGTTGACCATGGTGCCCGCAATGGCGAGCAGCATGCCCACGGCCGCCTGCTGCATGCCGCGACGCGCTTTGTCCGGCTTGGTGAGGCTGCGCAGTCCGAGAATGAAGAGAACGGACGCGCCGAGGTAGGCGACCTGGATGAAGAGATTTCGCATCTACTTGGGCGTCGCTCCGGCCTTCTTGTCCGCCCGCTGGAACATCTTGAGCATTCGGTCCACGATCAGAAATCCACCGACGATGTTCGTGGTCGCGCACACGACCGCGATGAAGCCGAGGAACGTGGCCAGCCGGCTGTGCTGCGCTCCCGCCATGATGATCGAGCCCACGAGCGAAATGCCGGAGATCGCGTTGGTAGCCGCCATCAGTGGAGTGTGCAGCAGCGGCGGCACGCGAGTGATCACCATGAACCCGGTGAAGCCCGCGAGCACGAAGATATAAACTTCAAGTACGATCATCGCAGCACGCTCCCCTCGTGGGTTACGAGCATGGCGCCGGTGATTTCGTCTGTCGGATCGATCACGAGAACGCCGTCCTTGTTGATCAGGTGCTGCAAGAGCGTGAGCACGTTTTTGCCGAACATCTGGCTCGCGTGGTACGGCACGGTGCTCGGCAGGTCCACGGGCCCGAGAATCGTCACGCCATGCATGTGCACGGTTTCGTTGGCCCTGGTCAATTCGCAGTTGCCGCCGTTTTCGGCGGCGAGGTCCACAATGACCGCGCCCGGACGCATTGTCTTCACAACTTCCGCGCTGATGAGGCGCGGCGCCGGTTTGCCGGGAATGTTCGCGGTCGTGATGACCAGGTCCATGTCTTTGATGTGGCCGGCGATTGTCGCGAGCGTGCGTGTGCGCTCGTCGTCCGTCTGCTCGCGCGCGTAGCCCGCTTTGGTCTCCGCGCTGGCGCTCACGGTATCAGACGCCACGAACGTGGCACCGAGGCTCATGATCTGTTCGCGCGCGGCGGGACGGACGTCGAACGCCGACACCACGCCGCCGAGTCGGCGCGCGGTGGCGACTGCCTGAAGTCCGGACACTCCCGCGCCGATGACGAACACGCGCGCGGGCTGGATGTTGCCGGCGGCGGTGGTGAGCATTGGCAGGAACTTGCCGAGTTCGGAGGCGCCGATCAGCACCGCCTTGTAGCCCGCGACCGTGGACTGCGACGACAGCACGTCCATTGACTGGGCACGCGTGATGCGTGGCACGAGCTCGAGCGCGAGCGCCGATATTTTGCGCGCGGCAAGCGACTGCGCGATTGCCGTGTGCTGGCCGGGCCGGAGCAGCGCCACGAGTGCGGCGCCGACGTCCATGAGCGCCACCTCGGCGGCCGTGGGAGGCTGCACCTTGAGTACCACACGGGCGCCAGCGCACGCGGCGGCGGCGTCGGAGGCGATGCGACCGCCGGCCGCGGCATAGGCGGTGTCCGGGAATCCGGCGCGTTCGCCCGCTCCGTGCTGCATCACCACGTCGACCTTCGACTTCACCAACTTTGCGGCAGAATCAGGCGTCAACGCTACGCGATTCTCCCGCGCGGCGGATTCCTTGAGGACAGCGACTTGCATTCAGTTGTGTGGGAGAAAAAACGGCGATTTCAGCCGGCCTTGATTGTATCAGCGCGCGGCCCGTCTTTCAACGCAACAAGCCTGTGGATCGCCGCGATACCGGCAAAAGGCCCTAACGCGAGTAAGGGAAACGCCCACTCCCACCCCACGGCGTTGACGACGGGTGGCACGAGCTGGATGGTGATTGTCGTGAGCAGGAATCCGAGTGAGGTCTGGATCATGAGGGCCGTGCCAACGGCATGCGCTGGGACACTTTCTGTGACGAGGACGCTGAACTGCGCCGAATCCGCGATCACAAAGAAGCCCCAGGCCAGAGCCACCGGCGCCAGCAACCACCAACTACGCCCGAACGTGAGTCCTAGAACCAGAGCGCACACGCCGCTCGTGGCCATCGCCATGATGACGAGGCGTTCGCGTCCCACACGGTCTGCGACGAGCCCACCCCAGACGCAGCCGAGCCCGCCGATGGCGATGGTGCCGAAGCTGAGCAAGAGAACGAGGCTGTTACCGAGGGGATGCATTGAAGTACTTGCGGCACTCGCGGCAAGAAACGCCGGAATCCACGTCCAGTAGCTGTACAGCTCGAACATGTGGCCCAGGTACCCGCCGGTGGCGAGGCGCCACTGACGGTGTGATGCGACGGAGCGTACCAGCCCCCACGAGAATGGGCGCGGCGGGAACGGATATGGTCCCTCATGAAAGCCGAGCCACACGAGCCCTGCCGCGGCTACCGCGCTCAACGAGCCTGCCAGCACCACGGCCGTCACGTCTGCGCCCGGGATTGCGTGCACGAGGTATGGCGTGGCTTTTCCCACCGTCAAGGCGCCGACTACTGTGCCAACCGCGAGGCCCCGTCGGGCCTTGAACCAGGTGGAGATCATCTTCATGGCTGGCGGATAAACGCCTGCCAGGCACAAGCCGCATGCAAATCGGCTTGCTAAGCCTGAACCGAATCCCGTCGCCGTGAGCAGCAGCGCGTTGAACCCTGCCCCCAGTACGGCCGATACGGCGAAGAGCGTCTTGGATGGCAGGATGTCGGCAAGGTTGAGGACGGCGATCGCCGCAGTGCCGGCGACGAAACCCAATTGCACGGCCGTCGTAAGCCATCCTACCTGCGAGCCGGTCAGCGACCACCGTTCCTGGAGTTGCGGAGCGATGGCATTGCCAGCAAACCAGAGCGACATTCCCAGCAGTTCGGCGAGTGCCACCAGTGCAAGCACGAGCCACCGGCGGGGATCGGTGTCCGACTGCTGTGCCGTTCCGTTCACTGCAACCAGTTCAGTTGAGAGGGTGTCTTAGAAGGGGCTGCAAAGCCATTTTCCCATTCCGTTTCCCACTCCGTCTCCCACTCCGCCTCGATCAATGAATCGCATCTCCACGATGTTCGTTCTCCTCGCGCTTCCCGCTGCGCTCGTTGCGCAGCAGAAACAAAATCCGCTCAAGTACGCGGCCAAGCCAACTGTCGCGGCCATTACGCCCGCGGATCTCATGAGCCGCCTGTACGGCTTTGCCGACGACTCGATGATGGGTCGCAACGCGGGCACGGTGTATCACGACAAGGGTGTCGAATACATCGGACGGGAACTTGCCAGGCTCAAACTCAAGCCGGGCGGGGACAATGGTACGTTCTTCCAGCGTATCCCGCTGATGATGCGTGGGCTCGCGCAGGACACGAAGTTCACCGTCGATGGCCGCGACTTTGTGCCAGGCGTGGATATCCTGCCGCGTGACGCATCGGTCTTCGGTGCCGACGCGCGGGACCTGCAGGGTGCGACCGCGATCTATGGCGGCGTGTTCGGCGACACCGCGATGATCAAGCCCGACCTCGCCGCGGGCAAAGTGGTTGTGTTCACGGTACCGCGGGGCTGGCAGGCCAACCGCGGCGCACTGACGCAGCGATACGTGATGTCGGCAGGACTCGTGGTTGCCAGCCTCGATTCGATGCCCGCTGATATGCGGAAGTCGCTCGCGGAGCCGGCGCCCTCGATGGTGGGCGCGCCGCGAGTACTTCAGGTTCCGGTGTTTTTCTACTCGACGCGCGCGATGGCCGAGGCGATGCTCGGTGCGCCGCTCTCAGGCATGGCGCCTGGCACCACCGGCAGGACCGTCACGGGCTCAGTGAAGTACACCGAGACTCCGGCGCCGGGATCGCGCAACGTAATCGCGATCCTTCCCGGCAGCGATCCGAAACTGGCCGGTCAGTACGTCGCGATCGGCGCGCACAGTGACCATGTCGGCTTCGACAGCGCGCCTGTGGACCACGATTCGCTGTACGCGTTTAATCATGTGGTACGACCTGGTGGGGCGGACGACGGCAACAAGCCCGCGACGCCGGACGACTGGCCGAAGGTCATGGCGAAGCTCGACAGCCTCCGCAAGCTGCACACGCCGCGCAAGGACTCGATCTTCAATGGCGCGGATGACGACGGTTCGGGCTCGATGGGACTGCTGGAAGTGGCCGAGGCATTTGCAACGGCAAAAGACAAGCCGAAGCGCTCGATGCTCTTCATCTGGCACGTTGGCGAAGAGGAAGGCCTGTGGGGCTCCGAGTATTTCACCGACAATCCCACGGTACCGCGCGACTCGATTACCACGGAGATCAACATCGACATGATTGGCCGCGGAAGCGCGCAGGACACGCCCGGTGGCGGCCCCGGTCATCTCGAACTCATCGGTTCGCGACGCCTCTCCACGGAACTCGGCGACTTGGTCGAGACAGAAGGCAAGAAGTTCACCAATCCGCCGTTCAAGTTCGACTACCAGTACGACGCCAACGGGCATCCTCAGCAGTACTACTGCCGCAGCGACCACTACGAGTACGCCCGCTACGGCATCCCGGTCGCGTTCATGTCCACTGGAGGTCACGCCGATTATCACCAGGTGACCGACGAACCGCAGTACATCGACTTTGACCAATTTGCGCGCGTCTCACAGCTGGTCTTCAATTTGGCGAAGACGGTCGCGAACATGGATCACCGGCTCGTGGTCGACAAGCCGAAACCCGATCCCAAGGGGCAGTGCCGACAGTAGGCTGAAGCGCTGTCATCCTGAGGGGCAACGCGACGAAGGATCTGCGATTGAGGCAGATTCTTCGCTTGGCTCAGGATGACACGCCCCTTACCATCCTTCGCGCTTCCGCAGTTCCGTGATGTGCGCCGTGTGATGCTGCGCATGCCACCCGTACATCGCCAGCATGTCATCCAGCGACGGCGGCGTATCCCATTCGGGGTGATTGAGGTTTCTCCGGAAATCGGCGGGCTCCATGTCTCGGAGCATCATGACCCAGCGCGCGTGCACGCCCTCGATCACGCCCAACGACCCGTCGATGGGAGCGTTCTTTCCGTCAATCAACTCCGCCCACTTCGCCTCATTGTACGGTTTCACGGTCGGGACGTCTTCCGTGAGTCCGAGCTTGAATCGGCAGTAGGCGTTCATGTGGCTGTCGGCCAGGTGATGCACAACTTGCCGCACAGTCCAACCCTCGGGCCTGTAGGGCGTGTTGAGCTGTTTTTCGGTCAGGCCTTTCACTGCCAAACGCACGTTGGCGGGCGATCGGGCAATGGAGTCGATCAGTGCATTGCGCTCCGCCGGCGTGAGCGCGGTCTTGGGGCGGGCGAACTTTCCAACGGGAAACCGGAGGTCGGGTTGGCTGCTCATGTCTCGAGGAAAGGGTAAGCGTTGAGGTTGAGCTATCCGGCCAGCGCGACCGGTTGCGTTGTCGTCGCGCGCAGCGATCCTCCTGCGGGGAGACACGCGTCGAATTGCCGGGAGCCTGCCGCGGCCACAGCACCGGCCGCCGCGCCGGCCACGGCACCGGTCACTGTGGACTTGGTGTTCTTGCCCATGATCTGTCCGATGACTGCGCCGGCAACGGCGCCGCCCACAACCTTTCGGCGATCGGCGCCTCTATCGCGGGGCACTTGATGTCGCTCGAGCTCGGACGTGACCGCGATGTCGGATGGCACGGACACCGGCCGGTCGTTTACGAGCACTGACCGAATGCGCAGTACCACACGCGCGTTTTCCGGTTTGTCGCCGGGAATCACATCGGCGACCTCGAGTACGACCACCGTTCCGGCAGGAATCGCGGCGCCGTTCTCGCCCACCACGGCGACCGCCACGATCGCCGTGATCTTGTCGCCCGGCAGATTCGTGGTGCAGACCGAGGACTTCGTCCTGAGGTCGAGTGTCGCGCCCGACGCGATACCGCGGAACTGAGGCGGAGCGGGAGAAGGAGACGGAGCAGGAGACGCAGCAGGAGATGACGGCGCGGTAGTGGCGGGCGAATTCGCTGCCGTGGTCGCCGTGGTCGCCGTGGTCGCCGTGGTCGCCGTGGTCGCCGTGGTCGCCGTGGTCGCCGTGGTCGCAACGGTGTTACGGGGTGGCGGGGCCTGCGGAGGTGTCGGGCGCTTTGAACTCGCGACCCTGGCAGGCGGCGACGTCAGCGCGGTGTCGGTCAACTGCGGCGTCGCGGAGTTCGATTGACCCGCGAGTAACAGGTCTCGTCCCAGTGTCGAATCTGAGTTTCCATGCGAGTCGCTACATGCGACCGAGGCGAGCGCGACGGCGGTGACTATGATCGCCAGTGCCGGTGTTCTCCGATGCCACCTTCCTTTCCTGCTCAATTTCATATTTGCTTGGTCGACGACTGTCCGCGCGCGGCCGGCCACAGTTCCGTTTGCGGCAACTCACCCTCCAGCCGCTGGCGCACGCGCGATGCGACTTCTTCCGCCGCGCCTGCGGAATCCCGATGGAGGTCGTATTCACGCACATCGAGCGCCAGCACCGGACAGTGCCGGAACGTGACGATCCAGCCGGCGTACCGTGCGTGCAGCTGTTCCCAGTACGTCCGATCTGCTTCGCGTTCCTTCGGCCGCCCGCGCTCCGCGATGCGCGCCAGTGTTGTGTCGAGTGGTGCGTGTAGGTAGATCAGCAGCCGGGGCGGACGCGCGGCGGGCGCGAACAGGAGCTCCTTGTACAGGCGCCGGTACAACTGCCACTCCTCGTGCGAGAGGTAGCCCTGTTCGTGCAGCCCGAGCGCGAACACTTCGGCGTCCTCGTACCAGGTGCGGTCCAGGATCCAGCTGCCGCCGAGGCCGCGCATTCGTCGCATGCTGGCGAAGCGCGTCGCGAGGAAATGCAGTTGCAGTTGCAGCGCGTATGCGCGCATACCCTCCGCGCCCGAATAGAACGGGTCGAGCCACGGGTTCTCTTCGTCCACACTCTCGAGCGCGAGCTGAAGTCCGAATCGCGAGGCGAGCGCACGCGCGAGCGTGGTCTTGCCAGAACCCACCATTCCGGCAATGCCGAGCAACATCAGTTGATAGTAAGCGTATCCGTGCCGGGATTGTATGAGGTGGCGAGTTTCGGCAGGCTGCTGGAGGCGGGCCCCTGGATGACCGAACCGTCGTTGGCGAACAGAGATCCGTGGCACGGGCAGCTGAACTGTTGTGCGATGATGTTGGTGGTACACCCGGCGTGTGTGCAGCGCATCGAGTACGCGTCGAACGTGGCTGCGCCGGTGCGCTTCGCGGCGTGCGTGTCGCCCACCTTCACGAGCTGGCCGATGGTTGCGAGCCCGGCAAAGCTCCCAACGACAATGTCGATGTGCGCGGGGAGCGGTGCACCGATTTGGCTATCACCGCAGGCGGCGAGCGTGGCGAGCGCAGCGCCGGCGATTGCAAGGAACTCGCGTCGATTGAGACATTCGTGGCAGGGCATGCGATGGATCAGTTGATGGTCAGGATGCCAGCAACAGGATCGAACACGGCTGGCAGTGTGGCCAGCGGGCTGGTCGCGGGACCATTTACCACGGCGCCATTCTCATCGAACCGCGAGCCGTGGCACGGGCAGTCAAATCGGTTGCTCACGATGTCTGTCAGGCAGCCCTGGTGTGTGCATGCCATGAAATACGCGGCAAAGCCGGTCACGCTGGTGCGCTTCGCAGCGACGAAGGTGCCCGTGATCTGCACGAGCGTTCCGATGGTCGCGAGGCCGACATAGTCGGCTACGATGACGGTGATCTTGCTGGCACCGCCCCCCCCCCCCCCCCCCCGCCCCCCCCCCCCCCCCCCCCCCCCCCCCCCCCCCCCCCCCCCCCCAAGGTCGATCTTCCGTCCTACGCCACTGACTTCGCCGTCGCCACACGCAGACAGCGCGGCGACGGCGGCAGCCACGGCAAGAAACCGTCGCCGACTCACGCAGTCATCGCAGCTCACAGTTCCTCCCGCTCACAGTTGAACAAAGGCGGCCTTCCACTCGGCGACCTGTTTGTTTTCCTCGTATAGCGCGTCGAGGTTGATCATGAGCTGATCGCCCTCACGGCGAACCGCAAACCGGTCCAGCCCACGCGTGGCGCGGCCATCGATGAACACGCCGTCCGCTTGGTAGCGGGACTTGTGCCTGGGGCATTGAAAGCGCCGAACGCTTGCCTCCCACCGGAGCGCCGTGTTCTGATGCGGGCACGCGAGCGAAAACGCGTACACCTTGTTCTCGAAGCGGGCGACGATCACGGATTCCGCTTTGTCGATGGCGACGCCGTCCGACGCAGGAACCGAATACGTCTTGTCGGCCCGCCCGCCGACGCCTGCCACGAAACGCAGCGGCAGCGCCAACGCGCGCTGTGTGACCGCACCGAGGGCGCCGACCGCTGTCGCCACCGCGAATACGGCTTCGCGAATAAAATGGCGGCGATCTTCCCGCGCACTCAACGGGCATGCGTCGCAGTCGTCGGACGGCGCGTCGTGCCGTGCAGAACTCACGCTGCCTTCACCAACGCGACGCCGGCCAGCGCGATCGCGAACCAGAGAGTCAGGCTGGCGCATGCAGTGCGAGTCAGTGTTCGCCATCCAGCATCCGGCGCCGCCCCGGCACGCAGCGCCGACTCCGTCTTGTTTATCACGAAGCCGTTCGCCAACAGCAACACGACGAGGAACATTTTCGTCCAGAAAATCCACGACACGAAGTACGTCTCGAGATCGGCGGTGAAGAGCATCAGGCCGGTCACAAACGACAGCGTCAGGCCCGCGATCACCACGCGATGAGATGCTGCCAGGGCATCGAGGTGACGCGCCCGGGCTTCCGGGTCTCGTGCGACGCGGAGCGTAGCCCGGTCGAGAGTGACCGCCAGGCCGCCTGCGAACAGGAGCGCCACTATGTGACCGAACACGACGAGTGTTGCGATGACCTTGGAATCGGCGTACAGGCGCGCCCAGGGCTCCAGGAGTTGCACGAGCGCAGTGGGCACCGAGAACGCAGCGAGGGAGAGGGAAGTCGTCATTTGTTGAGCACCTTCATCAAGACACCACTAACGACGGATATCCCCATGGATGTCAGCGAGACCTTTCGGTGCAGCGGCCGCTTGCTGAGATCGCGCTCGGCCTGCTCCGAGAGGACCGCGCCGGCCCACGTGAACCCGGCGTCTGCCGTGAGCATCGAGATCGTGTGCAGGTACCGGAGTTTTCGTCCTTGGGGTGCAGCGCGTGAGTCCCACAGATTCCAAACGCCGGTCACCGTGTTCACAGTGAAAATCGCGGTAATGGCCGTGGCGCCCACCCGATGTCCGGTGCGCGCCCACCCCGGCGCGGTGTTGCCTTTCTTCCAAATTTGCTGACCCGCTGTCCCTTGAAACGCGAAGAGCGGAATCGAGACGTAGCTCAGGCGGCGATGTAACGTGAGTCGACGGCTGTACCAATCGCTGATCTCCACGGCCTGAACTCGGCGTCGTGGAGGCGGTGGCGGTGTGTCAGACGGAATCCCGGACAACAGTTGTGCGGTCAGTCCGAGAACCGAGAGCATGTAGTGGCGGTGAGGGTGGGAGGCTCACGGCTTGCGTGAAGGCCGCCTGCGTATCACATCACTGAATCGTACACTGAAGAACCGCGCAAACGAAGGCTACGGTCACACCCGAATGGAACACGCCCAACCCAACCACGAACTGAGCGCTGCCGCACTGCGGGAGTGGGAGGGGCATGTTGAAAGCGCGCTGCGAGGTGTAGCGCATGCCCTCAACAACCGGGCGGCTTCGGTGTCGGCGGTGGTTGAACTGTGGGACGAACCGGAGTCTGAGTCCGGCTCGACTCGAAGGCTCCTGGCCGCCGAAGTGCAGCGGCTTCGCGACCTCGTGGACGTTGTCTACACGGTAGGCGCTCCGCGCGGCGAGATTGAAGCGTTCGAGCCAGCCGACGCGGTGCGAACCGCGCGCGCGGTGATCGGGCTGCACGCGGATCTTCGGGAGCACCGGATCACCATCGACGTTGCCTCGGCGCCACCGGTACGTGCGCGCCAATGGATGCTCGTCCGCGCACTGGTCGCGTTGGCGGCGGCATCCGTGGCGGCGTCACGGCGCGACGGATCCGGCGTCCCAGGCACCGGCGCCGGCGCCGGCACCGTCGCGATCGAGGTCGACGGTGAAGCGGGATGGGTTGTGATTCGCGCGACCGGCCCTGGACTTGCGCCCGGGCTCACGCCCTACGTGCTGGAGACAGCGCGCGCGATGGGCGGTGAGCCATTGGACGACGCGCTGGGCTTTCGCCTGCCGTCGCTCGCCGAACTCAGGCGGCGCGAGGGCCGTTGAGTCGAGACCGAAGCTTGCCGAGCGCGGCGGTGCGAATCTGCGAAATCCGGCATACCGACAGGCCAAGCACCACCGCAATATCCTGAAGTTTGAGTTCCTCGAAGAAGCTGAGCGCCATCACCGTGCGCTCCTGCTCCATGAGTTCGCCGATGGCCGCCCGAACAATTTCGAGCTCTTCGTCACGTTCCATGCGGTCTGCGGCGGAGGGCTGTCGGTCGTCGGTGATTGCATCGCCGAGCGTTGCACCGATGTCGCTGGCCCGTATCGGCTGATCGAGCGACGTCAGCGCGGCGCCCTCGGCGTCCAGTTCCCACTGGCGCAGCGTACCGGTCGGCACCCCGCAACAGCGCGACAGCTCTGCTTCGTTCGGCGGGCGCTTGAGCGCCCCCATGAGCGCCTGGCGCGCGCGGCCCACGTCGCGCATGCGACGCCGCACACCGCGCGGCACGTGATCCAGGCGGCGCAGCTCGTCGAGTATGGCGCCGCGAATGCGCGGCACGGCGTAGGTGGAGAATGCGAGGCCGCGGCGCGGATCGAACGAGTCCACGGCTTGGATGAGTCCGAGCGCTCCGGCGCTCTCGAGCTCGTCGATTTGTGCTTCGGTGCTGAGCCGCCGCGCCAACTGCCGGGCCACGTGGTGCACCAAACCTTCGTGTTGCGCGAGGAGCGCCTGCCGTTCCGGGCTGCGCCCATCAGGTTTGACGGCGGTGCGCAATCGCTGCGCGCGCGGCTTGTTGGTTTCGCGAATTGGGAGTGTGGCCTGCATTGCGTGTGTCTCCGGCTGCGAGTCGTTCGGCGCGGGTGGGGGAGGGACAGAATTCCGCGGCGCTTTCTGACCAGCAGTAGAGCAACACCCGGGCCACGCTGTTGCCAATACACATAGGCCGCGGCCAGAAACGATCTACACTCGTAACACACTGCATGAGAATGCTTTACAGCGACAACCAATAGTTCAGAGCAGCCTGCTTTCGGTCGAGTCGGCCAGCATGGCAGCGGAAATTATTTCCTATCGGAAGATTTTTCCCTACCGATGTTTCCGGGGCTCTTTGTTCTGGGGGGAGAGCTTGTTCCGCAGCGTCCGGTCGGTCACGCCGAGGAGTGCCGCCGCGCGCCTGCGGTTGCCGCCGGTGGCCTTGAGGGCGTGCTGAATGAGCGCGGCTTCCGCTTCGTCGATGTTGAGGGAGGGCACGGTCACCACGTCGAGCGCGCCGACGCTCGCCGACAGATCGGCCAGCGATGAACGGTGTGCTGCCGGATGCACGCGGTCGAAACTTGCAGCGGTGAGCTCCGTGCCTGATGACAGAATGACTGCGCGCTCCACCGCATGCTGCAACTCGCGCACGTTGCCAGGCCACTCGTACCGCTGCAGCAACGCAATCGCATCCGGCGCGATGTTGGTAATTGTGCGGTTGAGCTCCGGTGCGGCGCGCCGAGCGAAGTGATGCGCGAGGATCGGCACATCCTCCGGCCGATCGCGGAGCGGCGGAATCAGAATGGGCAGGACACTGAGCCGATAGTACAGGTCGCGCCGGAACTCGCCCCGCTCCACGGCCTGCTCGATGTCGCGATTCGACGTCGCAATGATGCGCACGTCGACCGCAATAGTCACGCTTCCGCCAACGCGTTCGAATTCCTGCTCTTGAAGCACGCGCAGCAATTTGCCCTGCAGATCGATGCGCATCTCGGTGACTTCGTCGAGCAACAGGGTGCCGCGGTTCGCCCGCTCGAACGCGCCTTCCACGCGCCGAAAAGCGCCGGTGAACGCGCCCTTCTCATGGCCGAAGAGGGCGCTTTCAACGAGGCCTTCCGGCATGGCCGCGCAGTTCAACTGGACGAACGCGCGGTCGCGTCGGTCGCTCTGGTCGTGTAGTGCGCGCGCCAACAGTTCCTTGCCTGTGCCGCTCTCGCCCAGCAGGAGGACGGTGGCGCGTGTGGGCGCGGCAGCAGACACAGCCTTGAGCACTTTCGCCATGGCGTCGCTCTTGGCCACGATTTGGCGAGCGGTGCGGCTCTCCATGACTTCGAGGCGTAGCGCTTCGTTCTCGCGTTTCAGGCGCGTTAGCTCCAGCGCCGTCATCACCGAACGCTCGAGCTGCGCCGGCTGCATCGGCTTGGTGATGTAGTCTGCGGCGCCGGCCTTGATCGCCGCGACAGCATGCTCGATGGTGGCGAACCCCGTGAGCATGATGAGCGGAATGTCCCGTCCCTGCTGGCGCAGCAATTCAAGAAACTCGTGGCCGGAGAGGCCCGGCATCTTGAAGTCCGAAATGATCAGGTCGATCGCGTGGCCTTCCAACGCGCGAAGTGCCTCGGGCACGTTGGACGCGCCAATCGCGACGTGGCCCATCCGCTCCAGTGTGTCCTGGAGGATCAGGCCGATCGCTTGTTCGTCGTCGACATACAGGATGTTCGCCATGCGCGTGCCAAGACAATAATCCCGGCGCGAACCGGCCGCTCTCGCTCGGGCTAAACTTTGTGGCGGATTGTGACGATACTGGTGTGCAGACCGGCACGGAGGGGGGAATGAGCCGCATCTCCACGACGTCATTGGCGCCCCGCGACACCCGCGGCCGAATGAGCGATGAACTGATCGCCGCCCTGAAGCAGCGAGTTGCCTCGAACTACTACTTCCGACCCGAAGTCGACAAGATCATCGCGTGCGCCGTGACGGACGAGATGCGGGGTGTGGGGTGCCGGGTGCGCGGTATTACTGCGTTCAAGAAGCTGGATGGTCAAGAAAGTTGACCACTCAGTATCGCGACACTACGAAGCGCAGTAGGGCGACACTAAATCGTTCAGAACGGCGCCACTAGCCGGCGACGGATCGCGGCAGGCAAGTTTCATCGAATGCCGACCGTCCTTATGAGCGGCGCGACCGGGTTCCTTGGTTCCGCGCTCGCCGTCACGATGCGGAAGGACGGCCACCGCGTGGTTCGCCTGTCGCGGACCGGTCCCGCGGCCGCAGAATTGATTCTGTGGGACCCAGACACTGGACGAATCGATCGCGATGCGGTGGCTCGATTGTCTCCGGAAATCATCGTGAACTTCGCCGGCGAGCCCATCGCGCAGCGATGGACGGCGGAGCGCCGGCGCCGGATTCGTGACAGCCGAGTGCGCGGCACGACGGCGCTCGCCGAATGCATCGCGGCGCTGGACAGGAAGCCCGCGGTGCTGCTGAGCGGCTCTGCGATCGGTTACTACGGCACGCATCGAAATGATGACGTGCTGGATGAAACCTGCGACGCTGGCGAGGACTTTCTTGGCGTGCTGGCGCGTGACTGGGAACGGGCCGCGGAGCCAGCGGCGGCCGCCGGCGTGCGCGTTGTCGCGTTACGCACCGGTCTGGTGCTCGGCGCTGCAGGAGGCGTGCTGCGGCGGATGCTGCCGTCGTTCCAGTCCGGACTGGGCGGTCGGCTGGGTGACGGCCGGCAATGGATGAGCTGGATTGGCCTCGAAGATTTCGTGCGGGCTGCCGAGTTCGCGATCAACAAGAGCGGCATCCGCGGGCCGGTGAACTTCGTGGCGCCGGAGCCTGTTCGAAACGACGAATTCACGCGGGTGTTGGCTCGCGTACTCGGCCGGCCCGTGCTGCTTCCAGTGCCGCGGCTGGCGCTCCAGCTGGTGTTCGGCGAAATGGCG
>Ga0315281_10007419_pt1 | contig 15447 bp, 7 predicted proteins | sample YL17G07_0_MG_FD_204540 | JGI IMG/M metagenome (GOLD analysis project Ga0315281, IMG submission 204540) | Sediment microbial communities from Yellowstone Lake, YNP, Wyoming, USA - YL17G07_0 | ecosystem: Environmental > Aquatic > Freshwater > Lake > Sediment | place: USA: Wyoming | collected...
TGAACCGCTATATTTGGCACATGAGATGGGCTGGCTGGACGCAAACCATGTAAAACTAATTCAATCCACCTCTGCTACTCATTCAATCAAGCTGTTCGAAGAGGGAAAGATAGATGCTGCCGGACTGACTCTGGACGAGGTTCTGCGCCTGCGCGAAAAAGGGGTGCAAGTATCAGTGGTACTCGTATGTGATGTATCTGCAGGGGCAGATATGCTGGTTGTCCGTCACGGCATTAAAACCTTGTCGGGCATTAAAGGCCTTCGCATAGCAGTTGAGGAAGGTGCGTTGGGTGCATTAATGCTGTATCAGGTACTTCAGGCGGCCGGACTCAAACAGGATGATGTCAAGATCGTTCCCGTTACGATAGACAATCAGGTTGAGGCATGGAAAAACGGCCTGATTGATGCCGCAATTAGTTACGAACCGGCTTCTAGAGAAATGCTGAGGTTGGGAGGAGCAAGATTGTTCGATAGCCGACAGATTCCCAATTTTATATTCGATGTCATCGCGGTTCGAACATCGCTGCTGGATGATGCGCATGAGGAAGCCTTGCGCCATCTGGTTGCAGCACACCTTAAGGGTTTGAACTACATCAACACCAACCCAGATGATGCCGCGTACCGTATGGCGCCGCGTTTTAATTTACCCCACGACCAGATAATGGCAACTTTCAGGGGGTTGGTTCTACCGGACCTGGATAACAATATCCGATTGATGGGCGGCACTGACCCCTCTGTCTTAAAAGGTGCCGAAGTTGTTGCCAATGTCATGTTAAACGCGGGTATCCTGAAACAACCGGCTAGGTTCAGTAATTTATTAAAGCCCGAATATCTCCCCCATCAGGAAAAATGAAAACGCCCATGCATAAGTGGATAGCAGCCGCTTGCCTGATTGTGCTGGCAGGTCAGGTATATGCCTTGGAGCAGGTCAAGATAGCCGTACTACTTGCCAATCGACCCAAACAAGACATTCAGGCACACTGGACCCCCTTGGTAGCAGCGATGAATAAAGCGATACCAGGGTACGATTTCATTATCGAAGTCTATGATTACAACGAGATGCAGGAAGTGGTGGCGACCCGGCAAGCAGATTTTGTCATAACTAACCCGAGCCACTATTTGCTGATGCTGAAGCGTAGTGGGCTAACCACGCCGCTTGTTACACTTTCAAACCTTGAGCAGGGCAAATCGGTAAATGCGTTTGGGGGGGTTATATTTTCACTCGCTGGTCGTCCCGACCTTGTCGGCTTGGCAGATCTTCGCGGGAAACTGGTTGCCGTTACTTCCTCGGATACCATGGGGGGGTTCCAGATGCAAGCATATGAATTAAGCCGAGTCGGTCTGAATCCGCACAAGGATATTCGTCTGCTGAATACGGGGCAACCGCATAGCGGGGTGCTTGAAGCTGTCTTGTCCAGGCGTGCCGATGCGGGCTTTGTCAGGTCGGGTATACTCGAAGAATTTGCCAAATTGGGCAAGCTGGATTTGAACAGTGTTGCAATTATCAATCAGCAAAATTTGCCCGACTTCCCGGTCAAGGTTTCAACTCGACTTTATCCGGAGTGGCCTTTGGCAGCTCTACCTCAAACCAGCAATTATTTAAAACGCAAGGTAGCGGCATTTCTGCTCACTCTGCATGAAAACACCGAGCTTGTTCAAAAGCTCAAGATCAACGGCTTTGATGTCCCTTCAAATTACCTGCCAGTTGAGGATATGCTGAGGGAATTACATTTGCCTCCCTATGATATTGCACCTGTATTTACGGTAAGCGATGTATGGAAACGTTACCGATGGCCTATCATTGCATCAACAATTGCTGTGCTCCTGTTCCTCCTTCTCGGATTCAATACTTGGTTGACAAATCGCCGCCTGAGGGATCGTTCACGCGACCTGAACAACGCAAACTTGAAGATGCAGAATGAGATTGTTGAACGTAAACTTATGGAAGAACAAATCAGCGACCTGGCGTTTTATGATCCTTTGACCGGGCTGCCAAACCGTCGACTGTTGATGGATCGCCTGAGTTCTGCATTGTCAGCTTCGTCGCGAAATGAATATTACGGTGCGCTTCTGTTTGTTGATCTAGACCACTTCAAGGTGCTCAATGATACCTTGGGGCATGACATCGGGGATTTGCTGCTGATCGAAGTGGCTATACGAATTCAGGCAAGCCTGCGTGAGACGGATACGGTAGCCCGACTGGGGGGCGACGAGTTTGTTATGCTCATTGAAAAGATCGACCAGAACGCTGAGGCCGCCTCAAACAAGGTGGTACAGATTGCCGAGAAAATCCGCTCACATCTGTCGGAACCGTATATCCTCGGGAATCATATACAGTACAGCACGCCCAGTATAGGCGTGAGCCTGTATCTGGGAATTGAGAAATCAGTCGATGTGTTGCTAAAATGTGCCGACATCGCCTTATATCAGGCCAAAAGCTCGGGGCGAAATTTGGTACGATTTTTTGACCCGGCCATGCAACAGGCAGTGGAAGCCCATGCTGCAATTGAAGCTGATTTAAGACAGGCAATCACTGAAGGGCAATTGTTATTGTTCTATCAGATCCAGATGGACAGTGATTTGCGTCCAATCGGAGCAGAGGCACTCTTACGCTGGGTACATCCGGTGCGCGGCATGGTTTCACCCATGTTGTTTATTCCCGTAGCCGAGGAAAGCAGATTGATACTCGATATCGGAACCTGGGTGCTTGAGACTGCTTGCAGTCAGCTCAGATTGTGGTCAGCAGATGAGTCAAAGTGCAACTTAAGTATCGCTGTCAACGTGAGTGCGCACCAGTTCAGGCAACCAGAATTCCCGGAGTCCATCGCGCAGGTATTGCGGAAATATGAATTGGAACCTTCAAGGCTTAAACTGGAATTGACTGAAAGTGTGGTATTGGGCGATGTAGCGGATGTGGTCAGAAAAATGTATGCGTTGAAAGCAATCGGTGTGACTTTATCCATGGATGACTTTGGGACGGGTTATTCATCGCTGTCTTATTTAAAGCAGCTGCCGCTGGACCAGCTTAAAATTGACCAGAGTTTTGTGCGCGACATGATCACTGATCCCAATGATGCCGTGATGGTAAAAACCGTCATCGATATGGCGCATAACTTCCGTTTGAATGTGATCGCCGAAGGGGTTGAAACTGAAGCGCAGATGGAAATGCTCAAGCAAATGGGCTGCAAGGCTTATCAGGGTTACTTCTTCAGCAAGCCTGTACCGGTTGAGCAATTTGAAATTCTGTTGAAATAAATTTGAATATATCCTCGTCGCTAATAAGCAACCTTTTTTGACAGAATAATTTATCGTTCTCCCGTTTGCAATCTCCACAGCGCAGCATAAGTCCCGCCATAGTCCAACAGTTGATTCAGTGAGCCAGATTCGATAATTCGCCAACCAGTAAAGGATGTGTCGAGTGAAATCTGGCAACCGTGAAATGAGTAGATTAATTGGAGCGCCGACGTCCCCGTCGGCTTATTAAGCGACATAAGCACTCTTTTCGCGCTGATTTACTCTATTAGGCACCAATAGTATGATATTGTCACACTATGTAACGAACATTTTGGAGGCAATACCATGGGAACCATACGAAAAACGATAACTTTGACCGACAAGCAAGACGACTGGATTAAAGCGCAGATTGATGCAGGACACTACACCAATGATAGCGAATACATCCGCGATCTTATCCGGCGCGAACAGGAACGCAACACCGAAATAGAGGCCATTCGCGCTGCGCTGATTGAAGGCGAGAAAAGTGGTGAACCAAGCCCTTTCGATGCTGGCGCATTCAAGAAGAGGATGATGGCCGCGCATGGCTGAATAACGACTTACACCAGCCGCTGAGCGCGACCTTGAATATATCTGGTTACATAGCAGCCAGCAGTGGGGCGCAGAACAAGCAAGTCTTTACATCGACATTTTGACGATGGCATTTGACGAACTAGCGCGGTCGCCAAAAATCGCCACTGAATGTAACTATATTCGACCAGGTTATCGTCGTCTGGGTGTAGAGCGTCACATGATTTATTTTCGAGTCACTGTTTACGGCATATCAGTTACTCGTATTTTGCATGACCGTATGGATGCACCTCGCCACCTGTGATCAACGTCATCTCTAACTATAATTGAGTACCGACGTGATTCATTGGTAAATATTTTATAGTCACCTCGAGTTTTCCAGTCAGAGTAAATAAATATATTTTCAATTTTTAACTACCGCTCACCCGTCTGCAAGCGCCACAGCGCCGCATAGGTTCCGCCATTAGCCAGCAGTTGGTCGTGAGTGCCCGATTCGACAATTCGTCCTCCATCCAGGACATGAATCAAATGCGCATAGCGCACGGTAGACAAGCGATGCGCAATAATCAGGCTGGTGCGTCCCACTACCAGGCGATCCAGCGAGCGCTGGATGGCGGCTTCGGTTTCGTTATCTACTGCCGAGGTTGCTTCGTCCAGAATCAGGATTGGAGGATTTTTAAGTATTGCGCGCGCCAGCGCCAGCCGCTGACGTTGCCCGCCAGAAAGTTTCATGCCGCGTTCACCCACCTGGGTGTTGTAGCCTTGCGGGAGGGCAGTGATAAAGTCGTGGGCTTCGGCGGCTTTGGCAGCTGCGATGATTTCTTCAAGTGGGACGCCATGGGTGCCGTAGGCGATATTTTCAGTTACGCTGGCATCGGCAAGGAAAGTATCCTGCGCCACATAGCCGATCACACGGCGCAGGTCTTGCAGGTTAAGTTTGCTGATATCCTGCCCGTCCAGTTTTATAGTGCCCTGCTGGGGTTCGTAGAAGCGCAGGAGTAATTTTGCCAGGGTGCTTTTGCCGCCGCCGGTGCTGCCGACAAAGGCAACGCTTTCACCTGCCGTAACACTGAGGCTGAGGTTAGCGATTGCTGGCGCAACGCCGCTGGAGTAGGCAAAGCTTACCCGGTCGAACCCAAGCCCGCCTTTCACGGCATCCCTGTGCAATGGTCTGCCCTCATAGGGAATGGCGATGGGTGTTTGCAGCAAATCCATTACCCGCTGGATAGAGGCCATGGAGCGCTGATAGAGATCGGTCATTTCGGCCAGACGTGTCAGGGGCCACAGCAGGCGCTGAGTGAGGTAGACCAGCACAGAATAGCTGCCCACACCGATTTCGCCATTGAGTGCCATGAAGCCGCCATACAGCAACGTGACGGTAAAGCCGGCCAGGATAGCCATGCGAATCACCGGTGTGATGGCGGCTGACCAGCGTATGGCATCGGAGTTGCGCGCCCGATAAGCATTGGAGCCGCGCCGGATGTGTTCTGCCTCAAACTCCTCGGCAGTGTAGGCCTTGACCGTGGCAATACCTGTCAGGTTGTTGTTGAATTGTGTTGCCAGTGCGCCAGAGGCCTCGCGCACTGCGGTGTAGCGGGGTGCAAGCCGTGCTTGAAACCAGAAAGCGCCATAGAGGATAAACGGGATGGGCATCAGCGCGAGAAAGGCGAGCGAGCTGGTGATGTAAAAGAACACCGCTCCCACCAGAACCGAGCCTACAAACACCTGGATCAGGTCGTTGGCCCCGCCATTGAGAAATCGCTCCATCTGGTTGATGTCTTCGTTGAGGATGGAGAGCAGGTTGCCGGTGCGGTTGCGTTCGAAGTAGGCAAGCTCCAGTTTTTGTACATGCTGGTAGGCTTCCATACGCATATCATGCTGGAGATTTTGCGCAAGGTTGCGCCATTTCAATTCGTAGAGGTATTCGAACAGGGATTCAAACACCCAGATAAATACCGTAATGATCGCAAGCAGTATGAGTTGGTCTTTGGGTTCTACAAGGCCGATGCGCGCAAGAAACGAAGCCTTCTGGTTGACGACGACATCGACGGCTATTCCGATCAAAATTTCCGGCAATATATCGAAGAGTTTGTTAAGGACGGAATAGATACTGGCGATGACGACATCGCGGCGATACTGTCTTGTGTAACTGAATAATCTTTTTAGCGGATGCATTGTTCGGATTTATATTGGGCGTTGTAGAGTTGCTTATATTTCAAGTGTCAGGCATTTGCACGAGCCGCCGGATCTCATGAACTCGGAAACATCTATTTCGACCACGCTGAAATTCAATTGCCTGAGGGTGGATTGTAACTCGCTGGAAGCACGGTACAGAATAATTTCATGGTCGGTGCATATTGCATTGCAGGCAAAGTTGCAGGCATCCTCATCTGAAATCCAGATAGCCTTGTTGCCAAAGATTTGACGGATTTTACTTGCGCTTTCCGCGGTAAACGCCTTTTCGTACACGACCACATAGCCGTCAGAAAGTGGGCAGAAAGCCGTGTCAAGGTGATACCACCTGGGGTCAACCAGGGTTAAGGCATTTACCTGCACTTGCATGGCACTGGCAATCTCCGTGATGGCAGCCTCGTCGCTCCTCGGTCCGGAAGCAATCCATAATTCTCCGCCGGAATCAAACAGTGCGTCGCCTGCACCTTCAAAAATGATATTTTGGCTCAGGGGGATAACCCGATAATGGGCATCCATGAAATACTGGTTGAAGTATGCGGACTCTCCCTGTCTTTCAGGGTGGCGAAAAGTTGAAACGATCACTTCATGCTTATTGTTCACCAGCCCGGCATTGGCGGTAAATACCATGTCGGGCAGGCCGTCAATGGGCTCTATTAGCTTGATAATCGATTTTCTGGATAAAGTGTCATGCAGCGCTTGCCATTGTTTGCGCGCCAATTGTTTGTCAACACGGCCGATATTGGCTGTCATCCAGGGATTGATGCTATAGCTCACCTCAAAATAGGTGGGTTCGCACATCAGGAATGTTTTCATGGCCTTTTTCCGTTTAAAAAGTATATTGTTCACTGGGATCAAACCCCCTCCGGCTCCCCCTTAACAGGGGGAGGGCAAGTTTTCTCCTTCCCTGTCAAGGGGAGGTTGGGAGGGGGTTGGCAGTGTTATGAATTATAAAAAACTCAATAATGTAAATGTACAACCAATAATGTTGTGTTTGTTTTATTATTTCCATCCATTTTGATTATATTTTTTTGGGTAAGTGATAGATGAATAAGATTTCTGTTTTGTTTTGCTGCATGGGTAATATTTGCAGGTCTCCTACAGCCGAGGCGGTATTCAGGGCGAAAGTCGAAGCAGCAGGTCTTGCGCAGCAAATCCTGATCGATTCAGTGGGAACGCACAATTACCATATAGGCAATCCGCCTGATTTGCGCACCCAGCGCGCAGCGAAACAGCGCGGGTATGACATGAGTAACTTGCGTGGACGCCAGGTAGAGGTGGCTGATTTTACGCGGTTCGATTATGTGCTGGCGATGGATAATGACAATATGGCGATTCTATACAGGCTTTGCCCCAAGCCGCAGCGAGAGCGCCTTGGCATGTTCCTCGAATACGCCAGCAGGCATCGCGAACGCGAAGTGCCCGACCCCTACTATGGCGGTGATAATGGTTTTGAACGCGTACTCGATATGGTGGAGGATGCTGCCGAAGGCTTGTTGGCGCACATACGCAAACAGCATCTGAACCAGTAATTCCATCGCTCGATCAAAAGCGTTATATCGCAGGGCCGGTCAAACCCGCCATTACCGCATCCTCTTTACTTATGCCTACTTGTTTTCCCGTTTAAAGGCGGGTGAGACCCGCCCTGTGGATTGTTTTCCGTTTGAAGGAAAAATGGAATAACATTGCACAAAATAATAAAGTGCAAGTTGGATTTTACTTCTGGTTAACCGGCTCACTTTTTGAGCCGCAAAAAAAGGGGAAACACCATGCTTCAATTGTTGCGCCACCTTGATGGCGCGAGTTTGCTACGCGCTGTGTTGTCCCTTTGTTCGTTTGCAAATCACGGTTCGCATAGTGATTACCAAACTTCCCGTCTCCGCTCCCTAGTAATTATATTTTCCGTTTTGTTGGGCATTTCTGCTACAGGCATAGCTGCCGAGCAAGAGGCAAGCGTTGCGGTCATCACGCCAGCGTCTGTGGCTGCGCGCGGCCAGCAAGCGGCAATCCTTACCGTTAAAGCGTTTGGAGGCTATTCCGTCACATTAGAAAGCCCTCAAGGCGTTGCATTGCAGTTGGTGGACCGCATGTCGGGTGCTGGCGAAATCGTGGGAGTCGCGGGCAAGCAGGATGGTCGCCTGAATCTCATTCTGGATAAAGGCACTTACAAAATTTTGATCCATGCTTCACCACAGGGCAGTGGTCAGGCGAAATTGAAAGTGCATACGTTTCGTGAACTGAATGGTGCACGCCCATCATTACTGGTAGAGGAGCGTCTGGAGCGTGCTACGCTGGGTGATTTCGAGCAGCGATCCTATTGGATAGAAATCAAGGAGCAGCGCACGGTTGCGATTGAAGCAGCTGGTCGTCATCTGGATGATCTTCGCCTGTGGCGCGATGGAGTGTGGCTGGTTGAGAGTGTTCCTGAAAAGTCTATTAGCCTGGCTCGTGCCGAGCGCCCGCTACTGGTGACTCGTTTTTCAGCAAAGCTTGAGCCTGGTATGTACCTGGTGACTGCCTATGGTGGTACAAGCCAGCCATGGACGGAAGCTTCCGATGAAAAACCTTTTTTAGTGCGCTTTGGTATCCCGAAATTGGCAACGCAGGTGCGGCAGCAATTCACCATGGGCGAGTTCGGCGTCGAGCGCTTTCTGGTACCGGATGGGCCGAATTATTTCAGGCTTGAGTTGCCGGTGGCATCAACAGCCAGTATTCAGGTTGGCTCTTATAACCTGAATGAACCATTTCGGACGCAAGGGTCAGTTGTCAGTATAGACAAAAAATCTCTGCCTCCGGTTGCCGAGTTGAACAACATTGGCAACAGGGGAATGCGTCTGGTTACCGTTACCATGGATGCGGGCAAATCTTTTATTCTTCAGCATTTCGATGTGGCGAGTGTTAAAAGTTTAAGTGCTTCGGGCAACTACTGGATCAGCTCGATACACGCCGGAAATGCGGAAGACTCTGTCGGGGCGACAGCAGTACTCACACGCAGGCAGCACAACAGCCCCGAAGAGTATTTTGACGCTCAGGTGGTCGAGCTGGGGCGTGCCACGACCTGGCGTCGTCGTTTCAATTTGCTGGATGAGTTGACGCTGTTTGTAAAAATTTCCGATGCAGGCAAAATAAAGGTGGTCGGCAAGGGCGTAAAAGCGCGTTATCGCTTTGAGCCTTTTGTCACGTCGCGTCCTCGTGATTACAGGACGCCGTTATCGCAGGATAGCGGATATGAGTTCCAGCTAGATCGCGGGCTGTATGTTTTGACCGTCACTCCGGAGACAAAGGGCATACTCGATCTGCAGCTCTTGCCGCCCGGCAGTGTGCTGAATCAGGCCATGTCACTGGTATCAAAAGTAATGCCGGATGCAATTCAGAACCCGGTGCCCAGTGAAAATACGAAGAGTGAAGATTTCTCGCCGGTCAGCCCGGTTGCCCGTTTTGCCAATGTAAATCTGGGCAATGGCTTATACACGGCTTATCTGAACCGTCAGCCGGGGGTGGCATCGGGCATTGTGTTGCGCCAATTGCCCATTAATCTGAGTGAAGCCCTGCCCGTTACGCAGCGTGCGGGAGAAAAATTATCCATACCTGTACTGGTACCTGAAGCGGGCACCTTGCGGGCGATTGCCGAAGATGGCCGACCCTTGGAAATGTTGCTCAATGATGGCAAGAGAGGCACAGCAATTGAAGTTGGGCCGGGCAGCTACAGCGTTGCCATCAAGGAGAGTCATGCGGTGCAGAATTATTCGCTCGCGCTGGAACCCATGCGCCTGTCGAGCAAGACACCGCTGCCACCGATGCCGGACGCAAGCCTTGCCAAATTACCGAAGTTTAAGGAGATTACCGCCGGTGAGCCCCACTATTTCGACCTGAAGCGCAATAGCTCCAGCAGCTTTAAAGTGCATGTGGATAAACCCGGTCTCTATCAGTTTGAAACCACCGGCTTGCTGGGTACTGAAGGCAAGGTGCGTACACGCACCAATCCGGCGTTGTTCAGCCAGGCGGAAAACGGTGTGGGGCGCAATTTCCTGATTCAGAATTATCTGCGCGAAGGCGAGTATCAACTGACGGTGAACACCCTGGGGCAGACCGAAGGACATCTCGGTGTGCAGTTGACACGCACCAATATTGTAGATGGCGGCGAGCTGCGTGCCGGGGAAGTGGCCCGTGCATTGCTGCCAAGCGCACAGGGGCTTTCCTATCGCTTCACCATAGCAAAACGCGGCAGATATCATCTGCAGGCGATGGGGCTGGGGCGCAATTTCCGCCTGCGCCTGGAAGATGCAAATGGCTGGCTGGTGTTTGCGCCTGAACTTGATGGAGACTTTACCGAGGTGCTCGCGGCAGGCAATTACCGTTTGATCGTGCTGCCGCAAAACGCCGAGGCACGCGTGCTGACCCGGCTGTCCAAGGTGGCAGGCAAGCAACCTTACAAGGGGCACGGGCCGCATCGTATCGCGCTTGAATCGAAGGTGGAGCATGTCTGGAAGGAACCAGCCAAAAAAGCGGCACGCGTACCCGATCAATGGGACTTCGATCTGCCCGCTGCTGCCGATCTTAACATCGCGCTGGATGGTGAAATGGAAGCCACGCTGGTCAGCGTCAGCGACCTGAAAAAACCGCTCGCCAAAGTTGAAGCGAAGCGCGGCTGGAGCGGACGCATGCCCTCAGGGCGCTATCGTTTGCTGGCGCAGCACAGCCGTTCCAATAACCACATGCCGTATACATTGCAGGTTTCCTCGACCCAACTCCTCGCCGGTCAAACCCGCGAAATTCTGGCTCCTGCGGTGCTCCCGCTTTCGGTGGGGGCAGACGGCCTGGTTGAATTGCAGTCATTCGGCGCCAGCGATGTGCGTGCGCGGCTGCTGGATGCTGCGGGCGAAGTGATCGCACAAAATGATGACCGCGCCGACGACTGGAATTTCCATATCGCGCAGCGCTTGCGTCCCGGCGAATACAAACTTTTCATCGATCCGGTCAACGAACAGCAGGCACCCACCAGCGTGACCATGCTTGCCCCCGCCGAAGTGGCGGAGATGCCGCTGGTGCTCGGCAGCACGGTCGAGATCAAGGATGATCGTGTACATATTTATCCGCTGGTGATTCCGCCGGAGCGCAATTTGCTGCTGGCCAGTGCGCAGTCCAGCGACACGGTAGGGCTTGCGCTGGAAGGTGAAACGGCGCAAGGCTGGATCAATCTCGGCACCACGCTTGCGAAGAAACCGTATCTGGCATTGCCGTTGGGGCCGGAGCGTTTACGCGCGTATCGCCTGCGTGCCTGGTCGGCAGACAGGCGCAGCCTGAAAATGAGCCTGCGCGCGGTCTCGGCAAAGATAGCGGCAGCCAGCGAAAGCCAGTTGTTGCAGGGAGGCATTGCACTGGCGCAGGCAGATGAGACGCGCGCTGATTTGCGCGTGGCGATGATAGTCTTGAATCGTGGCGGAAGCTTTCAAATAAAAGGTGATCTGGCGCGCTTGCAATGGTCGGATGGCAGTGCTTGTGCGGAGAAGATTGCGGGCAATGCCGTCATCGGCGTCAGCGGCAAGACACTGTGGCTGGTCGCCGAGCAACGCAAGCCTGATGAAACCGTTTCCTTTGCCGCAGACCGCTTGCGCATTCCGACAGGTGACAATGAGTCCTTGCGCCTGGAGCTGGCGGCAGGGCGCGGTGGTGTCATCGATTTGCAGCCCAACAGCAAAGGCCCGTCACTGATTTTGACCCAATCCAGTGCCGGGCAACCCGGCGTTGCGATGAGCGTTCGCAGTGACCCCAATCTGATGGGTCTGGTTCCGGGTGCCGCGGTGACCCTGGCGATGCCGGGCGCTACCGAGTCTGCCTATGTGTGGAATGCCGCTACACCGGGTGCTTCCATTGAGCTGGATATACGCCAGGTGGAGCTGCAGCGTTTGAATGCTGAAAGTGCCAGCGTTGGCATACGCGATGGCGTACTCAATGCAAAAACCTCACTGCCGTTCAAGTTACCCTCCGGCCCGTTGAGCGTACGCCTGACCCTTGCGCAAATGAATACGGCGGTATTCCTGAAACGCGGCTCGGTTATTTCCACGCACTGGTCGGGTGCAGACACACTGACTGAAACGGTTGCAACCGATGCCGATGAGTTGTGGCTGCTCAATGCCGATGCGCGCAATGCACATTACAGCATCGAGATTGCACAGGGAGCATCAGGTGCACCACAGGTATTAAAACCAGGTGAGCTGCTTGACCTTAACCTGAGCACATCGGGGCGGTTGCGCGTGCCGGTCGAGATTACGAAAAGCGATACCGAGCTTTCCCGCCTGCGGGTGAACGGCAATGCGCAGGTGCTCTGGCTGGAAAAAAGCGGGCGCATTGCCAGCGGCAACGACATCCAGATTCGCGACAGCGGTGTGCTGTGGCTGCAACACCAACCCGGCACGCTGGTGGCCTGGCTAGAGGCTCCTTCAGGCAAGCAGGGCGCACAGGGTGTTGCAGACTGGATCAAATCGCTGCGCGAGACCTCCGTCAAGCCGCCGCAGTCGGTCAAGCTGGCAGGCAAGTCGCAAGTGCTCGCGCTGCAATTGGATAAGCCCGCCATGCTGCATGTGCATACCAGCGTGCCGGTCGTCACCCACTTTATGATCGATGGCAAATCGCCGCAAACCGCGGCGCATATGCAGGGAGCGAATATTAATCTGCTGGTTCCTGCTGGTACTTCGCGGCTGGTGTTGCGCGCAGTTGGAGCGGATAGTCTGTCCGGCGTAGCCAATGTGATGGCAACGCAAGTCACGAACCTGAATGAGGGCACAGGCCCCGAAGTGTTGCTGGCACCGGGCAGCGCGCGGCTGTTTACGTTTGAGGTCAAGCAACGTGCCAAGTTGGGCATAGGCGTGCGCGCCTCGTCCGACATTGTCAGCAGCGTGTTGTATGACGCAAGCGGCACCGTGCAGGCGCAGGGCGTGGTGCAAATGCCGACGCTCTCACCAGGCCGCTATTACCTGACCATAGAAACCCCTCCAGACACCACTCCGGTGCTGGTGCAGCCTGTCGTATTCGGGCTGCTAAAACCGGATACGCGGCCACCCTACGACATATTGCGCCGTTATGTGGAGGGGCAAAATCTCGATGCGATCATTTATGTGCCGCCGTTACCCGGTGAAGCAGAAGCCATCGCCAGCGGCAAGCGCAAAAAAGCGCGAGCACAAGTGACGGATGAGGGCGGTGAAGAAGCGCCACCAGCAGAAGGTGAAGAGCAAAATTCGGAAGAGGAATCACAATGAAATTTGATAACCTGTTACAAACAAACCCCTCCCAACCTCCCCTTGTCAGGGGAGGGGCGAGCTTGTCTCTCCCCCTGACAAGGGGGAGCTGGAGGGGGTTTGAGCCTAATCGGCTATCTGCGATGAAATGCCTATATGCACATGGATTGGTGATTTTTTACTTATTGGTTGGCGCACTGCTTGCAATTCCTGTATCGCATTCGGCAACCCACTCCACCAACGGTACTCTGGTACAACCTCCGGGTGCATCGCTTATCCCGGACAAATTCCTGCGCCGCTGGGATCCGGTGACGTTCTTTTTTGACTCGGGCACGGGCCCGGCCAAGGGTGGCCCGGAGCATCACGCGGAACGTTTTGTCAGCATGACACCGGCGCACCCGGGGGTGTACACCTGGCTGGATGCGAAGACGCTGCAATTCCGTCCGGCGGAACCGTGGCCTGCGCTGTCGCGTTTTTCCGTTCGGCTTAAACAGAAAACTTACAGTCTGGTCACGCTGATGGAAATACCTGTACAAACCATCCCTTCAGACCGTGAGGAAGGGCTGGACCCGATCGAGCGCATCGCGCTGACCTTTGCCGAGCCGCTTGATCCCAAAGCCTTGCGCCAGATGTTGCGCATAGGTGTGCGGCCTCTGCCGGGCATAGACGAAAGCCAGACTCGCTGGCTGGACCAGAAGGATTTTGACCTCAAGATCATCGAGCGCGCACAGCGCAAAGACCCTGCGACTTACGTGCTCACCTTTGGCAGGCCGATTCCCAGCGGCCAGCGTGTGATTGTGCGTTTGCGTTTATCGCTTGAAGACAGCACGGCGGAATCGTTCAAGGACATCAGTTTCACTACCTCCGAATCGTTTCGCATCACCAATATGGGTTGCGCCGAACTGCGCCTGCCGGTGACACCAGAAGGGGTCAGTTATGCGCGTGACCAGGCGTTGACCTGCGGTGCAGACCGTCGCCAGGTGCAGGTGGAATTTTCCGCGCCACCGAGGGAATTGAACCCGGTGGAGGCGCGCAATCTGGTGCGATTCACTCCGGCAGTCAAGGACCTGAGCTTTCAGGTGGCAGGCCGCCGTTTGCTGGTGGACGGCAATTTTCAGACCGACACCTTGTATCGCGTGAGCGTGATGCCGCTGGAGCTCACCGATATGCGCAACCGCCCGTTGTTATCGAAGGCACCCAGCCAGCTTTATCTGCATTTCCCGCCCAAGCCAAAATACCTGCAGCCGCAAATAGGTCAGGCCATTGTCGAGCGCTTTGGCCCGCAGCAATTGCCGCTGCTGGGCCGCGGCTTTGAGCGAGTTGATCTGCGCATTTATCCGCTTGACCCGTTGAATCGCTCGTTCTGGCCGTTTCCAGAACATCCGGTGAACACCGAAGAACAATCCGCCCCGCCTGCTCCGGGAGAAGAGCCGGTACCCTTTACCAATGCTGCGTCGAAAATTGATACGCGCGGCTTGACACGCCAGTTGCGCACGCTGGGCTCGCCGCCGGTGTCGACCATTGTGAAATTGCCGCTGCGTGCCACCGGTTCTGCCGCACGTTTCGGGCTGGATCTGGAGCCGCATCTGACAGCTATTTCCGGCAAGCAACAGCCGGGAACCTATCTGGTCGGCATACGCAAACTGGACGAGAGTGCACAACGCAGCTGGATACGCGTACAGGTAACCGACCTGACGCTGTCGACCATCGATGAAGAAGACGGAGTGAAATTTGCCGTCAATTCTTTATCGAGTGGTGCGCCGGTTTCAGGTGCCGAGATCAGGGTAGAAGGCAGCAGCAATAACAAGGAATGGAAAACCCTGTTGAAAGCAGCCTCCGGCCCGGATGGTACCTATCGCTGGAAAGCGCCCGGCTACAACGAAGGAAATCGCATCACCGTGCGGCGTATCGTGGTGCAGCAGGGCAATGACGTGCTGGTGCTAGATCCCACCCGCCAGCCGGAACGCTTTGCGGATAATTTGTGGAGCAGTGCAGGCGGCACCTGGCTGCAGTGGACGCAGGATCATCTCGGTGACCGCAGCGAGCCCGCGCAGAAAGTTTGCCATGTGTTCACCGAGCGTCCCGTTTACCGGCCCGAAGAAAAGGTTTACGTCAAAGGCTATGTGCGGCAACGCCATCGCGGTGTGATCACCCTGGCCGGGGGCGAAGGTACGCTGGTGGCCGAAGGGCCGGGCGGGCTTAACTGGCGCTATCCGGT